>Ga0265320_10000982_pt1 | contig 21210 bp, 17 predicted proteins | sample 4827metaG_FD_202087 | JGI IMG/M metagenome (GOLD analysis project Ga0265320, IMG submission 202087) | Rhizosphere microbial communities from Carex aquatilis grown in University of Washington, Seatle, WA, United States - 4-8-27 metaG | ecosystem: Host-associated > Plants > Roots > Rhizosphere >...
TACTCTTTTTGCCGATTTCCTTCCGCAGCGTATTTTGGCACCCTCCGGCGAAGAGAGCGCATGCACCGCCTTTCGGGTGAAATATTTTGATGTTGACATTGCAATGTACTATTGTGAGTCAGGGACTGAAGTTCCGGAGATAATTCGGCCGTTGATGGTCAATCAGGTCGGAAATGATGCGTTCGAGCTTTTCTGCGTGCAGCGGGGTATTCCGCAATTCTGGAATGAAATTATGCGAGAGTTCAATCCTCTTGAATTAAACCTCTGGAATCAGATCAGTTTTAATAAAGGCTGCTATATTGGCCAAGAAGTTATAGCAAGGCTTGATACGTACAAAAGAATTCAACGAACGCTGTGCAGAATTCGCGCCGAAGGCCGCCTTCTTCCCGATAAGGAATACCGCTTACAGGTCGAGACTAAAGAGATTGGCATGATAGTGCGCTTGGCCCGTGATAGTAAGGGCACCAATAGTTTTCTCGGGCTTGCAGTGATTAGAAAAGAATTCGCCAAACTTGGGGTAAAAATTTCCGTTGCCGATAATCCGATATCGATCGTCGTTGAGCATATCTTTGAACCGAATGGAATTCTGAATGGAAACAATAACCACACTCGCTGAAGGAAAACGGAAAAAATACGAAGAATTGCTGCCTCAGCTTGCAGCGCTCGTCAGCGATGAATCCGACCTCGTGGCGAACCTGGCAAATGTCAGCGCTGCTCTGAAAGCGACGTTTCCGCTCTATTCATGGGTCGGTTTCTATCGAATGGAAAAGGGCGAATTGGTGCTTGGTCCTTTTCAAGGAAAGGTCGCCTGTGTCCGAATTAAAATAGGGAGCGGTGTGTGCGGAACCGCAGCGAAGGAAAGAAAAACGATCATCGTTCCCGATGTGAGCGGCTTTTCGGGGCACATTGCGTGCGACCCTGAGTCAAAATCGGAGATTGTAGTTCCGGTGATGCTTGATGGACGGTTTTTTGGCGTCATCGATGTCGATAGCAACAGGATAAATACATTTGACAGGATAGATAAGGTCAATCTGGAGAAGGTAGCAAAGATCATCGCTCAAAAGTTCATCCAATCATTGTCATAGAACAAATCGTGGCGAAAAAACAAAAAAAGCTCCTTCATCCTTTACGAGCATACAAGAATCCTCAGTTTTTGAACAGTAAGGATGCGCGCCCGATCCGAATACTCTCAGAATTTCTGGAACCATTGAGCAGATTCAATTACTATCGCATTAAAGACATCATTGTATTTTTTGGATCAGCGCGGATACAATCGCCGTCCTCAGCTCGAAAAAGACTTGCAGCAGTAAAGGTGAAACTAAAAGGAAGGAAGAAGATAAATCCTAACCTTACTGAAGAATACAGAAAGGCGACAATTGCTGTAGAGATGTCGGCTTACTATAAAGATGCCGAGACTCTTGCATACCTTTTAACTAAATGGTCGCAGTCGTTAAAGGAAAGGAATCGCTTTGTTGTCTGCACGGGGGGAGGGCCAGGGATCATGGAAGGGGCAAATAAAGGCGCCTTGATGGCAAAAGGAAGGTCTATAGGACTAAACATTGGTTTGCCCCTTGAACAGTATCCTAATAAGTACATTTCACCTGAGTTAAATTTTGAATTCCACTATTTCTTCATGCGTAAATACTGGTTCATGTATCTCGGAAAAGCATTGGTTGCATTCCCCGGAGGCTTCGGAACCTTGGACGAGTTAATGGAACTGCTCACATTGCTTCAGACAAGAAAAATCAAAAAGAAAATGACGGTCATCCTCTATGGTAAAAAATTCTGGGAGCATGTCGTGAATTTTTCGCTTCTTGAAGATTATGGAATGATTAGTGGTGGTGATTTTGAATTATTTAAGTTTGCGGATACGCCACAAGAGGCATTCGAAATCCTCAGGAACGGATTAACGAAGAACTATCTTCAACATCATGTTTGGAAATAAGAGACTATGAAACAACTTGATGAGGATTCTATAAACAGGTTAAAATCATTGATTTATCTTCTTGATGATGAAGATGATTCTATTTATTCTATTGCGAAACATCATTTGTTGCAGACTGGTGAAGAAGCCTTACCAGTACTCGAAGGATATTTTCAAACTGACGACTCCCTTATGCAGCATCGGATAAGAGAGGTTTATGAAGCCATCTCTCAGACTACCTTCAAGGATCAATTCCGGTTATTTTGTGAAAAATACAGAGGAGATCTTGATTTGGAAGAAGGGGTTTTCCTGATCGCGAAACATGGTTTCCCGAGCGTCGAAATGCATATGTATTCGGACTTATTAAATTTCTTTGCTTCGGAATTCCAGTCCAGACTTGATCCATCAGATGCTCCCGAGGAAATTGCCGGAAAGATAGGGAATTACTTTTCAGTTGAAAAAAGGTTTTCCGGAAAAGAAGCAGATTATTACAATACGGACAACCATTATATCCATAAAGTCATCGAGACAAAAAGGGGAGTTCCGATTGCCCTCTCGGTAATTTATATGTTTGTGCTGCGTAGACTAAATTTTCCTGTTCAAGGAATCGGAATGCCTGGACATTTTATTGTTAAGTATGAGTTTGGATCGAAGCCGCTATTTGCGGATCCGTTTAACGCTGGAAGTATTCTCTCAATTGATGATTGCAGAAGATCTTTGCTTAAATTAGGATATGCCTTTAAAGATGAATATCTTGAGCCGGTCACCAATCGGCAAATTCTAGAACGAATGCTGCGTAACTTGGTGTTAGTTTTTGAAAAGCAAAACCAATCGATGAAAATGCAATCATTATTGCAGTGTATTGATATATTGAACAGAAATGTCTAAATTGGGAGAAGGGGGTGAATGGTCTCGACGGGGTTGAAGATGGTTAGACAGAAGCATACCGTGCTCTCCGAGTCGCACGTTAATAAAGCGGAACCAACTTAAGTGCAGACTACAACTACGCACTCGCTGCTTAACTAAACATTAACAGCGCATCTTCATGAAGCTCTACCTGACTAGTTTCATGCAAGGTGTCGACTTCAGTCGGGCGTGCTAATATCAACGCTGGAGCGATATTAGTGAAGATCGATGCCAGATAGCTTCGGGATTGGTGAGTTCATCCAACCGGCTCGAGGCGAATGTTCACGAGATGGACTGAGTATGGAGAAGGTCTAATGGTCATCACTCCGGACCGGGGTTCGAATCCCCGCACCTCCACTATGACTGATTTCTGCAAAATGCTTTGTGAGTTTCATGACTCAGGAAGACGTCCGCTGTATTGACTTTACGAAAATGTCTGGAGCAGGCAACGACTTTGTTGTCATGGACAACCGCAGACGCATCGTTTCTGACCCGAGTACATTTGCACGGGTCGTTTGTGACCGGCGGAAGGGGATTGGTGCCGATGGTTTGTTGCTCATTGAAGAGAGCAGTAAAGCTGATTTCCTGATGAAATACTTCAATTCGGACGGCAGCTATGGAGGAATGTGCGGCAACGGCGGAAGGTGCATCAGCAGGTTTGCGTACCTCAAGCAAATTGTTCCTAGTCCAGAGATCAGTTTTGAAGCACTGGAGCATATTTACACTGCTTCTGTGTCGGAAAAAATGGTCACATTAAAAATGAAGGAGCCTGCCGATTTTCGGATAAACCAGGAACTCCGTATTTCTGATTTGAGTATACATTTCCATTTTGTGAATTCTGGATCTCCTCACTGTGTCATTTTTCTCGAGGAGAACAAGGACTTACCAAAGCGCCTCGAAGAAGTTGACGTGGACGGGCTCGGAAGAAAAATCCGGAATCATGATTTCTTTTTCCCTGAAGGAGCAAATATAAATTTTGTTGACGACAACTCCTCAAGTATTTTTTTTACAAGGACATATGAGCGAGGAGTTGAAGCAGAAACTCTGGCTTGTGGGACAGGATCGGTGGCTGTTGCGTTGATTGCTAATCGGGTCAAGAATTCACCGTCGCCGATAACACTTGGTGTTCGAAGCGGCGAGTTCTTGAGTGTGAAATTCAAGAAAACAGGAATCGGGCTTTATCAGGAAGTCTGCTTAACCGGAAGTGCGCATATGATTTTTAGCGGTGTAATTAAATACGAATATTCTACTCAGTCCATCGTCGATATCCTTTAGTGCTCCCAACCTTACTCATTCTTAACCCACGTTCAGGCCGCGGAAACAACGAGAAACATATTCCCGTAATTAGAGAATTTTTCAAGGCAAAGGGAATTGTCTTCGATGTTCAGGTCACTACATGTCCTGGCGATGCCGTGAGGATCGCCAGCGAGGCGAAAAAGAACTACGCCATTATTGTCGCCGGTGGCGGAGACGGGACGGTCAATGAGGTTGTTAATGGGATAGCAGGATCGAACAACGTTCTTGGAATTCTGCCGCTTGGATCCGGCAACGATTTTGCAAATGTTTTGTCCTATCCTAAAAAATTACATGACAGCTTGCAAATTCTGACGCGTCAACATATTAAATCAATTGACTTAGGGTTAATTGAAGTAATAAATAGCAAACTGGAAAAGACGGCAAAGTACTTCATTAATGCGGTAGGCATTGGTCTCGATGCACAAGTGGCCTATGAAGCTAAGAAGATATACTGGGCTCGCGGACTAACTAAATACGCATTAGCAGCAGTGAAGGTTATAGCTCAGTATCGCGCTGAGTCATCGTTCGTAACGAGCTCGGAATTTGAGAGTGCAGGAAAACACTTATTGATCTCGATTGGAAACGGGAAAAGTTCCGGGGGTGGCTTCTATCTGACGCCTGACGCAGCGCTTGATGACGGACATCTCGACGTGTGTTTGGCAAAGGATCTTTCAATACTCAACATCCTTAAAATATTCCCGTTCGTTTTTGTGGGCAAGCATGGTCGGTTTGCGCAAATTGCGATAAAACGAACGAAGGATTTGGTCGTAAAAACACATGGAGACGTTCCGGTGCACGTTGATGGAGAGATGATGGGATTAGATAACCGGGAGATACACGTTTCAGTGATTCCCAATGGTATGTCTGTTCTGATGCCTCTTTAATTTCTTGGACAAGTGATTTTTGGCGCTGGTATGTTTTGATATAATATGTGTTATGTAAAGTTAGTCATTTGCTCAGTGAACAACACTTTCTTCTATCCTTTACCGTCCATAATTTTACTGATTGAATTGTAATAGGCACCTTCTGCAGCTTTCCTATCCAAGTTGAGAACCTCTCCTACAATAATCTTGGGTAATTCGGTCACTTTACCAAGTTGAGCAAATTCTATCTTGTGGTGTTGGCATATACTTTCGATCGCCGCGCGGTTTTTGGGATTGGCTGATATGACAATTCTGCTCTGCTCTTCGCCAAACAGGAGAAAATCTTGTCGCTTATCCTTGCGTTCGGAGAGGTTCACATTACATCCAATTTCCGGATTCTCTGCAGTAATAACGCTTTCAACGAGCGAAATCGCGAAGCCTCCTTCGGAAACATCGTGAGCTGAGCTCAAGAAGCCTTTTTGGATTAACTCAAGGCAGCACTCATGCAATCGTTTTTCCTCGTCGATATCGAAAAATGGAGCATTGTTTCCAGTCATGCCGAAGACTTCCTTTAAATACTCGCTTCCGTTCACGTCACCTCGAAGCGTGCCAAGCAGAATAATATCATCTCCGGCTTTGTTAAACGCACTAGTCGTAACGTGAGATTCGTTCTCGATAAGTCCTACCATCCCGATCACCGGGGTCGGATAGATTGCTCCCAGCGGATTTTCATTGTAGAAGCTAACATTTCCGCCGGTCACGGGAGTTTCAAAAACACGACAAGCGTGTGCGATGCCGCCGACTGCCTCCTTGAACTGCCAATATGATTCCGGTTTATATGGATTGCCAAAGTTTAAGCAATTTGTAATTCCAATAGGCCTAGCTCCTGAACAAATAACATTCCTAGCTGATTCAGCTACAGCTATTTCTGCTCCAATTTTAGGGTTCAAATAAACATACCTGGAATTACAATCCGTTTTCATAGCAAGAAATTTTCCGGTTCCGTCTATTCGAACAACCGCTGCATCTGAGTTTGGGCCAACTCTCGTGCCGGTCCTGACCATTGAATCGTATTGTTCGAAAACCCATCGTTTGCTCGCGATGTTTGGAATTGCCAGGAGCATCAAAGTTATCTCCTGAAGGTTTCCCGGTTCTTTCAACGCTTCAAGCTTTAACTCTGTGCGAACGCTTAGATATCCGGGCTCTCTTGATTCGCGGTGATATACCGGAGCACCTCCGCCCAGAACTAACGATTCAGCAGGAACATCCGCTTTTAACTCTCCATTTTTGAATATCTTGACTCGCCCGTCATCCGTTACTTCACCGATCACCACAGAGTGAAGATCCCATTTGTCGAAAATTTCGGTTACCGTTTTTTCGGAACCTTTTTTAACGACGAGCAGCATTCTCTCCTGGGATTCGGAAAGCATTATTTGATATGCGGACATGTTAGACTCGCGCACCGGCACTTTGTCAAGGTCAATGCGCATCCCGGAATTTCCCTTGGCACTCATTTCAGTTGTTGAACAAGTGATTCCGGCGGCGCCCATATCTTGTATACCCACAATCAATCCAGCCTTAATAACTTCAAGTGTTGCTTCGAGCAGTAATTTTTCTGTAAATGGATCCCCCACCTGGACGGACGGCCGTTTGCTTTCAGATTTTTCCGAAATCTCTTCGGACGCGAATGTCGCCCCATGAATTCCATCTTTGCCGGTGGATGAACCAACGATCATCACTGGATTTCCGGTTCCTTTTGAAGTTGCGGAGGCAATTTCCGAGTGTTTTACTATGCCGACGGCCATGGCGTTGACAAGAGGGTTTCCTTGATAACTATTGTCAAAGTAGACTTCACCGGCCACGGTAGGAACGCCAAAACTATTGCCATAATCCCCCACTCCTTTTACTACGCCGCGGAACAGCTGCCTCGCTTGCTCATCAGTAAGTTCACCGAATCTTAATGAGTTGAGTGATGCGATCGGTCGTGCTCCCATCGTGAATATATCGCGCATAATTCCGCCTACACCGGTAGCAGCTCCCTGATATGGCTCTACGGCTGAGGGATGATTGTGACTCTCAATTTTAAAAGCCACGGCCAATCCATCGCCGATATCGACAAGACCCGCGTTCTCTTCCCCCGCACTGACGAGAAGCCGTCCCCCTGAACGCGGAAGTGTTTTCAACAAAGCAATAGAATTCTTGTAACTGCAGTGTTCGCTCCACATGACGCTGTAGATTCCCAGCTCCGTGTAGGAAGGAGTTCTGCCCAACAGCTTCAGTATTCTCTGGTATTCTTCATCCGTTAGCCCGTGCTGAAGGGCCAAGTCTTTTGTTACTTTAGGTTCTTGTTCTAAATCATGTGCCATAGAGTTATAGTATCCTATTCTATAAGAAAAAGCAATTCACCTTTATTAACGACCTGCCTGTCAACGACATGCACTTTTTTTATGATCCCTTCCTTTGTCGCGCGTATTTCATTTTCCATTTTCATCGCTTCTAATACGAGCAGCCCATCCCCCGCCTCAACTCGTTCTCCCTCCTTGACTTCACAACGAACAACCATTCCCGGCATGGGAGAACGCACTTCTGTGGCCGAGTGTTTTTTCGGTAATGCAGCGGACCGAAGAACAGCCAATTGCGTCCCAGAGGTCTCGACCCCTACCCTATAGATATTTCCATGGATTATGATCCCATATATGAGATCATTTCTAGTGATTGTACCATGAAATGACCTGCCGTTTAAGATCAGGGAAAAACGTCCCGAAGATATTTTTTGTATATCAGCCTGAATAATTTTTCCATCCAATAATATCGAGCCGTCCCCCTCAAATGACCATTTATACTGTTTATCGTTGATGCTGGCAATGAGTGTTGGCATCACTTATTCTTCGATTCGATTATATTTCCAGCGACCTTGATTTGCGGCTTGCTCTTTTCGATCGTTCGAAGACTCTGAAGTGGAACGATGCACAGCAGCAGCAATTAGTGAAGCGGCTAATTCCGTATTGGAATTGGGAGTTACTTCGTTTGGATGATAATATTTCTCGACAAACTGGTTATCGTACTTGCCGCCGACAAAACTCGGATGCGAAACAACGAATCGGCAGAAAGGGATTGTAGTTGCTACTCCGGAGAGTACATATTCTGAGAGGGCTCGGTCCATCCTTTTGATTGCTTCGTTACGGTCCGCACCCCACGCTATCAATTTGGCCAGCAAGGGATCATAGAAATGAGCAACAGTTGTTCCCGTCATAACTCCGGAATCATGCCTGATTCCGTATCCTTCGCTTGGAGCATACTCTTCAATAGTTCCCGTGGAAGGAAAGAAATTATCATCTGGATCTTCCGCGCATATCCTGCATTCGATCGCATGACCTCGTGGAGAAACAGTCTCTTGCAAGTAAGGCAATGGTTCACCCTGTGCGATTTTGATCTGCGCTTTCACCAAATCAATGCCGTAGACCAACTCTGTAACCGGATGCTCAACCTGAAGACGTGTGTTCATTTCGAGGAAATAGAAAGCACTCTTCGAGTCCACTAAAAATTCAACCGTTCCTGCACTAACGTACCCGGACTCTCGGGCCGCATTGACAGCGGCTTTCCCCATCGCTTGTCTCAAAGGCTCTGACAAATCAGAACTAGGACATTCCTCGACAAGTTTTTGATGTCTTCGTTGAATCGAACACTCTCTTTCCCCCAAAAAGATTACGTTCCCATGCATGTCTGCGAGGATCTGAATTTCAATGTGCCGCGGACTCAACATATACTTTTCAATAAACACATCAGCGCTCCCGAACGCCTTAAGCGACTCTGATTGCGCTTGCCGCAACGATTGTTCAAGTTCATCCTCCCGCTCGACCTTTCTCATCCCCTTTCCCCCGCCGCCATGAACAGCCTTAATTAATACCGGATATTCAATCTGTTGAGCTACATTAATTGCTTGACTATAATCCTTTACTGGAGCGATGGTTCCGGGTAATATCGGAACCTTTGCTTTCTGCATCAATTCGCGGGCTGCAGTCTTACTTCCCAGTTTTTTCATCGCAGAAGAAGGCGGTCCGATGAAAGTCAATCCTTCTGAAATTACTGCGTCAACGAAATCAGGGTTTTCGGAAAGGAACCCGTATCCGGGGTGGATCGCATCGCAATGTGATTTTTTTGCGACGGCAATTATCTTTTGTATGTCGAGATACGTGTCTCTTGAAAGGTTGCCATGAAGGGGGTAAGCTTCGTTTGAATTAAAGACATAGGGAGCACAACGGTCTATATCCGAAAAAACCGCCACCGTTTCAATACCCATTTCCGATGCAGAGCGGTGAATGCGCAAGGCGATTTCCCCGCGATTGGCAATGAGCAATTTTTTAATCCGTTTTGGCCTCATTCGTTTCTAAGGTCGACAATAGTTACTCCCATCCCTCCCTCATTCCACTCGCCAAAATGGTGCGACTTGATTCTTGAGTCAGACTCTAGAAACGAAGTGATTTTTTTTCTGAGCGCACCCGAACCCTTTCCATGTATAATATCTACACGATGTAATCCTGTGTAAATGGCACTATCAATGAACTTATCGACTGCTTGTAATGCTTCATCGCCATATAATCCCCTGACATCGATTTCGCGCTGTGGAACTGCCTCCAAAAGAACTGGCGCAAAAGACTGACCCCTTTTCTCCGTTCTTGAAATCGGAACAACATCGTTGGCGTGTATTTTTATTTTTAGATTGTCGAAAGCAACTTGAAGGATTCCATTGGCGTCCGGCGGCTGTAAGACTTCGCCTATCTGAGAATTTGATCTCAACCTAACCGTTGTTCCCTTTGTTATTTTACTGTATTCCGTAAAACCGGGAGCACCGGATTCTATTTCGTCTAGAGCTTTTTCCATGACAAGAATTTCATTCTCCAGCATTTTGATGTCTTGCTTGCTTTCAACAATCGAATGTTTATCGGCCTGGTGCTGCCGAATTTCCCTGATGGACTTTTCAATGATAGAGTTTGCCTTGTTCACGATCTCTTTTGCTTCTTCGACAGCTTTTGACTTTAGCGACTTAATTTCCTCTCGCGATCCTTTTAATTTTATTTCATAATTACTAATTAACTCTTTAAATTTGAGTTTTTCAGCATCAATGATCGCAAGTTGCTTTGCGATAAATTGTGAACGACTTTCAAGGTCGACGATTAATTTTTCAAGCCGCGACTTTTGCTCTCCTGCCATTTTTTCAGCATCGGAAATTATCGCCGGCGGAACTCCGAGCCGCCGTGCGATTTCCAATGCGTAGCTGCTTCCTGGAACGCCAAATCTAAAATTAAAGGTCGGTGTCAGCGTTGTCTGATCAAACTCCATGGCACCATTCTCCATGCCCTCGGTCTCGTGTACAAATGCCTTCAGTGTTACCTGGTGTGTTGTCGCAATTGTCAGTGCCCCCGCTTTGGTCAATTGAGCTAAAATGACGGCTGCGAGCGCGCCCCCTTCGGCCGGGTCGGTGCCGGCACCTATTTCGTCGATGAGGATTAAGCTGTGTTCATCTGCCGAACTAAGAATGCCCTTGAGCATCGTAATGTGCGAACTAAATGTGCTAAGGTCGTTTTCGATGGATTGGTCATCGCCGATATCAACAAATATTTTCTTAAACAGTGGAAATTCTGAATCTGCGGATGCCGGCAGATGGAGTCCGCATTGCAGCATTAACACCAAAACACCGATAGTCTTCATCGCAACGCTTTTACCCCCAGCATTGGGGCCCGTGATAAGTAAGGTATTGTAGCCATTTCCCAGTTCTATGGACAATGGAATTATCTTTTCCCGTGAATGACGGAGGAGGAGAATAGGGTGTCGTGCTTCAACAATTTTCAGAGAACCAAATTCTTTTAGAAACGGCTTATTGCCTTTAATTTCAATCGAATATCTAGCCTTAGCATAAATTAAATCTAGGTGTTGAAGCTCATCAAGGCTTTTCAGCAAATCCGGAAAAACCTCTCGGACTTGCAGCGTCAGCAGCCGAAGGATCTTTTCAATCTCACGCTGCTCTTTGAAATGTAGTTCTCGAATTTCATTGTTAAGTGACAGTGTTTCTGCAGGCTCGATGAAAACAGTTGAACCGCTTGCCGAGGAACTGTGAATGAAGCCGGGGACGCTGCGTTTTTGTTCCACTTTAACGGGGATCACCATCCTGCCGTCCCGCGTCGTGATAATATCATCTTGTGTAAGCCCCTGTTCAGAAACGCTTTTCAGAATGCGTTCCAGTTGTTTACGCAGCAATTCGTACATTGAAACTAATTCGATCCTAATTGTCCGCAATTCTTTACTTGCGGTATCTTTTATATTTCCATTCTCATCAATAGCTTGGAGGATATTATACTCAAGTATCTTATTGATGCTTATATGTTCACAAAAAGCGTGTAACTCGAGATACGCTTCTTTTCTCTTCTGAATGAACGTCTTAATATTTTTTGCGGCTTGGAGGGTTTGGGCGATTGAAAAAAGTTCGGATGTCCCAAGAATGCTGTTTTCTATGCCGGCTCTCTGGAGGGGCTCTCGGACATCCTTCAACCCATCAATTGGAAATGGATCATCGCTCTCCAGGAGTTTCTTCATCTCGTCCACTCGATTAAGCTCTAGTGTCAGGACGTTCAAATCCTCGGTCGGGGTGACATGCTCCGCAGCGATCCTGCCTAATTCAGACGATGCATAGCCTCGCAAACGACCGAGTATCTTTTTGAATTCAAGCTTTTCGGCTGCAGATTGGAATTCGGTCATCGGTGCAGGGGCGCTTCTTTATGGTTGGACGCTTTCTTTACCGAACCAATGATCTCTTGGTAGAAATCCTCAGATTCAGGGAGAAGAGTGTTAACGCTGTCGAAGATGCGGGGGGCAAAATTCTTGACCGGCTTGTAAAGGAGGGAATCCGAGCGAGTCTCTCCGGATGGAAAATGAAAGTAGATGCTAAGAAAAATGACCATCAAGCTTAACAAAATTCCCCCTTCCACCAACCCCACGATAAGGCCCCCTACTCTGTTCCACGTTCCGTCAGCGAGCTTCTTGATAGCAATCTTGTAGATAATGGCCTGAGCAATCATGATTCCGCCAACAATCAGTATATATGAAAGTGTTGTGCTTGCGCCCGCGGAAATCCCCATGGGCACGAGAACCATGTCCCCAAACGAAGAAGCATATTTTGTCGCGAGGATAAGAGATAAGGCTAAACACGCTAACGCGATCGATTTTTTCAGAAAACCGCTTCGCCATCCGGCAAACATAAATACTCCAAGAACAACGACGAGAATTGTATCGAAGGTGTTCATGAACGTCCCTCAAGCTTTTGTTTGACAATTTCCGAGATTACTTTCGAATCTATTCTTCCTTTCAATTCTCTCATTGCCACCGGCATGACTTTCCCCATCTCTTTCATAGACACGGCGCCCGATTGTTGAATAATGGTAGAAACAATGTTTTCAGCTTCTTCGCGCGATAATTGTTTTGGCATATACTCGGAGATGATCTCAAGTTCTTTTGTTTCTTGCTCGACCAATTCCATTCTTCCCGCATTTTGAAAATGTTCGATAGCCTCTTTTCTCTTTTTTGCGGCAGATATGAGAATTGACATTTCATCGTCCTCATTCATCGCGCGGTCAAGGCCCTTTTTTTCAAACTCTATGATTTGTGCGCGAAGCATCCGAAGGGTTTCAAGCCGCAGCTTGTTTCCCGATTTCATCGCAGTTTTTAAATCTTCATTGATCCGTTGTGTCAGTCCCATACAATGCTTTTTGTAATGAAGAGATGTTAGATGCCGCCATAAATTTTAATTGTTTCTCCGTTGATTGCCGAAGCTTCATCCGATGCAAGAAATGCGATGAGATCTGCCGCCTGGTCCAATGTAACCCAGCCGGATGTCTCCTCTTTTGAGGCGGAGCGTTTATTGGGCTCTGTCAGCAGAATGCTTGGGGCAATCGCATTCACCGTTATACTTGAATCGGGAAAATTTTTAGCCTCATCGCCTGCTATACGTGTGAATGTCGCGATTGCGGCTTTCGATATTCCATATGCGCCGCGTCCTGCAGACGGAGCGAGCCCGGCCATCGCTGAAACATTAACGATTCTTCCGTACTTCTTTTTTTGCATAATTCGGAGCGCGCTCTGCGAGCACAAAAAGCATGTTTTTAAGTTCAACGCAAACATGAAATCCCATTCTTTTTCTGTCAGGTCGGCGATATTCTTCTTGGGCATATACCCCCCGACGAGATTGCAAAGGATGTCGATGCGTCCTTTTTGTTCAAGCAGCGCTGCAAAGATTTGATGGACTTCGCCTTCATTCGACAAGTCGCCCCTGAGGGTCAAGATGTCAGGGAACAGTTTTGAGAATTCTGCAGCCTCCACATCGGAACGGTACGTGACGGCGACGTACGCTCCTTCGTTCTGGAAGTGTTTTGCTACCGACTTGCCCAGTTCACCGGTTCCGCCGGTAATTAATGCTATCCTACTCTTCAATTTCATAACCTAATATATCGTACAACGAGACGAAAATCAATCCGCCTCACTTTTGCATAGTAGATTGCGGGATTCCTTAACGAGAAGATCGCATATGACGAAATTATTTATATGGTAAATTAACAAAGTCGTCGACATCTGCCCAATCAACGGACATCAGGTCATGACATTGAAGTATGCCTTAACTGTTAATAAGCAAATTGATTCTTACGACATTAGCGTGTATATTATACATATTTTCATTCACTATCTGAGAGATCCGATGGATTGGATTGATTACAAACAGATCCAAAATTTTGAAGTTGGCATCACACCGTTGTTCGTAGATTATCTCAATGATTTTGAAAAGCTGAAAGACTATTACTCTGGCGATTTTCGAGACCGTAAGAGCTGGAAGAAGCTCATAGAAAATGTAGTCGCTAAACAAAAAGACCGTTCAACGCTCGTTCGCGTTCTTACGGAACAGAACAAACAATACCACTGCGGTATACGAACCTTAGCCAATATTGATCTGCTCGGGAACGAAAATACCGTTGCTGTTGTCACCGGCCAGCAAGTGGGAATGTGTACAGGTCCGCTCTACACGATTTACAAAACAATTACCGCTATTAAACTCGCCGAACAGTTATCCGCTCAATTTCCCGAATATAACTTTGTCCCTGTCTTTTGGGTTGAAAATGAAGACCATGATTTTGATGAAATCAATAAGGTTAATGTCATCAATCCAAACGGAGACATTACGACAATAGAATATTTAATCGGAGGGAAGCCGTTTGAAAAAAATCCCGGTCCTGTTGGCAATATTGTGATTGACAGCTTTGTCGAAAAGTTCCTTGAAGATATCCGGGCACAGCTTCAGGAAACGGAATTCAAAGGGCAATTGTTTGATTCGCTGCACGGATATTATCGGCCGGGTTCAACCTTGGGAACGGCTTTTGTCGGTTTATTGAGCGGTCTGTTCGAAGATTCGGGCCTGGTTTTCCTGGACCCCGGGAATGCGGAACTGAAACGAATTCTGAAGCCGGTTTTCCAAAAAGAAATTGCCGCAATGTCCAAGACTTCTCAAATAGTCATTGATACGAGTGCCGGGCTTGAGGAGCACTATCATGCGCAGATCAAGGCAAAGTCGATAAACCTTTTTATGTTCCATAAAGGCGGCCGGTATCTTATTGAGCCGAGGGAAAATGATTTCAGCCTCAAGGGGACGAGGCAGTTTTTTTCAAAGGAAGAATTGAACGCCATTATTGAACATTCTCCCGAACTGATATCTCCAAACGTTGTTTTGAGGCCGATTTGTCAAGACACTATCTTACCGACGCTTGCCTATGTTGGAGGTCCGTCGGAGATTGCCTATTTTGGACAGTTAAAATCAGTCTATGAATTCTTTGAAGTTGATATGCCTGTTGTGTATCCTCGCGCAAGCATTACGATTATGGAAGAAAAAGTAAAAAATATCCTCGAAAAATTTCAGATAGATTTTACAGAAATTTGGTCGGACATCGACCCCCTTCTGGCACGGATTGCAGAACAAGTGTCGGAAGTCAAGGTCGATGCGTTGTTTGAGCAACTCCATTGCCGTCTTCGCGAAGCTGTTGCGGAGTCGCGTTTTGGCATTCAACAAATCGACCCGACTCTTTCGGGTGCAATAGATTCAACTTTGTCGCGGATTGAGTCGCAACTGAATGTTCTAAAGGAAAAGACTCAGGCGGCTCAGCAGCGTAGGCAAGAAGTAACGATAAAGCAGATTCAGAAGGTTGCTGCAAACATCTTCCCTAAATCGAATTTTCAGGAAAGAGAATTCAACGTAGTGTATTACATGAATAAGTATGGGCCGGATTTCGTAAAGTGGCTGAGCGGAGAAGTTATCATCGACCGGTTCCAGCATCAACTCATCGAATTATGACCGCGTAAAAGAAACTAATGCCGTTTCTCAAGAAACGGTCTTATATTTTTGACCACTACGATAAATAACGCTAGATTACTTTTTCCGTTTCCTTATTGAAGAAATGAGCCTTGGCCATATTGAGCGCGAGGTCCATATCCTTCCCTGCCTTTGGTTCTTCCGTCGCTATGATCCGTGAAACGTACTGTTTTCCGCTCCCGGTGTTGAAATAGATGAAGATTTCATTTCCCATCGGTTCAACAACCTCGATCTTCGCTTTGCAGCGCGAATAGTTGATGCCGCGTATTTGTTTTGCGTCAAATATATGCTCAGGCCTGATACCCAGCCAGACTTCTTTTCCGAGATACGGTTTCAACTTTGTTTGATGCTCTTTAAGAAGTTTGAGCATCACACCGGTTGAATTCTCGGTAAAAATGAGCTCCTTGTTTTTCGAAATTGTCCCTTCCATAAAATTCATGGCGGGGCTTCCGATGAAGCCGGCGACAAATTTATTCACCGGGTGGTGGTAAAGATTCAACGGAGTGTTTATCTGCTGGACAACACCGTCCTTCATGACAACAATTTTGTCTCCCATCGTCATGGCCTCCGTCTGATCGTGTGTAACGTAGACCATGGTCGCCTGCAAACTGTTGTGTAATTTTGAAATCTCGGTTCGCATCTGGACGCGCAGCTTTGCGTCGAGATTGCTGAGGGGCTCATCAAAAAGAAAAACTTTTGGCTTGCGGACGATCGCCCTACCGACCGCAACACGCTGGCGTTGTCCTCCCGATAATGCTTTTGGTTTGCGGTCAAGGTATTCTTCGATACCGAGAATTTGAGCTGCTTCCCGCACACGGCTGTCTATTTCCGCCTTCGGATATTTTCTGAGTTTTAAACCGAACGCCATATTCTCATACACCGTCATGTGAGGATACAGAGCATAATTCTGAAACACCATCGCAATGTCGCGGTCTTTTGGGGGAACATCGTTGACAATTTTCCCGTCAATGGAGATTGTCCCGCTGCTGATATCTTCTAGCCCTGCGATCATTCGAAGGGTTGTCGATTTTCCGCAGCCGGAAGGGCCGACGAGCACGACGAACTCTTTATCTGCAATTTCGATGTTCACGTCGCGTACAGCCACGACCCCGCCCTCATATTCTTTCCGGATATTTTCCAGTTTAACACTTGCCACAGCGACCTCGTCTAATTTGCCAACGTGTGAAGCGTGTCCCAGAATGCCGGGAATGAAATATCTACGCAAGCCGAGTCTTTTACGGTCGACTCACCCTGCAGGTTTGATGCGGCAACGCCGAACGCCATCGCGATGCGATGGTCTCCAAAGCTGTCAAAAGTTGCCGGAATTAGTGTGTTGTTCGAGCTAAATGCAAATCCGTCTTCGAGTTCTTCAACCTCAAGTCCCATCAGAGCAAGGTTTTCGCACACTGCACCGATGCGGTCGCTTTCTTTGTTGCGCAGTTCAAAAGCTCCGCGAACTTCAAACGTTCCGACTGCAAACGCAGCCGCTACGGCAAGGATCGGAATTTCATCGATGACGTTTGGAATGATTGAGCCTTCGAGGATAAGGTTTGACCGAAGGTTCGAACTTTTTACCATAATATCGCCGATCGGTTCACCGCCGATGATCCGTTGGTTTTCAACGGTGATGTTCCCTCCCATCGAGCGAAGCACGTCGAGAAATCCTGTCCGTGTAGGATTGATGCCGACGTTTTTGATCAGGATTTCGGAATCTTCCCCGATGAGTCCTGCAACGATAAAAAATGCGGCCGATGACGGATCGCCGGGAATAAAGAACTGTTTGGCCGGAATTTGATTTCCGCCGACTATTGATACGCTGATTTTGTTTTCCGTTTTGCTGGAACCTAAGCCCAGCATCCGCTCGGTGTGGTCACGGGATCCCTGCGACTCTTCAACCGTTGTTTTCCCTTCTGCGAAGAGCCCGGCAAAAAGAACAGCGGATTTGACCTGGGCGCTCGGGATGGGAAGTTCATATGTGATTCCGTGAAGTTTTTCGGCAGGAAAGATTCTTAATGGGGCGGTCAGTTTATCCGTTCCGACAATGTGAGCACCCATTTCAGTCAACGGGTCAATGATGCGTTTCATCGGCCTCCGGACGAGATATTGATCGCCTGAAATCTGAGTAGGAAATTTTTGGCCCGACAATATCCCGGATAATAGACGGATGGTCGTGCCTGAATTTCCAGCATCCAACACGGCATCGGGTTGCCGATAGCCGTGCAACCCTTTGCCAACAATGTACAGCTTTTCCTGAGTCAATGCGGTTTCAACGCCCAGCGCTTGAACGCAGTCAAGAGTGCTTCGCGGGTCTGCCGCGTTCAGAAAGCCCGTAATTTCCGTCGTTCCTTCCGAAAGCGATCCAATCAAGACGGCACGGTGCGAGATTGACTTATCTCCCGGGACTGTGAGTTCGCCGCGAAGATGTCGGGCCGGATAGACCGTTTTATCCATACAGAATATCCGATCCGTCGTTCACCATGGAAGAAGATGTCGAGCCGTCCGCGTTAATTGTTTTGTGGAACTTCTTCTTTTTTCTTGTCCGCAAGTAAAACCGCCTTTCGGCTGAGGTTGAGGCGTCCTTTGTCGTCAATTTCAAGGAGCTTTACATCGAAGACGTCGCCCACTTTAACAAAGTCGGCAACTTTTTCGATTCGTTTCAAATCGAGTTGCGAGACATGGACTAAGCCCTCCTTGCCCGGAAGGATTTCGACAAAGGCACCGAAGTCCATAATCTTCTTTACCGTTGCTTTATACGTTTTTCCTACTTCCGGTACTTCCGTGATCCGGCCGATCATCGCACGTGCGCGGTCGCTGGCTTCTTTTGTTGTTGCGGCGATAATAATCGTTCCGTCATCTTCAATATTGACTTCAGCGCCCGACTCCGAGACGATGTTTCGAATATTTTTTCCACCCGGTCCAATAACGGCTCCGATCATATCGACAGGAATTTTGATCGTCGTCAGTCGCGGGGCGTATTGGCTCAAATCAGCGCTCGGCGTGGAAATAGCAGCATCCATGATGGCAAGTTTATGGATTCTTCCTTCCTTCGCCTGCTGCACGGCGCGTTGTATGATCTCAAATGAAATTCCTTTGATTTTGATGTCCATTTGAAACGCTGTGATGCCGTCCTTTGTGCCTGCGACCTTGAAATCCATATCCCCGAGGTGGTCTTCGTTCCCGAGAATATCGCTGAGGATCGCAACGCGCTCCCCTTCTTTGACCAAACCCATCGCAATTCCTGCGACTGATTTCTTTAATGGAACGCCTCCGTCGAACAATGCGAGCGAGCCGGCACACACAGTCGCCATCGATGAGGATCCGTTCGACTCAAGAATATCGGAAACGACGCGGATTGTATACGGAAATTCTTTCCCGTCGGGCAATAGGTTTTTCAATGCTCGCTCGGCAAGATTGCCGTGTCCTACTTCACGCCGGCCCGTTGCCAGCCTTCCCGTTTCGCCAACGCTGAAAGGTGGAAAATTGTAATGCAGCATGAATTGCCGTGTCGACTTGGGGCGCAATCCATCGACCATTTGTTCGTCGAGCTTCGTGCCGAGCGTCATGGTTGTTAACGATTGCGTTTCTCCCCGTGTAAAGAGAGCGGAGCCGTGCGCGCGCGGTAAGAGGCCAAGCTCGATTGATATCGGTCGAATATCCGTTAAACCTCGTCCGTCCAACCGCTTCTTCTTCGAGAGGATCATTTCACGCATTTCAAACTTTTCAATGTCGTGCAGAATTTGCTTGATCGCGCCTTCTTGATCGAGGAATTGTTCGGCAAGTGCGGCATTGACTTCGGCCTCAATTGCGGAGTTCGCCTTTGAACGGTCGTCTTTCGATAACACTGTATTTACGGTCGTTCGTATTTTTTCTGTCGCAAGTTCCTTTACCGCTGTAAGCAGTTCTGGAATGATTTCAATAATGACGACAGGGCGTTTTTGCATTTTCACTTCTGCCGCGAGCTCTTTTTGCAGCGCGCAAATTTTCTTGATAGCGTCATGGGCAAATGTGAGCGCAGAAAGGATGTCTGTCTCGGATATCTCCCGGGAATCGCCCTCTACCATCACGATCGAATCGTCGGTACCTGCAACGGTAACGTCCATGTCGCTTGTTTCCAGTTCGTCGAAGGTCGGATTAATGAGCAGTTCTCCGTTGACGCGGCCGATGCGCACTTCCGCGATAGGTCCGTCAAACGGCGAATCCGAAACCATCAGCGCAGCAGATGCGGCACAGGCACCGAGCACGTCGGCGTCATTTTGCTGATCCGACGAAAAGACGTTGACAATAATCTGCGTTTCGTTATGATAACCCTCAGGAAACATCGGACGAATCGGCCGGTCGATAAGACGGGCAGAGAGAATTTCCTTATCTGAAGGCCTCCCTTCCCGCTTCAAAAATCCTCCTGGAATTTTCCCCGCCGACGACATCTTTTCGCGGTATTCGACTTGAAGTGGAAAATAATCCAGATCATCGTTTGATTCCTTCGGCGCGACGACAGTCGCGAGCACCATGGTGTCGGCGTACCGAGCCATGACGGCGCCGTCCGCCTGCCTGGCAAATCTGCCAGTTTCAAGCGAAAGCGTTTTGTTCCCGATTTGAATTTCTTTTTTAACGACCATAATTATACTTTGCTCTAGTTGATTCGTATGACTGCTGAATTAGTTCAGCGCGTTTCCTGTGCCTGCCTGCTACTTGCGGATCTCGAGTTCTTGAATGATCTTCCGGTAGCGTTCAATGTTCTTCTCCATGAGATAGTCGAGCAAACGGCGGCGTTTTCCCACCATTCGCAGCAAACCAACCCGTGAATGATTATCTTTTTTGTGCGTGTCGAAATGCGACGAGAGCGCATTGATGTTCGCCGTAAGAATAGCGATCTGGACTTCGGGAGTCCCGGAATCATTCGGCGATTTACCATACTTGGTGATGTATTCCGCTTTTTGACCTTTTGAAATTGCCATGAACACTCCTTAAAAATAATTGTACATTGTATTATTGAACATTCTCAAAAATATTCTTTCCGATACGTTTATCACTGTTCATTTCTTTCACTAATTCATCCGATGAAACGAACTTCTTCTCGCCCCGAATCCATTGAACACATTCCACGCTGACTGCTTTCCCGTAGATATCCCGGTCAAAATCGTAAATGAAGATTTCGCAGACCCGTTCATGATGCTCGTGGAATGTCGGCAGAACGCCGATACTCATCAGGCCGGCATGCGATGAACCATCGACAACAATCTTTACAGCATAGACGCCGTTTCCCGGAAGAATTTTTCGCGGGTCGCTCAGAGCAATGTTGGCTGTCGGAAACCCCAGCGTCTTTCCGCGTCGTTCCCCGGCGACCACCGTTCCGGAAAAACTATACCGCCTTCCGAGCAATTCGTTCGCCTTGACGATCTCCCCCTCTCGAAGAAACGAACGAATTCGTGAACTGCTCACAGGCTCTCCATTTACGACGAACTGCTTCTCTGCCACGACGGAAAAGCCGAATTCTCGTCCGAGGGCGAGCAGCTGTGCTAGGCCGGCTTCGCGGTCCCGCCCAAATCCATGATCGTATCCTTCAATAACCTCGCTGATGCCGATGCCGTTAATGAGATACTCAACATAAAAATCCCGGAACGGCTTTCGCGAAAACTCATAGGTAAATGGGACCACAAATGTCATGTCAACGCCGAGACTGGAAAGCAACTCTAGCTTTTCGTCGTGGGTTGTCAACAGTTCGACCTGATTCGGCTGCTCTCGTCCGTCCGATGGTTTCCTTTTTCCGATCACTTCTTTTGGATGCGGGTTGAAGGTGATGACAACGCTCTGTCCGTTCC
>Ga0265320_10000983_pt1 | contig 21201 bp, 6 predicted proteins | sample 4827metaG_FD_202087 | JGI IMG/M metagenome (GOLD analysis project Ga0265320, IMG submission 202087) | Rhizosphere microbial communities from Carex aquatilis grown in University of Washington, Seatle, WA, United States - 4-8-27 metaG | ecosystem: Host-associated > Plants > Roots > Rhizosphere >...
CGTGGGTGAATCCGGAAGATTTGACCGGGTGGGCGGCAACAATGGATTGGGAGTGCAAAACTTTATTTCGTCCGTGTGCCTGGCGCGGGATGGGGCCGTTTGGGTGGGTACTTTGGGCGATGGATTATATGGCTTGAAAGATGGCCGGGAAATTCATTTCACCACCGCGAACGGCCTGGCGGACGACATTGTGCTGGCGGTGTGCGTTGATGCGGAAGGTGGCGTTTGGGCCAACACCGGAGCCGGCACGATCCATCGCTTTGACGCTCAAGGCGTGACCCGGTATGACGTCGCCCAAGGTTTGTCTGGAACACCGGTGACGGCGATGATTTCGCCATCGTCCGGAGGGCTTTGGCTGGGATCACAGGATGGCCGAATCTTGCGCGAATTAAATGGGAAAATAACCAGCGTCGAGGCGTCAAAGCACTGGGGAAGTTTTCCGGTGCTGGCGTTGCACGAAGGGGAACAGGGGCGGCTTTGGATTGGCACATCCGGTGGCGGTCTGGCTTGTTTGACCGGGGAAACCATGATGAAGTGGAACACCGGCAATGGCCTGCCCAACGACAGCGTAGCCGGGGTGGTGGAAGATCAGGCGAAAAATTTATGGCTGGCCACCGGCGCCGGGGTTTATCGTGTCAACCGCAGCGATATTCGCAAAATGCTTGATGATCCCGGGATTCCATTCGTGGGCAAGTTGATGTCCGGGGCAAAGACCCTGACCGAGTCCAAGACGGTTTCCGGCGGGATCCGCGCCTTGCTTTCGCCGGACGGAGAACTTTGGTTTGCCACTTCCGAAGGGGTGTTGAATGTGGACACCCGCCAATCCGAAATCAGGCCATCCTGGAGCCCGATCTACATTGAGAGCGCGGCTTTCAACGGCCAACCGTCCTTTTCCTTGCTCCGTGGAGAATTGTGGTCGTCTGGGGGCACCAACCACGCAGGCTTCAAGGTTCCCGCGGTTGTGCGATCGCTGGAAATTCACTTCGCGGCCCTGGATTTTGCCGCCCCCGGGGAAATTCATCTCTGGCACAAGCTCGAGGGTTCTGACGTGGACTGGGTGGATGATGCCGGGGGCCGGTCGGTCCGTTATGGCCGCCTTTCCTACGGCCATTACTGTTTTCGCCTCGCCATGCGCAGTGCTGGCGGGGGGTGGCACGAGGCGGCGGAAACCTTCGCTTTTGTCGTTCCCACCCCGTTCTATCTCCAATCCTGGGCCATCGGTCTGTTTGCCTTGACTATGGTCGCGTTGGTGGCGGGAATCGTCCGCCTGGTTTCCCACCGGCGTTTGCGTCTTGCCCTGGCGCGGTTGGAACAGCAACAGTTGCTCGAACGCGAGCGCATGCGTATTGCCCGGGATTTGCACGATGAAATGGGGTCAAAACTGACCAAAATCTCCTTTTTGAGTGAACATGTCCAGATGGACGCCGGATCCGCCGGGCCGCTGGCCGACAAAATCGAATCCATTGCGCAGACTTCGCGGGATTTGCTGCAAACGATGGATGAAATTGTCTGGGTCATCAACCCGCGCAACGACACACTGGAGGATCTGATCAATTACCTGGGTCATTACGCCGTGGAGTATTTCCAGAACACCCGGATTGAATGTGAAATAAGATTGCCGCACGAGATTCCGCATTGTCCCCTGTCGTCAGAGTTGCGGCACAATCTGTTTCTGACTTTTGAAGAGGCATTGAACAACGTGCTAAAGCATTCAGCGGCGACGAAAGTAAGAGTGGAAATAACCAACAATCCGAAAGAATGTGAAGTCAAGATCACCGACAACGGCCGGGGTTTTGAACCGCCAGCCTCGACGGCAAATCCCCCGCCGCGGGGAGGCCGGGGCGGCAACGGACTGGAAAACATGCGCCAGCGGCTGACGGCCATTGGTGGTGAATGGCTGGTTTCCAGCCAGCCCGGCCATGGCACCACGATCACGATGCGCATTCATCTAAACCCTAATCTGGCCGGCCAACCATGAAAAAAATCATCACTGTTTCCATCGTCGACGACGAAGCCGATTTGCGCAAACACATTGCCGGCTATTTGGCCGTCGCCGGGAATATCCGCTGCATCAGCTCCTATGCCAGCGCCGCCGAGGCGCTGGAACATTTGCCACAGGACAAGCCGGACGTGGTCTTGATGGACATCAATCTCGGCGGCATGGATGGCGTTGAATGTGTTCGCCAGTTGACTTCGCTCATGCCTGAATCCCAGGTGCTCATGCTGACCGTCTTTGAGGACACCGAGCAGATTTTCCGGGCGCTCGCCGCCGGCGCGAGCGGGTATTTGCTGAAGCGCCTGTCGCCGAAAAAACTGTTGGAGGCCATCCAGGAAGTGCGTGAAGGGGGTTCCCCCATGTCGGCCCCGATTGCACGCAAAGTGGTCCAGTCATTCAAATCAGTGCCGGCGCGCGGCGATGAATCGGTGGACCTTTCCCCCCGCGAACGGTCCGTACTCGATGGACTGGTCGAGGGGCTGGCCTACAAACAAATTGCCGACCAGCTCGGGGTGAGCATTCATACGGTGCGGAATTACATCCGCCGGATATACGAAAAACTGCACGTTTGCACGCGCACGGCGGCGGTCGCAAAATTCTTGAGAAAATGAACCACAGGCCAACTTCACCGTGTTGGGCGTGGAAGGGGTGGATAATGTTTATCCTCGCCGCCTCCACCGCCGCGCGCGCCAACGAACCCATCCCCTGGCATCCGGCGAAACCGCCGCTGATGACCCGCTGGACGGCGGAAGTGGGCCCGACCAATGCGCTGCCGGATTATCCGCGCCCGCAACTGGTGAGGGCGAAATGGTTGAATCTGAACGGGCTTTGGGATTACGCCATCACGCCGGATTCCATCCACCAGCCGCCGCCTTTCGCGGGGAAAATCCTGGTTCCCTTTCCCGTGGAATCGGCATTGTCCGGAGTGATGACCCATCTCAACGAACACAGCAAGCTCTGGTATCATCGGGATTTTTCCGTGCCGGAATCGTGGCGGGGACAGCGGGTGCGGTTGCATTTCGGCGCGGCAGACTGGCATGCCGAGGTGTGGGTAAATGGACATGCCATCGGCCAACATCAGGGCGGGTATGACGCATTCACGTTCGATATTACGGATGCCTTGCGCTGGAACGGCTTGGAGGATGTTTCCGTTTGCGTGACCGATCCCACGGAAGGCGACCAGCCGCGCGGCAAACAATCACTCAAGCCCGACGGGATTTTCTACACTTCAACTTCCGGCATCTGGCAGACGGTCTGGCTGGAACCGGTGCCGGCAGTGTGCATCGACCGCCTCAAAGCCACTCCGGATGTCGATGCCAATGCCCTCCACCTGCGGGTGGCAGTCAATGATCTTTCCGACCATCTCCGGGTCGAGGCCGTGGCTTCGATTGGCGGCCGGGAAATCGCCCGCGTCACGGGATTGGCCAATGCGGAATTGATCCTGAACCTGCCCAACGCCCATCTTTGGTCACCCGACGACCCGTTCCTTTACGACTTGCAGGTGACGCTGATGGAGGCGGACAAACCCCTCGATGCGGTTTCCAGCTATTTTGGCATGAGAAAAATTGCGTTGAGCAAGGACGATCAGGGGGTTACCCGGATGGCGCTCAATGGCCAATTTGTTTTTGAGATCGGCACGCTGGACCAGGGTTTCTGGCCGGATGGAATTTACACCGCACCCACGGACGCGGCCTTGCGTTCGGACATCGAATTCCTCAAAAAATGCGGATTCAATCTTACCCGCAAGCATGTGAAGGTTGAGCCGGACCGCTGGTATTACTGGTGTGACAAACTGGGATTGCTCGTCTGGCAGGACATGCCTAGCGGCAACAATGCCACCGTGGATGGCCGCCGTGATTTTGAAAATGAACTGTTCCACATGGTGAACGGACTGGGAAATCATCCATCCATCATCGTTTGGGTGTTGTTCAATGAAGGTTGGGGACAGTATGACACCGAACCCTTGGTGCAATGGCTCAAGGAGCTGGATCCGACGCGACTCGTGGACGATGCCAGCGGCTGGACGGACATGGGCGTCGGGGATCTGATTGACGTGCACCGTTATCCCGGCACGGATGCTCTGGTTGCCGAACCCCATCGCGCGTCGGTCCTGGGCGAATTCGGAGGATTAGGATTGTCCGTGGCAGGCCACTCCTGGTCAACGAATTGCTGGGGGTATGTCATGCTCGCGGATGGCAAGGACTTTGCGTTCCGATATTCGCAGGCTCTTAAACATGTCTGGAAGCTGCATGTTCTGCGCGGATTGAGCGCCGTCGTCTATACACAGACCACCGACGTGGAGACCGAATGCAACGGCCTGCAAACTTATGACCGCGCCGTGACCAAAATCGATCCAGTGGTTGCGCTGGCTGCCAACCACGGCAGCTTTTCCGAAACGCCGATGAATATTATCCTGGCAGACGGATTATTTGGCCGCACAAATTGGAAATACACCACGGAAATACCCGCCGAAGACTGGTCTAAAGCCGAATTCGAGTCCCGGGCTTGGAAAGAAGGCGCAGGCGGATTTGGCTCGGTTGGGACGCCGGGCTTTTTCCCCAATACCACCTGGGAGACAGCCGACATTTGGCTGCGACGGGAGTTTACTTTGAAAACAGACGAGTTGTCTGGAATCCAACTCCAGATTTTCCATGATGAAGATGCGGAGATATACCTGAATGGCGTGCTGGCGGTGAAACTTTCCGGATACATCACCGATTACGATGAATTCGAGATTTCAAAGGCGGCGGCGGCGGCACTCCAGCCCGGCCGCAATACAATTGCGGTTCACTGTCATCAAACGACGGGTGGCCAAGGCATTGATGTGGGTATTCTCGAGCCCGCATTGACCAGCCAACCAGACAAAGCGGGCAAATAACCCACCTTGAATTTATTGCGCCCGCAAGAATCAGATTTCAGGATCTGAAATGTTTGGTTTGCTGGAAGGTTCGGCAAAAGCCGGTTGAAACAGGCTGTGGCCACTTTATGCCACGTGACAGAAGAGAATGGCAACTTACAATACTTCATGCCTTTGGTTGTTTCTGCCGGCGTTGGACGATGCATCGAGCCAAACGGGCAGTTGGATAATGTTCGCGTCCGGTCGGTGAACCAGTTCACCTTTTTCTCCCCGCCATCTTTTGGCTGACAGAGCATCAGCAGATATGAGGTTCCACCGCGTGCAGGAATAAATCGATTGAGGGCGAAACCCAGATCCTGTTTATGGGTTTGATTTGAATTTTAATATGAAGAAGAACAAACCGGTGTTCGCATGTGCAGGTCTGGCGCTCGCCAGCCAGTTGATGTTTTCGTCCGCCTCGGCCTGGCAACTGCAGTATGCGCCGCTCCTGACCGGCTGGGCGCAACTGGTGAACTCGAACAATCCGCTGCCGGAGTATCCACGACCACAAATGGTCAGGACAAACTGGCTTAATTTGAATGGCATTTGGCAGTTTCAGGCCGGAGCCACCAATGACCCGGTGCCGACCAATCAAACCCTCTCGGGCGACATCCTGGTACCGTACCCGATGGAATCAGCCCTTTCCGGCGTGGCGGGGTATCACGCTTGGTCTTGGTATCGCCGCACCTTCACCGTTCCACCCATGTGGAGCGGGCAGCACATTTTGCTGCACCTGGACGCGGTGGACTGGCAATCACAGGTGTTCGTCAACGGACGGAGTGTGGGCCTTCACAAAGGAGGATATGATCCGGTCACTTATGACATCACCGCTTGCTTGGCCGGCAGTGGTCCGCAGGAATTGATTGTGCAGGTTTATAATCCGGCGGACGACGGTGGGCAACCGCGCGGCAAGCAGACACTGAATCCCGGCGGGATCATGTACGCGTCGTCCACCGGCATCTGGCAGCCGGTGTGGCTGGAGCCGGTGCCCGCGACGAGCGTGGCCGATGTCAAATTGGTGCCGGACATCGACAACAACCGGCTGAATGTCGCCGTCAGCGTGTCGGGGCCAACCAATGGCGTCACGGTCAACGCCGTGGCGCGCATCGGCGCCAGCGTGGTGGGATCCGTTTCCGGTGCTCCCGGAGCCGGGTTGTTGCTCCCGGTGCCGGGTCCGACGCTATGGTCGCCGACCAATCCGTTTCTCTACGATTTGACGGTCACGCTTTCCAACGGGCCGGTCCAGCTTGATTCCGTGGCGAGTTATTTCGGCATGCGCAAGATCAGTCTCAGCACGAACGGTGGCATTGTCAGAATCCTCCTCAACAACCAGTTTGTTTTTCAGTTTGGTCCGTTGGATCAGGGCTTCTGGCCGGATGGCATTTATACCGCGCCGACCGATAATGCGCTGAAGAGCGACATCGAACTGGAAAAGGCGCTGGGGTTCAACATGGTGCGAAAGCACATCAAGGTGGAGCGTCAGCGCTGGTATTATTGGGCGGATAAATTGGGGATCTTGGTCTGGCAGGACATGCCAAGTTGTAATTCCTATACGGGCAATCCCGTCCCCGTTGATGGGAGCCAGTTCATCGTCGAACTCACCCGCATGGTTCAAACCCACTGGAACAGCCCGGCGATTGTCATGTGGACCATCTTTAACGAGGCCCAGGGCCAGGCCAACACGAGCGGCGGAATTGGCCAGTCAAACACTGCCTATCTCGTCCAATCGGTAGAAACGCTGGATCCTTCCCGTCTGGTCAACCAGGCCAGCGGCAACGACTATTACGGCGTGGGTGATATCCTGGACAACCACAGCTATCCGGCCCCTGGCAATCCAGGCAGCACGACACAAGCAACTGTTGATGGTGAATTTGGCGGCGTCGCCTTGACCATCACCAATCATACCTGGGCGGCCGGGGGCGGCGAGGGATCGGCCACCAGCGCGGACGATCTGGCCTCGCAGTTTGAAAGCTTCTGCAGCGACCTCTCCAGTTACGATCAGAACAATGGCCTGAGTGGCGCCATTTATACCCAGACAACCGACGTGGAAACCGAATTGAACGGCCTTTACACCTATGACCGCGTCGTATGCAAGCCGGATCCCCGCCGCATCCAGGCTGCCATTCTTTCCGTCGGCCTGCCTGTCTTTCAGGCGACCGTGGTGCCAACATCCCAGACCAACGGCCAGAATTGGCAATATACGACCAATACCCCGGCAGCGAATTGGTACGCCACCGGTTTCAACGCTTCCGCGTGGAGCAACGGGATTGCCGGGTTCGGAGCTGGCAATCCGCCCAATACGGCCGGTCTTGTTCGCACACCTTGGAGAACTGCGGACCTCTGGCTGCGAACCACGTTCAATCCCGGTACGCTTACCGCACCACAGATCAGCAATCTGGTCTTTTACGTGTATCACGACGAAGACGTGGAGATTTACCTCAACGGCGTGCTGGCTGGAAGTGCGTCCGGTTATACCACCACCTACGTCTTGCTGCCCATGACTCCGGCGGGACAAGCCGCCATTGTTCCTAATGCCAATAATACCATGGCCGTGCATTGCCACCAAACCACCGGCGGACAATTCATCGATGTCGGCGTCAACATCCGAAACAGCGTTGTCATTCCCTTTCCGCCAGTACCGCCAACTCCGACGAACGTCGTCGCCGTATCCGGCCAGTTGGGCGTTTCACTGGGTTGGGACGCGTCGCCAAACGCAGCCAGTTACAACGTCAAGCGTTCACCGGTCAGCGGCGGCCCCTACACCAACATCGTTCTCACCTTGCCGTTGAATGCCGGTACGGACTCCGCGGCCAGCAACAGCGCCACTTACTACTATGTCATTTCGGCAATCAATGTCTCCGGAGAAAGCAGCAATTCCGCCGAAGTCAGGGTTGATACCGTGGCTCCTCCCGTTACACCTGTGCCTGCGCTGACAACCTGGTTCCAAGCCGATGCGATCAGCGGACTAACCGATGGCAGTTCAATCTCCAACTGGCCGGATGCCACGGGCAATGATGATAACGCCATCCAAGGCAACAGCAGTCAAAGGCCCACATTCGTAACCGGCGCGATCAACGGACTGCCGGCGGTTCGGTTTAACTCCGCCAACCAAACCTACCTGTCCTTTGCCCGTCCGGTTGCGGGCGATTTTACCATCCTCTGCGTTTTCCAGAGCTCCCAAGGGCTTGGCTCCGGCAACCTTTTCTATCAGGGTGCTGGTTTGGTAAACGGCGAAGTTGCCGGCCAGGTGAACGATTTTGGCACCTGTCTGTTTGCCAACGGCTCCATTTGTGCCGGTATCGGCAACCCGGATGTGGCCGTCAACTCCGGCACCGGTTTCAACGATGGCCAGCCGCACATCTTCACCTTTACGCGCCAGCGCAACCCGGGAAACGTCGCCCTTTATGTGGATGGCGCGTTGATGGGCAAAACCGTCGGAGGAGGGCAATCGTTGACCGCCCCGGCGCAACTGGTTTTGGGCGCCCAGCAAACCTTGGGCAACTACCTGAGTGGCGACATCGCGGAAGTAAAAATTTACGACGCAGCCCTCGGTGACACGGACCGCGCCGCCGATGAAAATTCGCTCAAATGCAAATATGGACTGGGATCGGGAACCCCGCCTGCGGCACCATCGAACCTTGCCGCGGTGACGGACAACCGGCTGGTCTATTTGAACTGGAATCCAACGGTGGGAGCCGGCAGCTACATGCTCTATCGTTCCACCAACAGCGCCGGGCCTTACAGTCTGGCTGCGGTCGTGATATCCGCCACGAATTATGTGGATGCCAATGCGTTCAGCGGGCGGACCAATTATTACCAGGTGGCTTCCGTCAGCAATTGCGGCACCGGAAACACTTCCCCGGTAGTGAGTGTGGCGCTGCCCCGGCCGGTATTGGGAGGCGGCCTGGATGCGGCTGGCGGCACGTTCAAGATCAACTGGCCTGCCTGGGGAACCAACTGGACGCTATGGTGCGCCACCAATCTGTTACCGCCCATAACCTGGGTTCCGATCACCAATTCGATTGTTAGCAGTAACGGGCAGCTCAATGTCACGCTGCCGATTGGAACGGGCAGCCGTTTCTTCCGACTGACCAGCCCGTGATTTTCCGGGGAATTGAGCGGCCGGGATCATGCCAGACGCCGGCAATGGCCAAGAGACGCTTTAACCGGGTGACGACCCGCGTTTATTTGAGCGTTCAAATTGATCGCTTCAGTTCGTGTCCGGCTCGCTGGCCGCTCGCTGGTTGGAGGAAGTTCAGCTCCAAAGCGATGGAGCTTGCCCCCCGGCGCCGTGGCCACTTTATGCCACATGACACATTTCGAAGCTGAACTATATTCACACCACGTTCCACAAGTCGAATCGCCGCCACTGGTGTCACCGTTAATTCCAAGGCCGGTTCGATTTAGGACGAAATAAAACAGCCCCTGACAAATGAAAACTCCAAAAACATCCATAACCACAAAACTGGGCCGTCGTTCCCGGGTCAATCTGTTGACCTTGGCCGCCATGATCGCCCTCCCGTTGATCACTGCCAAGGCCGCCGACATCCATTGGATCGGCCCCACGGCCAGTTACACCAATGCAGCCGATTGGGACAGCAACTCGGTTCCGACTTCCGCCGACAATGCCATCAATGCCAACGGCCTCGCCAATGTGCTCCAGATCAATAGCGGCAATCCTGACTGGACCGTCAACGACATATCTGCCGGCGGGGCCGCGAATGCCAGCGGCGCGATTGTGCAGAACGGCCCAACCCTCACGGTGAATGGTTGGCTGCACATTGCCGACGGCCTCAATTCAGTGGGCGTTTACACGCTGAACAGCGGTATTGTGAACGTGCCCAACGGCCAGCTTTTCTTCTGCGAATCGCCGGGTGCCATTGGCACGCTCAATATCAATGGCGGCACGATCAACAAGTCGGGCTTGGGCGAGAATGCATTTCGCATCGCCGACGGTGGCTGGAACGGTTCGGGCGCGCGCACCGGCACGGTGAATCAAGTTGCCGGCACGGTGAATTGCAACAGCGAAATTTGGATGGGCCAGACTTCCCTGGGCGTTGGTCTTTATAACTTAAGCGGCTCGGGAGTCATCAATCTTCACAACTGGCTGGCGGTGGGCCGGAATGGTGGCACGGGTATTTTCACTATGACGGGCGGCACCTTCAACCAGAACGACGCCGCCAACGGCGGCGCCAACTTCATCATCGGCGTTGACAACGGCAGCTACGGCGAGTTTGACCAGAGCGGCGGCACCATCAGCAGCACTCGCGAATACTGGGTTGGCCAAAGTGTTGGGGCCACGGGCGTGAATAACATCAGCGGCACGGCGTCCCTCAACGTCGACAATTGGTTTGCGATTGCTCGCCAGGGGGGAAGTGGTGTGGTGAATTTGACGGGCGGCTCGATCACCAAAACTGGCGGCGGCGATTTCCTTATCGGAACTGGCGGAACGGGGTATTTGAATCAAACCGGCGGTGTGCTCAGAGTCAACAGCACCCTGCGTGTCGGTGATGGTAGCCAGGGAAATTACAACGTGGCGAGTGGCACGGTGAATGTTGACGGTGATATCTGGGTTGGCCAAGGTGGTGGGGCCAATGGTGTTCTCAATTTCAGCGGTGGCACGATCACCAACCACAACTGGCTGGCGGTGGGTCGCGAGAATGCCACTGGTGTACTTAACATCAACGGCGGCACCTATGTTCGGTCTGGTCCAGGGGGAGGACCCAACGGACCCAACGTTTCCATCTGCCATGGTTCTGGTCCCGGCACTGTCAACGTCATCAGCGGTCTGATTGATGTTTCCGCGGGTGACACCTGGATCGGCGAAGATACCGGCACCGGCACATGGAACCAAAACGGCGGCACCTCGATACTTTCATTGATTCACATTTGTCAAAACGGCAGCGCCAGCGGGTTTTTGAATGTCAACGGCGGCAATCTGACCGCCACCGAGATCACGACCGGCAATACTTCGGCCGGCAGTGAACTGAATCTGAACGGCGGCACCATTCTGGCCGCCGGTGACAATCTGAATTTCATCCACGACGTTGCCTTTGTGCAGGTTCAAGCTGGCGGCGCCATTTTTAATTCGCAAGGACATAGCATCACCATTCCGCAATCGTTGCCGACCTCGGGCTTTGATGGCAGCGGCGGCTTGACCAAGAACGGCGCGGGCACGCTCACGCTTTCGGGTGCCAACACCTATACGGGTCCGACAGTTGTCAACGCGGGCAAACTGGCGATTGACACCACCACGGCTTTGGGTGCCGGTAATTACACGGTGGCGGACGGGGCTGATCTCAGCCTGACGGTCGAGGCTGCCAACGCCCAGCTCAATGCGGCCAACCTTACTTTGGGCACCAGCGCAGCGCTCTCGCTCGACATTGATCTGGGTGCGTTCGGAAATCCGACGAGCGCCCCGATCAACGTGACGGGTGCGCTGGCCGTGAACGGCGGCATCGCGATCAATCTCGCGGATGGGTTGCCGCAGCCCGGCCAGTTCCCGCTGATCAAATACGTTTCCAAGACCGGCTCCGGGGTTATCACCAACGGATTGCTTCCGGTTGGTGTGGGTGCCTACATCAGCAACAACGTCGCCAATAGTTCCATTGACTTGGTCATCACCAACGTGAATCTGCCCCGCTGGGAAGGTTTGGCCGGTGGTAATTGGGACGTTGGTGTGACCACGAACTGGGTCAATGTTGGAGACGGCAAGCCCACGTTCTTCGGTCAAGGCAACGCAGTCATTTTGAATGACAGCGCATTGGGAACGACTACGGTGAACCTGACGACTACGCTCAACCCCAACGGCGTCACGGTAAACAACAATACGTTGCTTTATTCGCTGAAGGGCACGGGCAAGATCGGTGGCACTGCGGGCATCACCAAGCAGGGTTCGGGCACTTTAATCATCACCAACACGGGTGGCAATTCTTATACGGGCCCGACCGTCATCAGTGGCGGCGCCGTGAGTGTGACCAGTTTGGCCAATGGCGGTTCGCCGAGCGCAATCGGCGCTTCCTCGGCCAGCCCTACGAACCTGGTTCTCGCGGGTGGCGGATTGAGCTACTCCGGTCCGGCGGTTGCCATCAATCGTGGTTACTCCGTGCAAGCCGACAACAGTTCAATTACCGTCGCAAGCAATCTAACCCTGAGCGGTGTGGTCACGGCCAACACGATCGGTGGATTGATAAAGTCTGGATTGGCCCAACTCGCCTATACGACCGTTGGCACCAATGTTCTCACCGGTGCGAGTTCTTCGGGCTACATCGTGCTGGATGGCGCTGTGCGGTTCGATGGTTCCGCTGGCGGCCAGACCAACACCATTCAGGGCGGCAGACTGGGTGTGGATGGCGCGACCGGCCTCGCTTCGGTCCTCGTCACCAACAGCACCGTGATTGTGGGCGGCAATGTGGATTTGGGCAATGTCGCGGATGCCAACGGTTCAATGACGGTGGACGGCAACAGCACCCTGACGATTGGCTCGTGGCTCATATTCAACGACGGTGGCGGCAATACGACCAATACCTTATCGCTTAACGCCGGCACCGTGAACCAAAACAATGGTCGGATCCTAATGGGTGGAAGACCGGGCGGCACGAGCATCTTGAACATCAATGGCGGTGTGTTTAATCATGGTGGGGATGTCTTTGACATCGCTGACGGCAATTGGAACGGCCCCGGCGCACGCCTCGGCATCGTCAACCAGACGAACGGCACGGTCAATTGCAACCAGCAATGCTTTATCGGAATGCAGCCCGGCGGCACCGGCATCTACAACTTGAGCGGCGGCTCGCTCTTCTTGAACGATTGGGTCGTGGTCGGCCGTTCTGGCGGCGTTGGCTTCTTCAACATGACCGGCGGCAATGTTACCCGGCAAAACAATGGCCAGGCATTCATCGTCGGTTCCGATGACGGTGGCAACAGTGTTGGCACGGTCAATCAGAGCGGCGGCGTCTTCACCTGCCAAAATGAGTACTGGCTCGGTGTGAATGGCGGCCGGATTGGCACCAACAACATCAGCGGCACGGCGGAGTTCGACATAAACAACTGGTTCTCCATCGGTCGTGGCGGACTGGGTGTCATTAACTTCTCCGGCGGCAAGATCAACAAAAGCAGCAATGGTAATTTTATCATCGGTGATGGCGGCACTGGTTCCTTCACCCAGACCGGCGGCACGAACAATAGCGATGGCGAAATATGGATTGGCCAGTCAGGATCCGGCGTCGGTGTATATAACCTGAGCGGTGGTGCGGTGACTTTGCACAACTGGATGGGGATCGGCCGCGAGAGTGGAAATGGCGTTCTGAATGTCAGTGGCGGCACATTCACCAAGGATGGCAATGGCAATATTAGTATCGCCCACAATGCTGGCGCTGTCGGCACCGTCAATATCAGCGGCACCGGCACATTCATCAACACTGTCGGTGAAACCTGGGTGGGTGAAAATGCCGCTCCTGCCACATGGAACATGAATGGCGGCACGGCCGTTCTCGGCCTCGTGCACCTCGCTCAACTTGGCGACGGCCAAGGTTTGATGAACCTCAATGCCGGTTCGCTGACAGCCACTGAAATCACCACCGGCAATAACGGCGCTCCACAACGCGAGTTGGATTTCAATGGCGGCACGCTGGTCGCCGGCGCGGATAATTCCAACTTCATCCATGACCTGAGCGCGGCCAATGTCAAATCTGGCGGTGCGATTATTGATACTGCGTCACATTCGGTTTCAGTGAATCAAGCCTTGTTGGGTGTGGCTGCCGATGGTGGCCTGACCAAGAATGGCAACGGCACGCTGTATTTGAACGGCGCCAACACCTACACGAACTTGACCCACGTGAATGCCGGCGCGCTGGGCGGTGTGGGAACCATACTTGGGCGGGTGACGGTTGCCTCCGGGGCCAGATTGGCGCCGGGAACGGCAGCCATCGGCACGTTGACCGTCAGCAATGTTCTGACGCTCGCGTCCGGCAGCACGACGGCAGTCAAAGTCAGCTTGGACAGCGGAGTGACCAACGACATGGTCGTCGGACTTTCCGGCGTGAATTATGCCGGCTCGTTGGTGGTGTCCAACACCGGTACGAGTCTGTTGGTGGCGGGCACGCAATTCCATTTGTTCAGCGCCGCAACTTCCGCCGGCAACTTTACCTCGGTGACCATTCTGCCGGCGGGCGCGGGCACGTTTAATCCGGCTACCGGCATCCTGACGATTACCGTCGGCAGTGGCGGACTGGCCTTCAATCTCGTGAAGTTGTCGGGCGGCAATCTGATTCTGACCGGCACCGGCGGCACACCGAATGCCGGCTACACCTTGCTCACGACCACGAACCTCGCGGTGACGTTGTCGGCCTGGACCACCAACACCACGGGCACGCTGGACGGCTTCGGTGCGTTCTCCAACGCCATCCCAGCAAGCACGACGCAGCCGGCGCGGTTCTTCCGCGTGCGCATGCCTTGAGCCAAATCACGCGAAAGGGCGTCCGTTATGCGGACGCCCTTTTTTTATTCGACACGAACCGGCCGTCGTCTGTGGCCAGTTCATGCCACATGACGACAACCGCTTCTGGAACTAGATTGAGCGTGTCCCGCAAACCGCCGCGCATTGAAAAGTGCGTGGTCAGCTTGCGGAATGGAGAAATGGCAAAACAAATTGTGTTTATAAAAACCAAATCAATGGGCAGCCGGGCCGGTGTGGGCCGGCCAACGCGGCACGGCGCGTTCACCTTGATTGAATTGTTGGTGGTGATTGCCATCATCGCAATTTTGGCGGCGATGCTGCTGCCGGCACTGGCCAAGGCCAAACAAAAGGCCAAGCAGACCGGCTGCATCAACAACCTCCGGCAGATCGGCTTGGCGGTGACAATGTATGCGGATGATTTTAAGCAATATCCCAATTGCCTCGATATTGGAAAAGGGGTGTATGTTTGGCAGACTCGATTATTGAGTTTGATGGGCAATAATCGTTCTGCCTTTTCGTGTCCTGCGGCTCGGCCTGATAGCGCTTGGGATACCAATGTTAATCTGACCCTTTCAGGACCTAGCGGTCAGTTAAAAACGGGCGAAGATGGCAAGCTGGACAACTTTAGCATAATGATTACCAGTCGTTTTTCCCTGGGCTACAATGACTGGGGTCTGGTGCAGGGCAGCGCGACGGTCCAAGGCATGGGTATGGGGGGAGACGTCGGTACGCTGCCTACAAAAGACGGCATGGTGCGTCGTCCTTCTGAAATGATTGCCGTTGGAGAAGTTCGGTCAGATGCCCCAGTAATTAAGTTTAATGCCAATGTCGATCCGGTCACTCCTCCAGCTGTGGATAATCCAACGCAGCATACACAGGCGCCGTGTAATCGGCATAATTTCCGCACCGACCTGCTTTTTGCCGACGGGCATGTTGAAAGTCCTAAACGAAATGATGTCATTGATCCCAACAACCCGGGTTGGCGGGCCCGATGGAACATCGACAACGACCCGCATAATGAAGTTAATTGGTCATGGCCATGGTTGCCTGCCAATGGGCCGCTCGAACAATAACCCCGTTCTCGTCACAAGAAATTGACCATTTGATTGGAAGTCTTTTAATTCGTCGCCATGAAAAAAATAATTACGGGTTGGCTGAAACAAATCGTGGGTTTGGGTCTGGTTCTGGGTGGGGCTTCAACCATGCTTCAGGCTGAAACCCTGCGCCCTCCGTCTGTGCCCTTGGTCGCCTGCGATCCTTATTTCAGTATCTGGTCGCCCGCGGACAAACTGACTGACACCGATACCACGCACTGGACCGGCAAGCCGCAACGACTGGCCAGCTTGGTGCGAATTGACGGAAAAACCTTCCGGCTGATGGGCGCGGAACCGGCAACGCTTCCGGCCCTGGCCCAAATCAGCGTGCGCGTCCTGCCCACGCGAACGATTTATGCTTTCGCAGGCGAAGGCGTCAGCCTGACTCTGACTTTTTTGACGGCGGATTTGCCGGATGACTTGGATGTGATGTCGCGGCCGGTCACTTATTTGAGCTGGTCGGCTCAAGCGACAGACAAAAACAAACATGATGTCGCCGTTTATTTTGATGCCCGCTCGGAAGCCGCGGTGAATGTTCCCAGCCAGGCAGTGAGCTTCGACCATGCCGACATCGCCGGACTGAACGCCTGGCGCGTTGGCACGGTCGAGCAAAACGTTCTGCAAACCAAGGGCGATGACCTGCGGATTGACTGGGGCTATTTTTATATCGCCGCGAAACCTGACCGGCGCGTGAGTTCGACGGTGGCCACCGTGTTGGATGCACGACAGGCATTTTTGGCTGACGGCCATTTGCCGGCGCCGGCGCCGGAAGCGCAGCGACACAATGATGGCCGTAACGATTCGGTGATCGCCTTTGCCGTGAATTTGGGAACCGTGCAAACGGCAGAAGTCTCCTGCTGGCTGATGCTCGCCTACGACGACCTCTATTCCATCCAATACATGAAGAAAAATCTGCGTCCGTATTGGCGGCGCAACGGCTGGGAAGCAGCGGATCTTTTGAAGGCGGCAGCGCACGATTATCCGTCGCTTCAAAAACGCTGCACCAGGTTTGATGACGAACTGATGGCGGATCTTTTGAAGGCGGGCGGCGAGAACTATGCGCTGCTCGGCGCGCTGGCCTATCGCCAATGTTTCGCCGCCGGCAAATTTGTCGCGGACGAAAACGGCCAGCCGTTGCAGTTCTGCAAGGAAAACCATTCCAACGGCTGCATCAGCACTTCCGACGTGTTTTATCCGATGTCGCCGCAATTCCTGCTGTTTGGTCCCACGCTGGCCAAATCGTTCATCGTCCCATTCATGAATTATGCCGCAAGCGACCGCTGGAAATTTCCGTTCGCACCGCACGATCTCGGCACCTATCCGCAGGCGAATGGTCAGGTTTATGGCGACGGCGAACGCGGCGTGAACAACCAGATGCCAGTGGAAGAAACCGGCAATTTGCTCTGCCTGTTCGGCGCCGTCGCCGAAATGGAAGGCAACGCGGATTTCGCCGGGTTGTATTGGAAGCAACTGGAGCAGTGGGCGAGCTATCTGAAGGAAAAAGGTTTTGACCCGGAAAATCAGCTTTGCACGGACGACTTCGCTGGCCATCTGGCGCACAACGTCAACCTGTCGGCCAAGGCGATTTGCGGTCTTGGTTCATTTGCCAAGCTGTGCGAAATGCGCGGCGACAAGGCCAAGGCTGACGAATACTTCCAGTTCGCGCGCGGTTTCGCGCAGCGGTGGGTGAAGGAATCGGACAACGGCGACCATTTCCGCCTGGCGTTCGACCGTCCGGGTTCGTGGAGCCAGAAGTACAACCTGGTCTGGGACCGCATCCTGGGATTGAAGTTATTTCCCGCTGAAGTGGCGCAAAAGGAAATGGATATTTACAAGAAAATGCAGAACCAGTACGGCCTGCCGCTCGACAACCGTGAAACTTACACCAAGCTGGACTGGATCACCTGGACGGCGACGCTCACGCAAGACCGCGCGGACTTTGAAGCCTTGATTGACCCGGTGATCGCCTTCCTCAATGCCACGCCGGATCGTTCGCCGATGACTGACTGGTATCAGTCGAAGACCGCGAGAAAAGTCGGCTTCACGGCGCGGCCGGTGGTTGGGGGTGTGTTTCTGCAAATGCTCTACAACCCGGCGGTCTGGCAGAAGTACGCCCGAAGCGACAAAACCAAGGCTGCAAATTGGGCTCCCATACCGAAGGCGCCCAGGATCACGGTGGTTGTTCCGGCTGCAGACAGGCAACCCGCAATCTGGGATTACACAACCAGTGCGCCTGCGGACGACTGGATGGGCCAACTTTTCGATGATTCATCATGGAAGCGAGGTCAAAGCGGGTTTGGCACCAAGGGGACGCCGGGCGCCATCATCGGCACCACGTGGCAGACGGACGACATCTGGCTGCGGCGGGAGGTGGATTTGCCGGCGGGCAATTGCGCCAATATCGGCGCGTGGCTTCATCACGATGAAGACGCCGAAGTTTACATAAACGGCGTGCTCGCCCTCAAGGCTGGTGGATTTGCCGGGAATTACGATGTGTTTCCGTTGACCCCCGCCGGCGAGGCGGCGCTCAAGCCGGGCAAAAATCTGATCGCCATTCACTGTCATCAAACCAATGGCGGACAATACGTGGATGTGGGGTTGGTTAACATTCAAAGCAATTGAGGTCGATGCCTTGGACGTTCAAGCTGGTTGTCGCCGCTTTTGTGGCCGGACAAGTCTGCCATCCGATGCCGGCTGGAGCTCTTGGTTTTCCATCAGCCACCAATCTTCCTCCAACGGCCGTCGTGACCAATCAGCCGCCATTGTTGGCCACCCCCTTTGCCGCCCTGCCGTTGGGCAGTGTCCGGCCCCAAGGCTGGCTGCTCACGCAATGCCAGTTGCAACGTGACGGTCTGACGGGCAACGCCGAGGCCGTTTATGCCAATGACCTGGGCACCAACAGCGGCTGGCTGGGCGGCACTGGGGACAATTGGGAACGCGGTCCTTACTACTGCAAGGGGCTTGTGCCTCTGGCGTACACCTTGAACGATGCCGGCCTTAAACAGAAGGCGCAAAAATGGATGGACTGGTTGCTGACCCATCAAGGCTCGGACGGATACATCGGACCCGCCTCAAACAACGATTGGTGGCCGCGAATGCTGGCCACTTATGTGCTTCGGGATTATTACGAAGCCACGGGCGACCCGCGCGTGCCGACGATTTTGAGCAATTGCTTCCATTACATGCTCGTCAATCTGCCGGCGCGACCGCTGTCGGACTGGGGCAAGGCGCGGGCCGGTGACGAAATGGATGTCGCCCTCTGGCTCTACAACCGGAACGGCGACACCAATCTGCTGGCGCTGGTGAATCTGCTGCATCAACAAGCCGACGATTGGTCCGGCATTTTCACCAGCAACAACTTCACGCTCTACGGCACCGACTTTCAGCCGAAGCACAATGTGAATGTCGAACAGGCGCTCAAAATGCCCGAGGTTTATTACCAACTTTCCGAACAGCCCGACGACTTTAACGCGCTGGCACTGGGATTGGACAATCTGATGCGCGAACACGGGTTGTCCTGCGGCATCAACAGCGGCACGGAATTTATTTCCGGCAACGCGAGTGTTCAGGGCGTGGAACTGTGTTCGATTGTCGAGGCGATGTTGAGTCTCGAAACGGATGTCCGCATCACGGGCAACCCGGCGTTGGCGGACCGTCTGGAAACCATTTCGTTTAACGCGTTGCCCGCTGCGCTCGCCAACAACATCAAAGCCCACAATTATTATACGCTGCCGAACAACGTCACCGCGGTTTATGGCGGGCATGGTTTCAACCAGGATTACGCCAATGCCACGCTGCCCGGGCCGCTTTCCGGATTCCCGTGCTGCCGCTATAATTTTCACATGGGCTGGCCGAAGTATGTCCAGAACTCATGGGCGGCGACGACGGATGGCGGGCTGGCGTTGATCGCCTATGGTCCAACCGTCGTGAACGCTCTGCGCGGCGGCCGGCAGGTTCAAATCACCGAGGACACCGGCTATCCTTTTGAAGAACAGGTGCGGCTGCAGGTTTCGGTGAGCAATCTGGTCACTTTCCCGTTGGTCTTGCGCATCCCCGGCTGGTGCAGCAACGCCACCGTCACCGTCAACGGTCAGCTTCAAAGCGGCATTACACCGGCGTCTTTCTTTCGCGTCCAACGCACCTGGACCAACGGCGATCAGGTTGTGGTCAATCTGCCGATGCCCGTTCAAACCCTGGCCGGGCCAAGCCGGGCCGTGGCCATTAACCGCGGACCGGTGGTCTATTCATTGAAGATCGGGGAACAGTGGACGGTCCGCACGCCCGATCCGCTCGGGCTGGGCTTTGATGAATTTCAAGTTCACTCCACGACCCCGTGGGCTTACGCATTGCAATTGAATCCAACCAATCCCGCCGCTTCACTGACCTTCACCAATTTTGCGACACCAACGAATCCGTTCGATCCGGCGGAGCCTTCCGTCGAACTGATAGCCCGGGCGCGACAATTGCCGGACTGGACGATTGGGTGGCTCGGCACCCACGCCTTTGAACCGCCGGTCAGCCCGGTCGCTTCGACCAATCCATTGGAAAACGTCACGCTGGTGCCGTTTGGTTCGCAGCACATGCGGATAAGCTGGTTTCCTTGTCTGGGCGCACCCTCCCCAACGGTGGGTTTCTTCAGTGAGAAATTTGATCCGACTTGGAGCCAGCGTTGGACGGTCTTCGGCGGAAACTGGTTGGCGCGCAATGGCGCGTTGAGCACCGTCCCGGCATCGGCGAATGGCGCCAAGGCGCTTGCGATGGCGACCGCCTTCACCAATTTCACCTATGAAGCGGATGTGTCGGTCGGCGCCGTCGGCAATGCCGGTTTGATTTTCCGGGTCAGCAAGCCCGATATCGGCGCGGACGCTTACTGTGGTTATTTCGTTGGCATTGATGCCGCCGATTCCCAACTTCAGTTCGGCTACGCCAACAATGGTTGGAATGCGATCACCAACGTGCCCATGGCCTTTGCGGCGAACACATTTTATCATCTCAAGGTGCAGGCTCAAGGTACACGGCTGCGCATCTTCGTTACCAACACCAACCAGCCGGTCTTGGATTTGCGGGACAGCACCTTTGCCAGCGGTATGCTCGGCGTGCGGGATTATTGTTCGGATGGCAACCAGTCATTATCGAGTTACACTCACCTGGTCGCGAGCGAATTTCCAACGGCACCCGCCGGTGGTCCGCGTGCCTGGTATCCCTTTGAGAACAATGCGCTGGATGCCAGTTCCCAAGGCATCGATGGAACGATTTTTGGCAACGTGCAGTTTGTGCCGGGGAAGCTTGGCGCGCAGGCGGCGCAGTTTGACGGAACCACCAACACTTACATTACCATCCCGCTTTCGGTCAGCAACAGCTTCACCATCGGCTGCTGGCTCAAGACCACCGCGACTGGCGGCAGCGGCCAATGGTACAATGGCAAAGGGTTGGTGGACGGCGAAGTCGCCGGTATATTCAATGATTTTGGCGTCGGTCTGGTGGGCGGCAGCGCGGCATTTGGCGTGGGCAACCCGGACACGACCATCACGTCGCCCAATGCCATCAACGATGGCGTTTGGCATCACGTCGCTGCTACGCGCGACTCGGTCAGCGGCCAGATGAGCCTCTACGTTGACGGCATCCTTGAAGCTGCCGGGCCCGGGCCGCCGGGATCGAGAGCGGCCCCGCCAAACCTGCGCATCGGCAGCGTGCAGACCGGAGTAGCGGGAGGTTTTTTGCAGGGGACAATTGATGATGTGCAACTCTTCGATCGCGT
>Ga0265320_10000988_pt1 | contig 21174 bp, 17 predicted proteins | sample 4827metaG_FD_202087 | JGI IMG/M metagenome (GOLD analysis project Ga0265320, IMG submission 202087) | Rhizosphere microbial communities from Carex aquatilis grown in University of Washington, Seatle, WA, United States - 4-8-27 metaG | ecosystem: Host-associated > Plants > Roots > Rhizosphere >...
GACTGATTCGGCGCACCCCACGGCAAGCCAGAAGCATCGCGTTGTGTCTGCCCGTCGAGGAAATCCCTCGGCTGCTGCCGCAACCGTTCCATTCCTCTGTGTCGAGGTACTAGTCCCCTGAATCATTGATTCAGGGGACTATCGAGAAAGTCAGTACCCGGATCAGAACCGTAGCCGAGTGCTGAATTTTCGAGGCCCTTGCCCCGTCGGGGCCTCGAAAATTCTCCGACGAATCTTGGATCCGGGGGATTAGCGACGCGGCGGTCGGGCTCCGCTCACGACGGCGTTTCTGGACGCTCTGCTTCGCGCGACGTTCGAACCCACGCCGACGTCGCGGGCCGTCGCCGGAGACGGAGCGCGATTTTCCAGACCACGTACGCGGGCGCGAGCGCGAGATCGAGCAGACCTTGCGCCCCGGTTCCCGACACCATCCAACCGCGAAGTACGTAAATGGCGATCGCCGCGACGCTCGCGCCGAACACGGTGCCACTCACACGAAACCCGCCCGTGACGAGGCCACCGACGACCGCGATCACGAGCCCGAGCGCGGCCGCGACGGCCAGCCTCGACAGCGGCGGCACGAGCACGTCGATGCCGAGGTCGAGGAGCACGCGATTGCCGGCGAGACCGCGGCGAAGAAGACGGCTGGCGTACTTTCGCGTCAGCGCGGCGCGGCCCCCCTCCCAGCGCTCGCGCTGCGACTCCGCGGCCTTCGCGTTGGTGACCATTTCGCCGTACACGTGCGCTTCGTCCGCGTAGTACACGCGGTGACCCGCCTCGGCGAGGCGGATACCGTACTCGACGTCCTCGACGATCGAATACGCTTCGTGTGGCACTTCGCGAAGGACGCGCGCGCTGAAGCACATGCCGTTGCCGCGGAGCCCGGCCGATACGCCGAGGCGCTCGCGCCCGCGCGAACGAACGACGTGGAACGCGCCGAAGGCGATCGCGATGAGGCGCGTGCGCCACGCGGCCATCGCGTTCCGAACGGCGTAGTCCGCCTGAACCGCGCAGGCTCCCGACTCGAGGCGCGCCGCGAACGCGCGGAGTAAATTGGGCGACACCACCGTGTCCGCGTCGATGACGACCGCCGCGTCGACGTTTGCCGGCAAGCGATCGAACGCGTAGTGGAGCGCGTAGCCTTTGCCGCGTTCCACGTCGTTCGTTCGCGTGAGCACGAGCGCGCCCGCGGCGCTCGCTTGTGCTGCCGTGTCGTCCACGCAGTTGTCGGCGATCACCAGCACGTCGAAGAGCTCCACCGGGTAGTCCAGAGCCCGAAGGTTTTCGATCGTCGACCGAATGCCGAGCGCTTCGTTATGAGCGGGGATCAGCACGCGAAACCGCGTTTTGGGCGTAGCGCGCGCGGGGAGCGGGAGCTTCGCGGACAGGAGCGTGAGAAGAAACAAATAGCCGGCGCAGGCGAGCACCGGAATTCCGAGCGCCGAGAGCCCGAGATCGGCCCACGCCATCAGGCTGCTTGCCCCGGCGATTGCACGCCGTTCACGACTCGCGCGCGGACCGCACCGGGCCCCGTTTTCTTCTTCTTCGAACCCCACTCTCCGGTGGCCACGGCGAGCTTGCCCGCCACCGCGAGCGACGGTGCGACGATGAACACGCCGGTCCACGAGCCGAGCCCCATGTCGCCCCAGCACTGAACGAGATAGACGAGCACCGCGCCGAAGCAGGCCGTGGCGGCCACGCGTTGTGACGGTTCCGTCGCGGCTTTGTGGGCGCGCATCGCGAAGTAGACGCCGGCGGCCCAGAGCAACGTGAGCGCGGTGTACCCGAAATAGCCGCAATAGCACCAGAGCCCGAGGATGCTGTTGTGCGGCACGAAGCGCTCGAGCGAGTATGAAATTTCCGGAAGCTTCACGACCTCGACGTAACCGTTGCCGTATCCGGTGCCGAGGATCGGGTTCATGCGAACCGTCGCGATCAAGTCGAAGTTCTCGAGCTCGCGCCAGAGCGTCGACGAGTCGGATTGCGCATCGACGACCGAGCGCAGGATCTTCACCGGCTTGAAGATCGAGGAAGCGGCGTTCCACCCGACGACGAGGTACGCGAGGATCACCGGCGACGAGTACATCAGCGTGCGGCGAACGCGCCGCTTCACCGGGTTGTCTTCGGTGATCAAGTAGACGGTGAGCAGCACGACGCCGACCTGCACCCACGCCATGCGCCGGCCGTTGTCCTTGATCCCGAGGGCGATGATCGGCAAGAGAAACAGGCAAAGACGCTTCGTCGACTTCGGAAGGCGTTCGAGGAGGATCGACACCGCGAGCACGAACGCCATCGCGAAGAGCATCGAGTCGTTGTGCGACGTGGCGTAGGCGAGGGTGCTGTGTCCGTCCTTGTCGTAGGCGACGTCGACCGTGTTCAGGACGTAGACGGCCCAGAGCGCCCGGAACGTGGCCGCGCCGAGCACGACCTTCGCGAGCATCTTGTGATCCTTCGGCCCGCGCAGGCTCATGCTGAACAGGAGAAACAGCACCGGCAGGTACATCACGCGGTTGATCTGCCAGAGCGACATGCTGAGGTCGCCGCCGCGCACGAGCCCGCTCAGCCAGACGAACACCATGCCCGCGAGTGAAACGTAGGCGAGGCGAATGAGCGGTCTCGGCGTCGCGAGGCGTCCGGCGCTGTCGATCTTCGAGCGGCTCGACTTGCGGCGGAGCGCGATCAGGAACAGAGACGCGAGCAGCACGTCCATGCCGGAAAACGAGCACCAGGACAGCGCGCTGATGCTGCGATCGACCGTGTTCAAGTGAGTGAGGAGCACCGCGCCGATGCCGATGAACGGCGAGCTCCAGAGCCCCGACGCCGGCGCTTCGTCCGGGTTCTCGAGGATGAACGCGAAGAACATGATCGTCGCGATCGAGTAGCGAAGCGGCACCTGCGTCATCGCGTAGATGAGGAGCATCGCGATGAGCGGCACCAGACCGACCGACAGCGCCGAGCTCTGTGCCGCGACGCACACGAGCGTGAGCAAGGCCGCGGTTGCCAGCGCTCCTTTCGTCGCAGCACTCACTTTTTGTTCGGCCATGATGCCTTCGAGGGTGCGACGAGATGTCCGGTCACCCGCTCCGCCGGAGAGCGCCTAAGAGGAGTCCCTGTCGGAGGAACTCGGCGGGAACTGAAGTTCGCCGAGAATGGGCAACCCGAGCGAATGGACCTGCCACCGCTCGACGATCCTGCCGGTTCGCAATTCGGCGATGATCGGGATGAGCAGCGAAAGCAGAAGCGAGAGCGCCAGGCCCGCACCGGCGATGAGCGGAACCTTCGGCTTGGTGGGCTTGTTCGGCACCTCGGGGGGCGAGACGACCTTGTAGCGGTGGTTGAACGCCGCCTGGGCCGTATCGAGGTCGATGCGGGCCGAGCTGATCTGGCTCCGCAGCCCCGTGTACTTGTCGAGCGCATAGCTGAATTGCGCGCGCACCGCGGGATCGAGATTGTCCGCGCTGTCTTGCATCAACCCCATGATGTCCTGCGGAAGCGGACCGGCGCTCGCGCCCGCCTCGCCGCCGCCGGCGGAAAATCCGGTGCCGCCGCCGGTAAACGCCGTCGCAGAAGCCGTGCGCATCTTGAGCTGCGCCGTGAGGTCCTTCACGTCGGCGCGCAGGTTGGTCACCTGCTGCGACTCGTGAGACAGCGACAAGATGTTCGCCTTCGTGTCGATGACCTTGGGGTGCGCGTCGGTGTACGTGGTTTGCAGTTCGGCCAGGCTGTTCTGCAATTCGAGGAGGTGGTGGCTCCGGTAGTCTTCGAGCTCGGTGATCTCGTGTTGCTTGTTCTCGAGCAGCGATTTCAGTCGAGCGAGATCGTCGTCTTGCTCGCCCTTCGTGCTCGGCGCCGGCGTGAAATGCCGGATCGTCGGAGTCGTCGCGGCAGCAACGGCGTCGTCACCGCCCCCGAGCGCCTTCAGCTTCTTCTTTGCCTCGTCGCGCTGCTTGTCCTTCAGGTCTTGAAGCTGAGCGGCCATGGTCTCGACCTCGGTGCGGAGCTTCGCGGCATGTCCCTCGAGGATCGAGATGTACTCCATGAGGAGCGAGATCTCCTGAACGTGGCGCGCTTCGAGAAAATTCTCTTCGGCGGCTTCGAGCAAGAGTGCCGTCGTTTGGGCATCGGGCCAATCGATGGACAGCGTGAGGGTGGAGTCCGAGCCGTCCACCTTCAACTGGTTTTGCAGCATGCCGATGAGCATGTCGGTGACGTCTTCCGGGCGCGGCTTCTTCCCGCCGTGCAGCTTCTCGGTGATCGCGTCGCGGATCTTGCCGAGGGGTGGACGGCGTTGCTGGTACAGCCGGACCAGGTCCGTCTGTTTGATGATCGCGGCCACGTTGTCGTGGCGCAGGATGGTCTCCGCAGCACCCCACATGGCGCCCTGGCCGTTATCGCCTCGTGTCGCCAGCGCGTCGGTGTGCTGGGCGAAGAGAATCATTTCCGAGTGGTACGTCCGAGGCCAGAGCGCGGTGGCGAGGATCGTCAGGGTCGCGCAAACGACGAAGATGCATGCTGAAACGAGCCGGCGCTTTCGTACCGAACGCTTCACGAACGCGAGGTAGCTCTTCAGAAGGTCAGGGGATGGGCCTCCGCCTCCGTTGTCCTCGTCGTCATCATCGTCGTCTTCGTCCAAGGTGCTCCTACCGCTTCTCTAAAATTTTCGTATCAGAGCCGCCCGTAAATGAACAGGAGGGCAAACAAGTAGAAGGCGTTGAACACGGCCATCGAGATCATGGCCCTACGAAGCCCTTTTTTCGGGCTTTTCTCGCGCGCGGCCCGGGCGGGCAGCGCCATCGTGGCGATCATGAACGAGAGCAGGATCAGCTTCATCATGCGGGTCGACGAAGCCTCCGCTCGGCGGAAGTCGAGCCCTCACCACTGAACCGCCGTTCTCTGATCACGCTGTTCCATTCTTAGGGGTCGTGGCCCGGCGCGCAAGCTGCTCCGCTGGACTCGAGACGCTAGCGACCGCTGCTCCCTACGGTGCACGCCGGGATGAGACTCGAACTTTTCCGGGCGAGCTACCATGCGGCGCGATGCGACTCAGAACGGCAGGTTTCGTCCTTGCGATCGTCGCGCTCGCCGTCGTTTTCGGGGCTTTCAGGTCGCGCCGGAGGGGGTACGAGCCGACGACTGTGGCATCCGTGCTACCCCCGCCCGCGCGCCCGGCGAAAGCGAACTTCGAGATTCGCGCGACCGTATACGACGGCAAATTCGGAGCAGGTTGGGAGGATTGGGGCTGGGGCCCGCGCTCGCGGCCAGACGGAGGGCCCATCGGGATCGAATTCCAGGGATATGGCGGCATCATCTTGCATCACGCGACCCTCCAGCCCGAGTTCGGAGCCGTCGCGTTTCGTTTCCGAGCGCCGCCCGATGCCGACGATTTTCTAACCGTCGCGCTGCGCTCGGGCGGGCTCGACGAGACCGTGCTTCCGAAGGTGCCCGTCGCGCTCGCCGAAACGGCGGAGCTGCCCGACGGGTGGAGCGAAGCCGTCGTGCCGATGGCCACGTTGAATCCGACCGGCGTCGCGTTCGACCGCATCGTGATTCAAGCGAACCACGCCGCGCCCTCGGGGTTCGTCACACTCGACAAGATCGTGCTGACCGGCGCGACGGGCGCCATGGCGGCGCCCGCGCTCGCGGCGCGGTCCGCCAAAGTGACGGTGCACTGCGATCAGGGTGCGGTGCGCATCAGTCCGCTCATTTACGGAACGGCGGACCCCCTGCGCGCGACGTTCGCGACCGCGCATCGCTACGGCGGCAACTTGATGTCGCGCATGAACTGGGACCTCGGACTCACGAACACCGGGAGCGATTGGTACTTCGAAAACGAGAAGGGGAGCGGCAGCGAGGTGCTCTACGCCGGGTTCGTCGACGACCACGCGCACGGATGGAAGACCGCACTCGTCGTGCCGATGATCGGCTGGGTATCGAAGGACGCCACTTCCGTCGGGTTCCCGGTTTCCAAGCTCGGGCCGCAGCGCTCGCACGATCCGAACCGTCCCGAGGCCGGCGATGGTCATCGCGCGAACGGCGACGCGATCGCGCCGGGGCCGCCGAGCGAGACGAGCGTCGCCGCGCCGCCCGAGCTCATCGAGAAGTGGATCGACGGCATTCGTCGTCGCGACGCTGCGAAGGGGTCGCGCAGCGTCGATGAATACATCTTGGACAACGAGCCGAACCTCTGGAACTCGACTCATCGCGATATCCATCCGGACCCCGTCAGCTACGACGAAGTTCTCGATCGGACCTTGAAGTACGGGAGCGCGATTCGCGCGGCCGATCCCGACGCGGTCATCGCCGGCCCCGCGGAGTGGGGATGGTCCGGATTTTTTTATTCGGCGAAGGATCTGGCGAACGGCGGGAAGCACGACGATCGCCGCGCGCACGGCGACGTCCCGCTCTTGCCCTGGTACTTGAAGCGACTCGCCGAGAACGAAAAGAAAACGGGCACGCGGATCTTGGACGTCGTCGACGTGCACTTCTACCCGCAGACCCCGGGGCTCTACGGGAACGGCACGAAGACGGATCCCGAGTCGGCCGCTCTCCGGATTCGTTCGACGCGTGCGCTGTGGGATCCGACCTACAAGGACGAGTCGTGGATCGCCGACACCGTGAACCTCATCCCGCGAGTCAAAGGGTGGATCGCCGACAACTATCCCGGCCGGGGGATTTCCCTCGGCGAGTGGAGCTTCGGAGCCGACGACCACATCAGCGGAGGCCTCGCGATGGCCGAAACACTCGGACACCTGGGCCAGCTCGGCGTGACGTCGGCGTACTATTGGCTCGGGCCGAAAGAGGGATCGCCGGGGTTCAACGCGTTCCGCGCGTACCGGAACTTCGACGGAAAGGGGGGATCGTTTCTCGATCTTTCGGTGCCCACCACCGCTGCGCAAGATCTTTCATTGTTCGCCTCGCGCGACGAAACGAGCTCGCACCTCGTGCTCGTTCTGCTGAACCTGGATCCGAAGGTGCCGGCGGACGCGGAGATCGACGTCTCCACGTGCGGAACGTCGACCTCGCGTCGGCGATTCGGCTATGGGGAAGGTGCGACCGGTTTCGTCGACCAGGGTCCTCGGACGGAGAACGGGACGCTGCTCGAAAAGATCGCTCCCTATTCTATTGAAGTCCTGGACGTAACGATTTTGAAACGTCCAACGAACTGAAGTTCGTGATAAAAGCCGGTCCATGCGCCAATTGCAGGTCGCCGTCATCGGCACGGGTTATGTCGGTCTGACCAACGCCGTCGCACTGGCGTACGTCGGCTGCAAAGTCACATGTGTCGACGTCGATCAAGCGAAGATCGACAATCTGAACGTCGGTAAGCTCCCCATTTACGAGCCGTATCTCGACGAGATGGTGAAGTCGGCGAGGAGCCGGCTGGTCTTCACGACGGACTACGCGATCGCGGTGCCCGAGGCCGACGTCGTGTTCATCGCCGTCGGCACGCCGCCCGGCAAGGAAGGCGCACCGGACCTGAAGTACCTCGAGTCCGCGGCTCGCGGCGTGGGCGCGCATCTCGGCGACAAGTTCACCGTGATCGTGAACAAGTCGACGGTGCCCATCGGCAGCGCGAACTGGGTCGAGGCGATCGTACGCGACGCGTTCGTCGCGAAACATGGCGCGCGCGCCGAACGACGCTTTGCCGTTGCGTCGAACCCCGAATTTTTGCGCGAAGGGTCCGCGCTCTACGACACGCTTTACCCCGACCGCACGGTCGTCGGTGCCGACGACATTCGCGCGGTGCACACGCTCGCGGATCTGTATCGCCCGATCACCGAGCAGACCTTCGCGCCCCCGACGTATCTGCCGCGGCCCGAAGGGCTCGGGCCCACGCCGCTCATCACCACCGATCTCGCGTCGGCCGAGCTCATCAAGTACTCGGCGAACGCGTTCTTGTCGTTGAAGCTCAGCTTCATCAACGAGATCGCCGAGCTCGCCGAAAAAGTGGGCGCCGACGTCACTCAGGTCGCCAAGGGGATCGGCAGCGACGATCGCATCGGCAATCGGTTTCTGGGTGCAGGGATTGGTTGGGGCGGATCTTGCTTCGGCAAAGACACCGCGGCTTTGGTGTCGACCGGTCGCGAGTACGGGCTCAACATGCCCATCGTTCGAGCCGCCAAAGAAGTGAACGATCGGCAGCGCGAGCGCGTCATCGAGAAGCTGCTCGGCGAGCTGAAGATCGTGAAGGGGAAGACGATCGGCATTCTCGGCATCGCGTTCAAGCCGCTCACCGACGATCTTCGCGACGCGCCCGCGCTCGACATAGCGAAGAAGCTCCTCGACCGCGGCGCAAAGGTGAAAATGCACGATCCGATCGCGATGACGCGGTCCCGCGCCGAAGCCGGTTTGCCCATCGAGTACTGCGACGTCGCCGCCGCGGTCGCCGAAGAGGCCGACGCGATCGTCCTGGCCACCGAGTGGTCGGAGTACCAGTCCTTGCCCTGGGCCGAGATGGCGAAGTCGATGCGCAGCGCGATCATGCTCGACGGCCGCAACGTGTTACCGCGACTGATCCTCGAACAAGCCGGTTTCCGGTACATTGGAATGGGACGCTAAATCGTGAGAATTCTTCTGACCGGGGTGGCCGGTTTCATCGGGAGCCACCTCAGTGCGCGGCTTCTCCGCGACGGACACGACGTCATCGGTGTCGACAACTTCCTCACCGGTAGCCGCGAAAACTTGCTCGACAAGGCGAAAAATCCGCACTTTTCGTTCGTCGAACACGACGTGATCGACCGCATCGATTTCTCCGAAGACATCGACTGGGTCATGCATTTCGCGTGTCCGGCGTCGCCGCCGAAATACCTGGCGAACCCGATCGAGACTCTCCGTGTGAGCGCCGAGGGCACGTATCACCTGCTCGAGCTCGCGAAGCGGAAGAACGCGCAATTTTTCCTCGCGAGCACGAGCGAAGTCTACGGCGACCCGAACGTGCACCCGCAGCCCGAGTCGTATTGGGGCCACGTGAACTCGATCGGTGAACGGAGCGTCTACGACGAAGGCAAGCGCTACGCCGAGGCGATGACGTCCGCCTACAATCGGCGTCTCGGTCTTTCGACGCGCATCATCCGCATCTTCAACACCTACGGCCCGAAGATGCAGCCGGAAGACGGACGCGTCGTGACGAACTTCATCGTGCGAGCGCTGCGCGGTGAGCCGTTGGTGCTCTACGGAGACGGCCGCCAGACCCGCAGCTTCCAGTTCGTCGACGATCTCGTCGAAGGCATCGTGCGGCTGATGGGGACGAAGTACCACGGCCCGGTGAACCTCGGTAATCCCGACGAATACGAGATCCGTCAGTTCGCCGAGGTGATTCGCGAGCTCGTGCCCGGCGCGGGCCCCATGGAATTCGGACCGCTTCCGCAAGACGACCCGAAGCAACGGAAACCCGATATCACCCTCGCGAAGAAGCTCCTCGACTGGCAGCCGCGCGTGACGCTGCGCGCCGGCATCGAAGCGACGACCGAGTACTTCCGCTCGCGAGTCTGAAGGACGCGGAGGGGCCCCCGGAGCCGGCGGCGCTCATTTACGTTGAACGTCGGCGACGACGCAAAGGTGGTCGGATGCGCCTTGGCACCCGACGGTGAACGTCGAAAATTGGAGGTCGTGGTTCGTCAGGATGCGGTCGATCCGCATCCATGGGTGCTTCGCGGGGAACGTGTAGCCGAAGCCGAAACCCGCCGCAGGAAACCCGTCGACGAACGACCCGAGGCCGTCGGCCAGCACCGGGCTCAACGCCGGCAAGTTCGTGTCACCGCCGAGGATGACCGGGCCGGGCTCGGCGCTGGCCAACTTCGCGAACGCGCTCACCTGAGTCGCGCGAAGGGCGCTGTCGGCTTGCATCGCCCCCACGTGCTCCGCTTTGAAAAAGCTTCCCGAGAGCAATTCCTGCCGCAAGCCGCTTCGCCCGCGGAGTGAGTACAGGCCGTACCGCGGCGAGATGGGGTGCACGTTGTACACGGCCACTTCGCCGAGAGGCGTCTGCATCGTGTACCTCAGAAAACGAGGCGAGCGCAGGCGGTCGAAGAGCGGCAGCTTCTCGGGCTCGAGCGTCCGGGTGATCGGAAACCTCGTGGCGACGGCGAACTGAGTCGAACCGGCGACCGTCGAGTAGAACGTCGAGAGGCTCTTCTGAAGCGCCTCTTGATTCGCGAGCACTTCCTGCATGAGGACGATGTCCGGCGAATAGGCGTGGATCGCGTCGACGACGGTTTGAACGCCGGCATAGACGGAGTTCACGTTGATGCTGAGCACCCGGATGGACGGCTTCGTCGTGCTCGGCGGGAAGCTCACGACGAACCCCATCAGCGAAAACAGGACGAAGAAGAACGCGACGAGCTCGGCGTAGAGAAGCCGTCTCGGTCCGAAAGCGAGCAGCGCCGCGGCGGTGATCGGGAGTGGGGCGAGAAACAGGGCGCGCGGAACGTAAAGTCCGACGTCGGTCCCCCACCACCGCTCCCCGACGAATCGAAGCGAGACGTAGATGACGACGACAGCGACGAAGTACGCCGCCGCGCACGCCGCGGCGAGCCGTCGCAACCAGAGACGAGCTTGCCGTCTCAGGACACAACGCCCGGTGGATAGGCCGCGACGAGCTCGGCGAGATGGCCCAGCGGATCGCTCTCGGGGTGGAGACCGATCGCGCGCATCCGTCCGATGTCCGCGACGAATTTAGCGACCTCGATGTCGCGCGCCGGCTCCCGCTTGATCGCGCTCTTCGAACGCGTCACCTCGATCACCCGCCGCGCGAGCTCGAGGATCGACGTGCCGATGCCGCTTCCGATGTTCAAGGGCCCCGGGAGATCGTGCCGACTCGCGTGGACGAGCGCGTCGACGGCGGTCCCGACCCAAAGAAAATCGATGATTTGCGCTCCGCCGAACACCTTGAGGTCGCGGCCCTCTTGCGCGGCGCCGAGCCACAAGGGAATGACGCGGCCGCTGTCGCCGGCGCCGTACACGTTCGCGAGCCGGACGACCTGGACGTTCAACTGGTGACAGTGAGCAAACGTCCGGCAGTACGCCTCGCCGGCCACCTTGCTCGCGCCGTACGGATTTTTCGCTGCCAGGGGTCGAGACTCGTCGACCGGCACCTGGTCGACGTCCCCGTAGACCTCGCGGGACGACGTGAACACGACGCGCCCGACGCGCTCGTCGACCGCGCTTCGAAGCACGTTGAACGTGCCGAGCACGTTCGTCGTCACGCTGTAGTCGGGGTCCTCGATGGCTCCCATGACGTTGGATTGCGCGGCGAGATGGTAGATGACGTCGGCTCCGCGAGCAGCGGCTCGGAGCCCGGCGTAGTCGCGGATGTCACCCTCGACGAAGCGAACGTTCGACGATTGCTCGAAAGGTTCGAGCTTGGCGCGCGAAGAGCGCTTGAGGTTGTCGTAGATGACGACGCTCGCTCCGTCTTGCACCAGCCGTGCGACGAGATGGCCTCCGATGAAGCCCGCACCGCCGGTAACGAGTGCTTTTTGCATGTAAGTGTTCCCCGTTCGATCGGGCGCCCGTTAAGTGCCGTGACGGTAGCACGGTAGGCCCGAGCAGTGCCCATCTCGCCCCTCGCGATCGGCGCGCTCGATCGGTTCACTGGTCGTTGCGGGGACGCGAAAAGCGAAGAGTGTCGTGCTCGATGGGCGTCCGGAAGCCGTCGGCGAACCCTCGAATGAAGGCGGCGATGCGCGCCAACCCGCGCGGCCGTTTCAAGTGCAACAAATCTGAAACCGGTGGCCACAGCGCTCGGGCAGGAAAAAACCACAGCGGGATGATCGCCGCCTGGAGATGGCCGGCCTTGATTGGCTTTGCTGCCACGGCGCCGAGCGCCACCCAGTCGCGTCGCGCGTGCACTTTGCCCTCGGCGAGGGTGCGAAAGCCGTCGTGCAAAATGGACAGATCCGCGGACTCGTACACGTGACGTCCCGAAACGAGCGCGCGGATGCACAGGTCCCACTCGTCGGCGGAAGGGAACCGTGCGCCGGGGCCAAATGACTCGTCGAACCCGCCGATCGACCGGGCGAAATCGCGCCGGAGCGCCATGGCCGCGCCGAGCGCGAGACCGTTTCGAAGCTCGGTGACGCTCCGGAGCAGACGGCTTTCGGTTCGCTGATACGCCGGCACGTAGCCGAGCGACGGATCGTGCGGGACGGGGTTCACGTTGCAGAAGGCGATGGCGGCGGTGGGCTGCGCGTCGAGGAGCGCGGCCATCGCGAGCACCCAGCCGCGCGGCACTTCGCAATCGTCGTCGGTGCACACCACGATGTCGCCGCGCGCGAGCGCGAGCCCCTCGTTCAGCGCCGCCCCTTTGCCCCGGGTCTTCGAGCGGTGATACCGAATCCGCACGTCTCCGTCGAGTGCCGAGAGGGCGTGCTCGGTTTCCGGACCGTCGCTCTGGTCCATCACGATCACCTCGAGATCCGCGCTCGCTTCGTCGAGCAACGAACGGACTGCTCGAACGACCGGGATCGCGCGGTTTCGCGTGCACACGATCGCGGAAACGACGCTCACGAAACGACTCTACCCGTACGGTCCACGCGAGCGAAAGCCGGATCAGCAGCGGGCCCGAACGAAGTCGAACAGCGCGCGCGCGTTCGTGCGCGACTCGAATCGCTGCCGCGCTTCTTCTCGGCACGAAACCGACATGACGCGGCGCAGTTCCGGTCGCTCCACCAGCGACTCGAGCGCGTCGCCGAGTGCTCTCTCGTCGTCGACGGACACCACGTGACCCGTTTGCCCCTCGCGAACCATGTCCGGAATTCCGCCGATCCGCGTGGCTACGATGGGCAGGCCCGCCGCGAGTGCCTCCATGCACACCAGGGAATAACAGTCGGCGCGCGTCGGAAGAGCGAACACGTCCGACGAGGCGTAGAGCGAGCGAAGTTCGTCCGAGTTCGCTTGCACGTTGCGATAGACGCGAACGCCAGGCTCCTCGGGCAAGTCGGTTCGCGTCACGAGCTCGAGCTCGGCCTTGCCGCGAAGCCTCTGTCGGAAAACTTTGAGCAGGAGGTCGCCGCCTTTGCGCGCGAAGTCGCCGCCGACGAAGAGAATGCGCGGGAGCTCGTGGTTGCGGTTGCCGGGCATGAACTGATCGAGATCGATTCCCGGCGGGATGACGACGACGTCCTCTTCACGACAACCGTAGTCCTCGACGAACGATTGCTTGGTCCATTGCGACCACGCGACGAAGCCGGAGGCCCTGGCGAACACGCGGCGGAACAGCGCGCGCTTCGCGTCTTCCGCCAGGCGGCTCTCCGGAGGCAGGCCGTACGCTTGCCGCATCCCGCGCTTGTTCATCGGCGTTCCGTCGCTCGAGAGCACCGTCGGTTTTTTCCCGAAGTAGTCGAACGAGAGCAACGCGAGCGTGGTCGTGTGCATGAAGATGCCGTCGACATCGTCGAGCACCTGTCCGAGCGCGCGCCGAGCGAGCAGGCTTCCGGCCAACGTCCAAGGTAGCTTGCCGTCGTGATAGTCGATCGGCACCCACCGTCGAGTTCCAGTCTCCGGCATCGGTTCTTGTCGGCGTAAGTTGAGATAGTGCGTGATGCTGCCGAGCGTTTGCTCCATCACGTAGGCGATCGGCCTCGAGCTCATCATTTCTTCCGTTCGTCGAGCGGCGCTGGGCGCGCCGGCGGCATGATATCCAACTGGCGGGCCGATTAGGCTGCGTGTTTGACTCGATTCATTTTGCGTTTCAAAAATCCGGAGATCGCGTCGATCGAGCTCTGCTCGAGGCCGCCGGTTAGCCAGAGCGCCACGGTATACGCGATGACCGAAATCGGCGCTGCGAGGAACGGTGTGAGAATCGGATGAAGGAGGCGAGCCGTGACCACCATCGCGGCGCCCGAAGCGGCCGCGAGCCCGAGGGCACGCCAAAACTTGCGGTCGAAGATCCCCGACGGTGCCAGCCAGATCCCGCACGCGACGACGATGAGCTCGCTCGCGACGGTCGAAACGCACACGCCGATCCCGCCGTTTGCCCATTTTCGCTCGAACCACGGAATGAGGAGGGGATCGAGGGCCACGCTCACGACGACGCAGATCGACTGCACGATCGCCCACGCGCGCTGCTTGCCCGCCGCGAGAATGGCGCAGCCGAGCGGCATGGTGAAATAGAGGAGAAACAGGAAGACCGACAAGACCCGCAGGTTGTTCTCGGCGGGTGCGAACGAGTGGCTGTACACGCTCGTGCCGACGTCCGGGTAGAGCGCGCAGCCCAGTGCGACCGGAATCGCGAGCAGACTGGCGCCGCGCACCGCCTCGCGCGACGTGCGGATGAAGGCCTTCATGTCGACGGCGTGCAATCTGCAGAGGGTCGGATAGAGGGCCCCGATGAGCGCGCTCGCGGGAAAACACAATAAGCCGATGAGCCGCCGCGCAGCGGCGTGCCACCCGACGACCGCTGCGGGCGAGAGCTTCGAGAGGAAGATGGCGTCGATGTTCGGCTGGAGCACCATCGCGAGCCCGAAGAAGACGAACGGAGTGCCCCGTTCGAGGAGCGCCCTCAGCGCTTTCGGATCGAACGACGGCCGATGAACGCCGGCTCGCCGGAGCGCCACCACCACGAAGAGAAGCGGCGGAAAGACCGCGAAGATGTAGCCGACGAGTGCTGCGTGGAGTTTTCCGCCGAGGAGCACGATGGGGAGCACGATCGCCACTTGCGCGGTTTGCTCGCCCACTTGACGGATCGCCGCGATATCCGTGCGTTCGAGACCGATGCTCGTGTCCTGACAAGCATTGCCGACGGTGGAGAACGAGTACGCGACGAACATGATCCGGATCGCCGTGCGGAAATCGTCGTCGTAACCGAGCGCGCGACTGGCCCCCTCGAGGAGCGCGAAGGCGAGGAGCGTCGTGCCCGCGCGCCATACGAGGCTCGTCCCGAGAAGGACGCTTGCGCGCGATTTGTCGGTCGCGACCAGGGCGGGCAACGAGCCGTTTTGACCCCATTCCACGCCGAGAAGCGCGATCGCGTTGAATGTCGTTGCCACGTAAATGTATCCGAGCGCCTGTGCCCCGAGATAACGCGCCATCATCGCGTTCATCAGGATCGAGAGCGGCACGCCGGCGGTCTGCGCCACCGTCAAAAAGAGCGTGTTCCGGACTACGAGACGCTGAACCCCTTGACCCAACCGGTCGCTCACGGGGGGCGGGTTCGACATTGCCTTGCCCTTCAGCGTTTCACAGCACGATTCCCGCGTCCACGGAGTCGCTACCCGGCGCGGCGCCTTCCGTGGTAACTTCGTCGTCGTATGCGTAGCGACGCCGAAGCTCGTTCATGGCCTTCAGCGGTTCGACGAAGGGCACGCTCGCCGCATCACACTCTCTCTCGAACCGGGTAGCGAGGTCCAATGAAAGTAGTGCTGTTCTGTGGGGGTTTTGGAATGCGACTCCGAGACTACTCGGATCAAATCCCGAAACCTCTGGTCGAGGTCGGATCGCGGCCGATCATGTGGCACTTGATGAAATACTACGCGCATTTCGGGCACAAGGACTTCATCCTGTGTCTCGGCCACGGCGCGGCGGTCATCAAGAATTACTTTCTGAAATACGACGAGTGCGGGTCGAACGATTTCGTCTTCGCCGACGGGGGACGCAAGATCGAGCTCTTGAACGAAGACATCCGCGATTGGCGGATCACGTTCGTCGACACCGGTCTCACCTCCAACATCGGCGAACGCCTCCGCAGAGTGAAGCCATATCTCGAGGGTGACGAGATGTTCCTCGCGAACTACGCGGACGGCGTCTCCGATCTCAATCTGACCACCTATGTGGACTCATTCGTCAAACGCAACAAGATCGCGTCGTTCCTCAGCATCCCGGCGCCGCACACGTTTCACATCGTTCACGCCGACGCCGAGAATCACGCGACGAAGTTCGAGCTCGTCGGAAGCTCGTCGGTGCGGGTAAACGGAGGCTTCTTCGTGCTCCGGCGCGAGATTTTCGACTACATGAATCCCAACGAAGAACTCGTCCTCGAACCGTTCCAGAGGCTCATGGAGAAGCGCGAGCTCCTCGCGTTCCCGTACGACGGCTTCTGGCAAAACATGGACACGTTCAAGGACAAGGTCGTGCTCGACGAGATGGTCATGCGAGGCAAAGCCCCATGGCTCGTCTGGCAGCGTTGAACACGGCGCCGATGCGCACGTCGTACTGACGATCGACGAACCGCTCGCGTGCCGCGTGGACGGCTCACGAAACGTCTTTCTTCCTGGAAGGTCCGAACGCCCTGACGAGCAGGTTCAGTGCGATTCGTACAAGCGTTGATCGCGGTCGACTCGAAACTTGAACGACGCGATCGCGCCCGACAGGAACGCGAGCGTGTATCGAATGCCGATGGGGCGACGTCCGCGAACCAGATTGCTCACCATGACCTGACCCATCACGGCGAGGTGCTGGAGATACAATCCGGCGGCGTCACGATCGCCCAGACGAATGTGCTTGAAGAGCGCCGCCGCGGTGCCCGTCCCGTACGTTCGCCAGAGCTCCGTCGACTCGGGCCCGAACGCTCTCGCGCCGAGATGGTCGACGACCACCTCCTTCGCGTTGACGACTTTCATTCCGGCTTTCAGAACTCGAAACAGGAAATCGGGCTCTTCGCCGCAGAGCAAGGGCGCACCCGGACCGAGGAATGCGTCGAACTTGCCCACTCGATCGAAGACGCTCCGTCGCGCGGACAGGTTGGCCGTGATGCCCCAATCCGTTTCCGGCGGCGGGAACCGGTGCTGCCATTCCCGCACGTGAGGCTCGAACCCGATCGCGAATCCGCGCTCTTGAATCTCCGGCGGCACGCGCACGCGGCCGCACACCACGGCAGCTTCCGGGTCGGACCCGAAGATGTCCAAGATGCGGGCGATCCAATCCCGCGGGACCCGACAATCGTCGTCGGTGAAGGCGATGATGTCGCCTTTACTCGATTCTATCCCGACATTTCGCCCGTTCGTTGCGCCGCGAAGACTGCTTCGAATGCACCGCACGCGCGAGTCACCGAGCGACGTGAGCACGGCTTCGGTCTTTTCGTCGTCGCTCTGATCGACGAAGACGACCTGGTCGAATCCGCCGCACGCGAGCAATTCGCGCGCACAAGCCGCCGCATGGTCCGGCCTATTTCGCGTGGGAACGACGACCGAGATCCGGAGAGGGTTGGTCGGCGTCATCCGGCGTTGTTTTCCCGCCCACCGAGACGCGGGGCGAGGACGACCATCTCCATTAATCGCCGTGAGATAGCACTCGCGAATCCATCCGGCAAGCGACGCTCTCGGTCGAGCGCGCTCGGGACGGCGTGCTCGGCGGCCCCGCGGCACAGGCGCCCCTCGACGTCAACGACCGACGCGGCGAGTGCCGCTCAACGCGCCGCGAATCGTCGCGCCGGTGGTCATGACGGAGCTTTGGCCGGCGGTGTAGATCGCCGTGTGTCGCCCCGTGACGCTGACACCGCGGAGCGTTGCCGTCGCGTTGCCGCTCGCCGTGAGGGTGGCTTCGCCGACGAGGGTTGCGCCCGAAGACGCCGCGAGCGTCGCGTTGTCGGCCAGCACGATCGCCGGCCCCGTGGCGTCGTAATGCCCGCCTTCCAGCACGACGGACGCATTGCCCGACGCGAGCACGTCCGTTGCGCCCGACACCGTGCAATCAATCAAGCGAAGGTTACAGTTGTCGGTCGCGATGAGCGGAACTTGCCCGGAGAGCGCCAATGTCTGCGCCGTGAGGGTCACTCGATCGTTGCCGCGACAGATGAGCGGAAGCACGCGCGCGCCAGAGTTCGTCGATTGGATTCCGGAAGAGAGCGCGCCGAGCGCCTGGTTCATCGCGTTCTGCACGTTGCCGATGGCTCCCAGCGCCGTGAGCGGAGTTTGTGCCGCCTGATTCACCCCTCCAGCGACCCTCACGCCGACCATCGTCATGATCCCGAGCATGCCGAAGGTCACCCCGAGCGAGATCAGGCGGGCGATCACCCGAACCGGTCGGAACGCGAGCGGAACCTGCGGGAGATTCGTGTGCGGCGGCGGCGTCCAGGCCCGCGGCGGTACCCAACCCGCGGGCGTCGTCGGGGCGACGGTGCGAAGCTGCTCCACTTTGCTCGTGGTGCCGCAGTAGTGGCAACGCGACGTGGGCTTCCCCTCCACGACGTCGAGCGGAGCCCCGCAGTTCGCACATTCGAGAAGCATGCTCCCCCAAATGTACCATCAGAGAAGCGAACAGATAGCTTCTAGCGAATGCTCACGCGTGGTGCTCGGCGGCGCACCTGCAGACGCCACCCGAACAGTGCGAGGCCCAAGCTCCACACCGAAAGGCCGCAGTAAGACGGCTCGGCGGTCCTCGAAACACTGCACGCTCCGGAAGTGCTCGCTCCTTCGAACAGCGACCGCCCACCGTCCTGGTCCGCGAGCCCGCCGCCATCGCGGGGGACGCCTCCAGTCGTCTGTCCGATGCTCGTTTGTCCGGGGCCCGAACCGGGGCGAGGCTTGCCGACCGAGGTCGTTCCACCCGCGCCGATTGCAGCGTCCACGTCGTTCACCGAACCGCCCGTGGCACCGACCCCACCGCTTGCACGCGTGCCGCCAGACGCACTCGATCCGCCATTGCTCGCCCCGCCCGTGTTCGCGGTCGTCGAGCCTCCGGCTCCGCTCGTTCCGCCCGAGCTAACGCCGCCACTTCCGCCTGAGCTGGTGTCGGGTCCCAGGTTCTTGTAAGCGCGCACGTAGTCCACGTTGTAGAGGCACTCGCTGCCGCAGAAGTCCCCGTTGGTCTCCTGAGTGAGACGAATGAATTCGTCGCTGCGCTGCGAAATGGCCGTCGTGAACGTCCACGAGAGCTGTCCGTTCACCCAAAACTTGTACGAGTCGGCCGTCCACTCGAGACCGTAGACGTTGAAGTCCTGTTGGTTCGACACGAGCGAGGTCGAGATGGGTTGGGCCACGAATTGAGCCGCCGAACCGTATCCGTTCCAATGCACGGCGTGTTGGACGTTACCGGGGCAACATGCCTCTTGGATGTCCATTTCGGTGCCGTCCGCCGCCGGGCTGCCGGTTCCGTCGATCCCCGGGCTTTGCAGCCAGAAAGTGGCCCAACCGCCCTGCACCTGCGCGCGAACCTCATAGTAGCCGTACCCGAAGCCCATCTTGCTTTGGAGGCCGCCAGCGGTCAACTGACCACCCGAATCGGTGATGCGCACCGTCAGGTTGCCGTTGCCGACGTAAGTATTCGAAGGTTGGTTGACGGCTGAACGACGTGTCTGTCCAGGTAGCCAATAGTTCCACACCGACTCATCGACGCTCGTCCCGTTGAACTCGTCGTTCCAAACCATCTGCCAATGCGAGCCAGCAGGCGGATCCGCACGCGCTTCACTGTTGAAAAACGTGGGCAAGAGGGCGATCGAGATGATTGCCGTGTATCGGGCCGTGAGTCGTTTCATGTTTGCCCCTTTTCGAAGTCTGTTCGAGCCTTGTCCGTCCAATCGGCCTCGCGGCGCGACCTCTTTAGGGCGCAGCTCGAAATGAAAGTGACTGATCGGGATCTCGATGTGCCACCCGGTCGAGCCGTCGACCTTCGCGGCGCACGACAATGCCTCCTTCGTGCGACGATCCCGAGCGCAGATCGGCGCAAACTACATGGCCTCCAACCGGGCATCGAGCTGGGGCTTTTTCGTGTTTTCATCACTAATTCTTGCGACGTGGGGAACACCGGCGAGATTGTCGTCGGCGTTCGCGAAACGCCGCTGTCGCTCGTCTGGTCGTCGAGATCCGAGCGTTGTCGGGTCACCCGGGTCGGGCACTTCCTATGCCCTTGCGGAACTTGCACACGTCCGCGGTTCGTCCGGGAAACGAAGGCGGCAACTAGCTCGACCGAGTCTAGTCACGCAGCCGACCGAGTCCACGCCCGATTTGCAGAAAATGGCTCGAAGGCGGACCTGCCCCAACGTCGTCGACGAGCGGTACGACGAGCGCGAATTTCTCCGTCGTAACTTCACGAGACGCGAATTGTCATAGATGTTTCACCGGAACTCGCACCGGGGAAAAGTCCCCCACCGACGACGACCGAAAGCGACTCGAAAGACGCTTGGACGCGCAGTGCGCTTTGTCGGACGAAACCGAACGGGCGCGCCTCGTGCTCGGCCTTGCCTGTTGCGGCGGTCTCGTCGGTGCGAGGCCGCTCGACATTCGTGGAACGCTCGACGGTGAGGGCCGTTCGGGATCGTGCGCTCCGCGACCGTGGAAGGCTGCATCGGTGAAAACCATCGCGCCGCCCAGAAGCGCAACGTCGCCATCCTTACTCCGCCCGCCGTCGAGTTCGCGTGTGCGCGGATGGCATCGGCGCACCTACAAGAAACCCCTCGCCTAGAATTTCTAAAGAGGACGGGCCGAAATGTCTCGTACGACCGAGATCGCCGCCTTGGATGATTTCCGCGCAGATTTCGAAAGGGGTGCGAATCAACGCGGAAACCAAAAGAGCGACCCACCCGTCGTGGTGTGCGCCCAACTTGAACAGCGTCGGGACAATAGATCACGTTGCCTTCTCCATTGCCTACACCGTCTTCATTCGATTGCTGCAACTGGCCTACTCGATTCGCGAGTGATACTCGCAACCTCCCGGCCGTTGCGCAATCCCTCGACGTTCGACGCAATCGATCGACGTTTCAACTGTCGAGGTGCGACATGAGCGATCGATGCTTCATCTGTCGAAGCTCGATGTAACGGATCGAACATTTTATCGTGCGACGATTGGTTTGGCAGCAATCGATCCGTACTCGCCGCGGGGGATTTTCCGCCGGCCTTTCGGCTTTGTTCACGAACGACACGATCGATGAGAGCACTCGAGTAGTTCTGCCTCACAAGCATCGTGTTCCACAATGTTGATCGTTATCTGCGATCAACCCTGGTTTTAGCCTTAGCCTGAGTTATGTTCGCACTGATCTGTTCGTTGATCGAATTCGTGTGAGGGCAGTTCCCGCTCGGTAGCGAACACGCTGCTGATCACCAGACGCAGCGGACCGAGACAGTACTTGCGACACAGCGGATCTAGATCCGAATTGACGACGATCTTGATGGATTGCTCTGAGAAACGACTACTTGCTTTGACAATCAACTAACTGGATCCGACGGGATCCTCGGTAAACGGCGCAGCATGGGTCGCCGAGCGCGGTCGTCATCTGCGCTCTAGAGGCCATTTTTCGTTCGCCCC
>Ga0265320_10000989_pt1 | contig 21164 bp, 9 predicted proteins | sample 4827metaG_FD_202087 | JGI IMG/M metagenome (GOLD analysis project Ga0265320, IMG submission 202087) | Rhizosphere microbial communities from Carex aquatilis grown in University of Washington, Seatle, WA, United States - 4-8-27 metaG | ecosystem: Host-associated > Plants > Roots > Rhizosphere >...
CCTCACCACCGGCAACAACCAGGGCGCGGCGCTCGGGACACCCTTCGCGACGCCCCTGCAGGTCCGGGTCCTCGACAGCTCGGGAAACCCCATCGCGGGCGCGACCGTTCTGTTCTCGGTTTCCTCGAGCGGCGCCTCGGCCAGCCTCAGCAGCACCTCGGTCACCACCAGCGCCACCGGCTTCGCCAGCGTCACCGCCACGGCCAACGGCACCGCCGGGGCCTACTCGGTGATGGCGGCGTTGTCGGGAACCCCCACCACCGGGACGTTCTCGCTCTGGAACTACGGGGCCGCGACCGCCGTCGCGGTCAGCGGCGGCAGCGGCCAGTCGGCCACCGTGGGGACCGCCTTCGGCGCCCCGCTGGTGGTCATCGTGCGCGACGCCGCCAACCAGCCGGTCCCGGGCGTCACCGTCGGCTTCACCGCCCCGGCCTCGGGCGCCACCGCCGCGCTCAGCGGCGCCTCGGCCAGCACCGGCGCGTCCGGGACCGCCAGCCTCACCGCGACCGCGGGTCAGCTGGTCGGCGCCTACGGCGTGACCGCCTCCGTGTCCGGCATCGCCGTGCCCGCGACGTTCGCGCTCCGCAACACCGCGGGAGCGGCAGCCTCCGTCACCGCCAGCAGCGGCGGCGGCGGGCAGCAGCTGGCCGGGATCGGAACAGCCTTCTCCACCCTGCTCGCGGTCACCGTCAAGGACGGCTTCGGAAATGCCATCCCGGGGGTGACCGTGACCTTCGCGTCGCCGGGCTCGGGGGCCTCGGCCGCGCTCTCGTCCGGCTCGGTCACCACCAACGCCTCCGGCCAGGCCAGCGTCACCGCCACCGCCAACGCCACCGTCGGGAGTTACACGGTCACCGCCTCGGTCGCGGGCGTCCCCGGGACCGTCACCTTCGCGCTCGCGAACTACGGACCGCTCGTGCTCTCGCCGGCCAGCATCACCGTGCCACCGCGGGGAACCGTCAGCTTCGGTGCGACCGGCGATCCGACCGGTGGCTACGTCTACGGGCTGCCCACCAACGCCTCCGGGGGGATGGTGAACCCCACGAACGGCACGTACACCGCCGGCCCCACCGGCGGCGTGACCGACATCGTGTCGGTCAGCAACACGCTGGTACCGACCGCCACCGCCACCGTCACCGTTGGCCCGGGGGTCACCATCAGCCCCACCCCGACCGCCGTCCCCCCGCGCGCCACCACGGTCTTCTCCGCCACCGGCGGCAGTGGCACCGGGTTCACCTATTCCCTCACCACCAACGCGTCGGGTGGTGCCGTCGTCGCCGCGACCGGGGTGTACACCGCTGGCACCGCCGGAGGCGGGATGGACGCGGTCACGGTCACCGACTCGCTCGGCAACAGCGCGACGGCCACGATCACGGTCGGAGCGGGCATCAGCCTCAGCCCGAGCCCGACCAGCGTGTCCCCGCGCGGGACCAAGACCTTCACCGCCAGCGGCGGCAGCGGCACCACCTACACGTACGCGCTCACCACCAACGGCTCGGGTGGCAACGTCGATCCGACCACGGGAGCCTACACCGCCGGGGCGACCGGCAGCACGACGGACGTGGTCACGGTCACCGACCCGCTCGGCAACACCGCGACCGTCACCATCTCCGTCAACGCCGGGGTCAGCCTCGCGCCGGCGACCGCGAGCACCCCGCCCGGCGGACCGGTCTTGCTGGCCGCCAGCGGCGGCAGCGGCACCGGCTACGTGTACTCCGTCACCACCAATCTCTCCGGGGCCACCGTCGACGCGTCAGGCGGCTACGTGGCGGGCAGCACCGGCGCCGTGGTCGACGTGGTGACGGCCACCGATTCGCTCGGGAACACCGCCACCAGCTCGATCACCGTCGGCCCGGCCGTGACCCTCCTCGCCAGCGCTCCGCGGACCGCCCCGCGCGGGACCCTCACGCTCACCGCCAGCGGCGGCAGCGGCGCGGGCTACGTCTACCGCCTGGGGACCAACGCCTCGGGCGGCACCATCGATCCGGCCACGGGCGTGTACACCGCCGGGACCTCCGATTCGGTCACCGACACGGTGGTGGTGACGGACTCCCTCGGCAACGTGGCCTCGGTCAACGTCGCGGTCGGGGCGGGCCTCTCGATCTCGCCGGCCTCTCCGGCCGTCGCGCCGCGCGGTCAGGTCAACCTGGTCGCGAGCGGCGGCAGCGGCACCGGGTACGTCTTCACGCTCGTCACCAACGTCTCGGGGGCGTCCGTCGACGCGGCGACGGGGCGCTTCACCGCGGGCGGCGTCGGTGCCTCGGTCGACGTGGTCAGGGTCACCGACTCGCTCGGCAACACCGCGACGGTTGCCATCTCGGTCGGCAATGGTCTCACGCTCAACCCCACCGCCCCGTCGCTGGCGCCCCTGCAGGCGCAGCTCTTCAGCGCGGTGGGCGGCAGCGGAACCGGCTTCGTCTTCGCCGTCTCGACCAACGGCTCGGGTGGCATCATCGACGCCACCACCGGCGCCTACCGGGCTGGAACCGCCGGGAACAAGACCGACGTGGTGACCGTGACCGATTCGCTCGGCAACATGGCCTCCGCCGCGGTCACGGTTGGACCGGGCCTGGTGGTGTCGCCGGCCGTCCTGTCGCTCGCGCCCCTCGGGACCCAGACCTTCTCGGTCTCGGGAGGAAGCGGCGCCGGCTATGGCTTCGTGCTCGCCAGCAACCCCTCGGGTGGCTCGGTGGATCCGTCGATCGGCGCCTACACCGCCGGCGTCCTCGGCGGCGTGACGGACGTGCTGACCGTGACCGACTCGCTCGGCAACACCATCTCGGTGAACATCGGCGTCACCGCGGCGCTGTCGGCGCCGAGCCCCATGCTCTCGGCGTCCCCGCGGGGCGCGCTGACCCTGGGGGTCACTGGCGGCAGCGGCCCGTACACCTTCGCGCTCACCACCAACGGCTCGGGGGCCACGCTCGACCCGCACACCGGCGCGTACGTCGCGGGCACCACCGGGAGCACCAGCGATCTCGTGACGGTGACCGACGCGAACGGGGCCACCACCACCATCCGGGTGAACCTGTCGGCCGGCGTCTCGCTGGCGCCCGCCAACCCCACCGCGGCGCCGCGCGGGCCGCTGTCCTTCACGGCGACCGGGGGCAGCGGCACCGGGTACCGCTACAGCATCCACTCGAACCACTCGGGGGGGACCATCGACGCGACCACCGGCGCCTATCAGGCGGGCGGGGCATCGAACGTCGTCGACGTGGTGCAGGTGGTCGACTCGCTCGGGAACACGGCCAGCGTGACGGTCTCGATCGGTGGCGGCCTCGCCGTCAACCCGGCGGCGCCTCAGGTGGCGCCGCGGGCGACCGTCACCTTCGCGGCGGCGGGCGGCAGCGGGAAGGGCTTCGTCTACGTCCTCACCACCAACGCCTCCGGGGGCTCGATCGTCGCCGACACCGGGGTCTACCGGGCCGGCGCCACCCCCAACGTGGCCGACCAGGTGACCGTCACCGACTCGCTCGGAAACTCCACCACCGCGACCATCTCGGTGGGCGGCGGTGTGCTGGTGGCACCGGCCTCGGCGAAGGTCGCCCCGGGCGGACCGCTGGCGCTCAGCGCCTCCGGTGGCAGCGGCACGGGGTATCTCTTCACCCTCGGCACCAACAACTCGGGAGGGACGGTCGACGGCTCGACGGGGGCCTACACCGCGGGAACGACCTCCAACGTCACCGACACGGTCACCGTCACCGACTCGCTCGGGAACACCGGGACCGCCACGCTCCACGTCGGCGCCGGCGTTTCGATCATCGCCCCGTCGATCACCGTTCCCCCGCGCGGCGGGCTGGCCTTGAAGGCGAGCGGCGGCTCGGGGAACTACACCTTCACCCTGCGGGCGAACGGCTCGGGGGCGACCATCGTCTCGGCCACCGGGAAGTACGTGGCCGGGGCCACCCCGGGCACGACCGATCTGGTCGAGGTGAGCGATGATCTCGGCAATCGAGACAGCGTCCAGATCACCGTCGGTCCTGGGATCACCGTGACACCGCCGGCGCCGGTCGTAGCACCCGGCGGGCCAGTCGCCTTCGCGGCCGTCGGCGGCAGCGGGACCGGGTACGTCTTTGCGCTGACCACCAACGGCTCGGGCGGCACCATCGACATGCAGACGGGCGCCTACCTGGCGGGCGTCGGAACCGACACCACCGACACCGTGACGGTCACCGATTCGCTTGGCAACCAGGCCAGCGTCAGCGTGGTGATCGGCGACCGGCTCGCGATCAACCCGCCGGTCTCGATGGCGGCCCCACGCGCCACCGTGCCGCTCACCGCCAGCGGCGGCACCGGCTCGAGCTACATGTTCTCGATCGTCACCAACTCGTCGGGCGCGACCATCGATCCCACGACCGGGGTCTACGTGGCCGGGACTGTCGCCAACGTCAGCGACATCGTCAAGGTGACCGATTCCCTCGGCAAGACCGCGACCGCCGAGATCGTGGTGGGCGCCGGCGTCGCCATCACGCCGACGGCGACCACCATCGGCCCCGAGGGCACCATCCGCTTCAACGTCTCGGGAGGCAGCGGGACCGGCTACCGGTTCGCGCTCGCCCCCGGAGGTTCGGGCGGGACCATCGACCCCGCTCACGGCGACTACCAGGCGGGCCCCACCGGCAACACGAGCGACGCCATCACGGTGACCGATGCGCTCGGCAACACGGTGACCGCGACCATCACCATCGGGAACGGGCTGTCGATCTCACCGTCGAGCAGCACCGTCCCGCCCCGTGGATCGCTGGCGCTCACCGCCTCGGGCGGCACCGCGCCCTACGCCTTCGTGCTGACCACGAACGCCTCGGGGGGCACCATCGATGCATCCTCGGGCGCCTACTCGGCTGGCGCCACTCCCAAGGTCACGGACGTCGTGACGGTGACCGACGCCAACGGGGTCACGGTCACCGTCACCATCGCGGTGGGCGCCGGGATCGCCATCGCCCCATCGGCCCCCAAGGTGGCGCCGGGCGCGACGGTTCAGCTGGTGGCGACGGGCGGGGCTGGCTCGGGCTACGCCTGGCGCCTGGTCGACAACAGCGCCGGGGGCGCGGTGGATGCCACCACCGGGCTCTACACGGCTGGAACCAAGGTGCCGATCGCCGGGGCCTCCGACGTGGTCGAGGTCAAGGACAACCTCGGGAACACGGCGCGCATCACCATCAGCCCGGCGAGCGCCGCCAGCGTGTCCGCCAGCGGTGGCTCGTCGGGGTGCAACTGCACCACGGCGAGCGCGTCGATGGGCAAGACCCGGTGGTCCCTGCTCGCCTCGATCTTGACCGGTGGGCTCCTCGCCGGAACCCGCCGGCGTCGGGGGCGAGCCCCCGCCCGGCGCCGGTAGACGGCGCCTGGAGACGATGACCGGGCGAGCATTGGGCCCGGCGAGGCGCTAGAACCCCGGCAGGGGTGACCACCGATGGCCGAGACCGGACCGAAGTCAGGAGACAAGCGACCGCCGCAGTTCCCGCTACCCGAGGAGCCGTCGACCTCGCGCCGGATGCTGCTGCTCTTGCCGCTGATGCTGGCGGCCATGTGGTTCTGGAAGTCCACCACCGAGGAGGCCGCCCAGCCCCCCATCGCCTACTCGCAGCTCTACCAGTGGGTCCAGCAGGGCAAGGTCGAGGCGGTCCTGCTCGACGGCGACGTCATCGACGCCACCCTCAGGGCTCCCGAGAAGCTGGACGGTCGCTCGATCAAGCTGCTCGAGACCAACCTCCCCCCGAACGATGCGCAGCTCCTGCCGCTCCTGCGCGAAAAGGGCGTGAAGATCACCGTCAAGAGCCAGAAGCAGCCGTTTGGGGTGCAGGTGCTGCTCACCTTGCTCCCCTGGGCGCTCATCATCGGCGTCTGGGTGTGGATGTCCAAGCGGGCCAAGGGCATGCTCGGCAGCGGCGGGATCCTGGGGGGCTTCAGCAAGAGCCAGAGCCGCAAGTTCGACAAGGCCACCTCGGTCAGCGTGACCTTCGACGACATCGCCGGGCTCAAGGCCGCCAAGTCGGATCTGCAGGAGATCGTCCAGTTCCTGAAGGAGCCCGAGCGCTTCCGCCGGCTCGGGGGCAAGGTCCCGCGCGGGGTGCTGCTGGCGGGCCCACCCGGGACCGGCAAGACCCTGCTGGCGCGGGCGGTGGCCGGTGAGTCGGGGGTGCCGTTCTTCTCGATCAGCGCCTCGGAGTTCATCGAGATGTTCGTGGGCCTCGGCGCCGCCCGGGTGCGCGATCTCTTCAAGGAGGCCAAGAAGAGCGCGCCCACCATCGTGTTCATCGACGAGATCGACGCGGTCGGCAGATCGCGGGGCGCCGGGATGGGCGGGGGCAACGACGAGCGCGAGCAGACCCTCAACCAGCTGCTCTCGGAGATGGATGGGTTCGAGCGCACCGATCTGGTGGTGGTCATCGCCGCGACCAACCGCCCGGACGTCCTCGATCCGGCCCTGCTGCGGCCGGGGCGCTTCGACCGCCGCATCCTGGTGGACCGGCCCGAGCTCGCGGCGAGGCGCGCGATCCTCGGGGTTCACGTCAAGGGCAAGCCCCTGGCGGCGGACGTCAACCTGCAGAGCATCGCCGAGAACACCCCGGGGTTCTCGGGGGCGGACCTCGCGAACCTGGCCAACGAGGCGGCCCTGTCGGCCACCCGCAAGGGCAAGAACGAGATCGGCGCGACCGACTTCGCCGAGGCGTACGACAAGATCGTCCTCGGCGATCCGCGCGAGGCCAAGCTCGACCTCAAGGAGAAGCGCCGCGTGGCGGTCCACGAGTCGGGACACGCGATCGTGGCGCGCTTCTCACCCGACGCCGAGCACCTGCACCGGGTCACCATCATCCCGCGCGGCATGGCGCTCGGGGCCACCCAGCAGAGCCCCGGCGCCGACCGTCACCTGATGGCGCAGGCCGAGCTCGAGTCCCGCCTGCGGGTCCTCATGGGGGGCTACGCGGCCGAGCGTCTGGTCCTCTCCAGCATCTCGACCGGCGCGGAGAATGACCTCAAGGAGGCGACCCGCCTGGCCTCGCACATGGTGGCCCACTACGGGATGAGCGATCGCCTGGGCCCGGTCTACTACGATCACGACGCCGAGCACCCCTTCCTCGGGCAGCGGATGGCCACCGAGAGCGGCACCAGCCCCTCGACCATCGCGGTCATCGAGGAGGAAGCCCGGCGGATCCTCGGTCGCGCGCTGGAGGAGGCGGGAGAGATGCTGACCCGCCACCGGGCCGATCTCGATCGCCTGGTGACCGCCCTGCTCGAGCACGAGACCCTGGAGCGCAAGGAGCTCGCCGAGCTGCTCGGCACCTCCGAAGGGATCGAGGCCGCCGCCGAGGCCCGACCGGCCACGAGCTGAGCCGTCCGCGTCCACGGGTCCGCCACGATCACGGTGACGGGGCTCGACGGGCGCGGCTCTCGAGCTAGGGTCCTCAGCTCGCTGGCCGGGCCAGCGCCACCACGGCAAGGGTGGGGCCGGGCGCGACCTGCTGCCGGCGCCGCTCGAGCGCCGCCTCCACCTCGATCACCGAGCCGAGCCCGCTCACCTCGCGGGCGAGGGCCGCCGCCGCATCCAGGGTGACGGCGCGGATCGCGTTCTTGACCTCGAGCATCTCCCCGGGGGCCACGCTGAAGGTCCGCAGTCCGAGCCCGATCAGCAGCTCGGTGTACTCGGGCGCCCCCGCCATCTCCCCGCAGATGGTGAGCGGGCAGTGCGCGAGGCGCGCGGCGGTGGCCACCGACTCGATGAGGTGCAGGACCGCCGGGTGGTGCGGGCGGTACTGATCCGCCACCGTCTCGTTCTCGCGATCGGCGGCCAGCACGTACTGCACGAGATCGTTGGTCCCGAGGCTGAGGAAGTCCACCTCGCGGGCGAGCGCCCCCGCCAGCACCGCCGCCGAGGGGACCTCGATCATCGCGCCCACCGGGACCTCGGGGTTGAAGCGCTTGCCCTCGGCGGTGAGCTGCTCCATCGCGCGGGCGATCACCCGGCGCACCGCGCGCACCTCGTCGAGCCCCCCCACCACGGGCAGGAGGATGGACACCGGATGGTCGGCGCTCACCCGCAGGAAAGCCCGCAGCTGACCGAGGAGGATGTCGGGGTACCGCAGCAGGAGCCGGACCCCCCGCTGGCCGAGCGCCGGGTTGCGGGACACCGGGAGCGGCATGTACGGGAGTTCCTTGTCACCGCCCACGTCGAGCAAGCGCAGCACGATCTTGCGCGGGTGGATCCGGGCCGCCGCGCGCTCGAGGATGTCGTACTGATCCTCCTCGGTTGGAAAGGCCGCGCGCACCGAGAAGCCGAACTCGGTGCGATAAAGACCGATCCCGTCGGCCTTGTACAGGCACGCCGCCTCGGTGTCGGAGAGCTTGCTGGCGTTGGCCAGGAGGCCGATCTGCGTGCCGTCCAGGGTGACCGCGGGCAGATCGACGATCTTGTGCAGATCGTCCCGGTAGCCGCGCAGCTCCCCCTCGAGGCGGGCGTATTCGCGGAGGACGCCCTCCCCCGGGTTGACGAACACCACCCCGGAGATCCCGTCGACGATCAGGGCATCGCCGGTCTTGATCCCGAGGGTGACGTCCGGCAGCCCCGTGACCGCCGGCAGCCGCATCGAGCGCGCCAGGATCGAGGTGTGGGAGAACTTGCCGCCCCGATCGGAGACCAGCGCGCGCACGCGGCCGAGATCGAGGAGCGCGGCCGCCGAGGGCAAGAGCTCGTCGACCACCAGGATCGAGCCCTCCGGGATGGCGCTGGGGTCGAAGCCGGCGCTCTTGGTGAGCGCGCCGAGCAGGCGTCGGCCCACGTCGCGCACGTCGGCGGCCCGCTCGCGCAGGTAGGGATCGGTGATCTGATCGAAGGTGCGCGTGAACTTTTCGACCACCTCCGCGACCGCGGCCTCCACGTTGATCCGGTGATCGCGCACGATGCTCACCACCTGGCCGAGGAACACGTGGTCCCGCGCCACCAGCGCCTGGGCCGTGAAGACCTCGGCCTCGTCGCTGCCCACCCGGGCCGCGACGTCCTTGCTGAGCGCCAGCAGGTCGCGCTCCGCCTTGTCGAGCGCGACCTCGAGGCGGGCAATTTCGCCCTCGATCTCATCGGGCTCGATCCCCCGGCAGGGCACGGCCGCGTGGTCGGCGGCGAAGGTGAGCACGTAGGCCGCGCCCTGCGCGATCCCGGTGGAGACGGCCGTTCCCCTGAAGATGTCCTGGTCCGCCACGGCGAGGACTCTTTTACCAGAATCGGTCCGGGTCCGTCCGGAGCGTGTGAGCGCGCACGGATCCGGGGGGAGATTTCTGGGCCATTTCCAGGTGATTTCGGGCTCAGTCCTGCTGCGTTTCCTGTGGGTTCTATTGTTGGGCCACCGACGAGAAGGACTACCCGGAGCGTCAATCGGAGATAGAGTCTTTTTCGATTCGAGGCTCTTTTTTCGGGGTTTCTCATTTGCCCCCTCGGGGGCGCGGTGGACGGCGCAATGGATACCGACATGGCAGCGGGCATACCGGCGGGAACCAAGCGATGCATCGATGGGGTCTGGCGCGTGTACTACGACGGCTACTGGGTGAAGGCCTACGAGGTGCCGGCCGACACCCTGCTCGCCAAGAAGCGGCTCATCGAGGCGTCGACCCGCCGCCTCTTCAACCACGTCGAGCACGGCCTCAACGTGCCGAGCACGCGCCTCGAGGAGGTGCGGCGGGCCTTCGACACCGAGAGCGATCCCCAGCGCAAGCGGGTCAAGGGGGCGATGCTGGCCGGCGCGCTCTTCAACCGGGCCGCCGACGTGTTCACCAAGCTGGTGGACATCCAAGCGTGCGGGGTGGACATCCTGCCCGACAATGCGCTCATGCGACAGTGTGGAAAGCACCTGGAGGAAGCGCTGGTGCTGGGCCAGATGGTGCTCCACCGCAGCGGGGAAGAGGGCATCGATGAGCTGTGGGGGGAGCCCTTCAAGGCCTTCGCCTTCCCCATCGAGGAGTTCTACAAGAACCGCTACATCAAGATTGCCCATGCCATGCGGGCCATCGACCGCATCGCCGACGAGCTGGCGCTGACCCTCGGTGGGCGGCCGATGTTTTTCGGGATCGAGCCCCTGGTGCGGGCGTTCGCGGAGGCGGCCAAGCTCAAGTGCGAGACCTTGCGGACCGAGACGGACGTGTTCGACGTCTGGGCCTCGTTCGTGGTCACCGGCGAGCGGTTGTCGGGATTCGAGCCCCGGCTCCCGGCCGAGCCCATGCTGGCCGACGAGGTGGCCGCCTCGCAGGGGCTGATCCTCGTGCGCCAGAGCAGGGATCTGGTCGGGTACATCGCGCGGGCGCGGGTGCCCATGCCGAAGAGCACGAGCGAGCTCGTCCAGCGGTGCGAGCAATATCGGGCGGCGGGGGCGGTGCGATCCTTCGGGGCCTTCCTCGGACACACCCCGGCCGCGGGACTGACGGTGCCCCGTGAGACGGCCATGCACCAGCGATAGGGCGGCCCTGCTTTTCGAGGCGCGAGGGACTTGACCCCGGGCCCCGGGGAGCTGCTACTGTGGGGCTGCTGGGGGAGATCCAATTCGTGCCGTCGTCGAGAGAGCGAAGGTTTTTTGAAGAAGGACGAAGTCGTCCGGTGCCGTGGACCACGCACGATAACGGTCATCGAGGAGCCGAGCGATGCTTCGCAAATGTCGCCGAGGGCCCGTGAAAAGCCGTCTAGCATGAGGGACATTGGGCGCTCGCGATCGTCGTGAGCGTCAGCTGGCCGGGGGGACCCGGGGAAGGAAAGAGTCCGATGCCACGAACGCCACTGTTGCGCGCCTTTCGTAAGTTGTTCGAGGATGCCCATATCGCCCGTCGAAGCGGCATCGCCATGTCCGACATTCCCGAGCTGCGCGCGTCCGCCAAGTTTGAGCTATCCAGGCGGGCCGAGCAGCCCGAGGGCGCCGAGCGGCTGATGATCAGCCGGCGGCGGATCCTCACGGCGGCGGGGGCCGGGGTCGGGGCTGGCGCGCTCGCGTTCGGCGCGCCCCGGGTCGCGGGCGCCAAGGGGCAGCCGACCATCGCCATCGTGGGCGGGGGGATCGCCGGCCTGTCGTGCGCGTTGAAGCTCGCCGACCATGGCTACGCCTCGACGGTCTACGAGGCGTCGGGGCGGATCGGGGGCCGGATGTTCTCGAACACGAACTACTGGGATCAGGGCCAGGTGAGCGAGTGGTGCGGGGAGCTCATCGACACCGGCCACGTCACGGTTCAGGCGCTGGCCAAGCGGTTTCGATTGCAGCTCGACAACCTGCACAAGGCCGAGCCGTCGGGGTCCGAGGACACCTACAAGTTCTTCGGGAAGTACTATCTGCAGAGCAAGGCCACCTCCGATTTCCTCGGCAAGGTGGCGTCGCGGGTTGCCTTCGAGGCGACTGACTATCCCACGACCTTCGATTCGTCGACGCCGCTCACAGCGAAGCTCGACAACACGAGCGTGTACGACTGGATCGAGACCCGGGTCCCGGGCGGCCACAAGTCCCCGTTCGGGCAGCTCCTCGACGTGGCGTACAACATCGAGTACGGCTCCGACACCACCGACCAGTCGTCGTTGAACCTGGTGTACTTGCTCGGGTACCAGACGGACACGACGGGCCTGTCGATCTTCGGGGCGTCCGACGAGACGTACCACATCCGGGGGGGCAACCAGCGCTTGCCGGCGGCCATCGCGGCGTCGCTCGGCAACGTCCAGACGGGATATGCCCTGCAGAAGCTCTCCAAGACCTCGGCCGGACGGTACGATCTGGTGTTCGATCGGGGCACCGGGGCGGCGAGCGCGACGGTGACCGCCGACTACGTGGTCCTGGCGCTGCCGTTCGCGGTGCTGTCGGGGCTCGATACGTCGAAGGCCGGGTTCGATGCCCTGAAGAAGGAGGCCATCAACGATCTCGGGCGTGGACACAACGGCAAGACGCAGTTGCAGTTCTCGAGCCGGCTGTGGAACAAGAAGGGGGGGTGGCACGGGATCAGCAACGGGTCGAGCTACTCGGACACCGGGTACCAGGCGGGCTGGGACGTCACGCGGGCGCAGCCCGGCGCGGCGGGGATCATGGTGTTCTACTCGGGGGGCTCGGTCACGGACGCGATGACGGCGACGCAGGCGTACTCCACGGTCGCCGGGGATGGGGTTCAGGCGGACGCGACGACGACCTTGCAGCGGGCGGAGGCGGTCTTCCCGGGGTTGACCGCGGCGTGGGGCGGGAAGGCGACGCAGTCGCTTCCCCACAAGAGCTCGCTCATCAAGTGCGCGTACTCCTACTGGCGGGTCGGGCAGTACACGTCGTTCGGGGGGTACGAAGGGGTGGCGCAGGGCCGGGTGCTCTTTGCCGGTGAGCACACCTCCCAGGACTTCCAGGGTTTCATGGAGGGGGCAGCCTCCGAGGGACAGCGGGCGGGGGATGACCTGATCACGGCCATCCGCGGCTGAGTCGCTCGGGCCTCGGGCCTCGGCCCTCGGCTTCCCTGAAGCCCGAGGTCCGAGGCCGTTGAATGTTTAAGGCTTGGCCCCGCCGGTGATCCAGGCCGCGATGGTGGCGATGTCCGCGTCGGGCAGCGCCGGCCGGGTGGCCAGCATTCCGCGGTGGGGCATCCGTTCGCCAAAGCAAGGCGTCGCCTGGGTGACCTTCGCGTAGAGGTAGCTCTTCGCGGGATCGCCAGGGGTCACGAGGGTTCCCCCGCACGCCTGGGTCGCGGCCTTGTTGACGAGGGCCGCATAGGCGCCCGTGGCCGTGAGGTTCATCGCGACATAGGTCGTGGTCTCCGGTACGAACGGGTGGGCCGGATCATGGCAGGTCACACAGTTCTGGGCGAAGATGGCCTGGACCGCCGAGAAGGGCACGCTGGCCGTCGTTCCATCGGGCGATGAACCATCGGGTGTCGGACCGCCCCCGTCCGGGCCGGGGCCCGCGCCGGCGCCACCTGGGCCGCCGTCGGGCGGCGTCCCTGCATCTGCCCCGGAGGTTCCGCCAGTGGCCGGCGCCTTCCCGCCTGTTCCTGGGCTTCCGCCGGTGCCCGCCGGGCTTCCGGCGGTGCCGCCGTTTCCGCCCTGGCCGCCCGACTTGCCCGCGGTTCCGGTTCCACCGGCTCCGCCTCCGCTTCCGCCTCCGCGGCCCCCCGAGGACGTCCCGCCCGTGAGGCTTCCGCCGGTTCCGCCCGAGGCGAGCGCACCACCAGTTCCCGGCGAGTGCCCGCCGGTCCCGGGGACGGACGCTCCTCCCGTGCCGACGGAGGGACCCCCAGCCGCACCGCCGACGGCGCCATGGCCCCCGCTGCCGCTGCCCGAGGGCGCACTATCGGAGCAGCCGGCGCCCGACAGGATCAAGCCGGTCAAACCAACGAAGAGGACACTCGCGATTCTGGATGTCTGACGAAGCATGGCCGCACGCCGTGCAAGCGTGGAGCCAATGCCAGGTCGGTGATCGGTGAGACGGCGCTGCGGCGACTTCGAGCGACGAGCGGATTCCGTCCGCCCCCTTGGCTCATCAGTTTTCTGACGCCATCGCCAAATTTCCTCCGGCGCCGTCGGCCAGGCCGCCGCCCTGTCCACCGCCCCCAGCCGCCCCCCCGTTCGCCCCCGCACCGCTCCCGCCAGCGGCACCGGTGCCCCCAGCGTCGGTGCCAGAGACCCCCGCGGTACCAGCGTCGGTGCTGCTGCCGGCGTCGGTGCTGCCAGCGTCGGTGCCAGACCCCCCCCCGGTGGACACTCCGCCGGTGCTGGACACTCCGCCGGTGCCAGACACCATCCCCCCGGTGCCAGACACCATCCCCCCGGTGCCAGACACCATCCCGCCGGTGCCTGACACCTCTCCGCCGGTGCCAGACACCACCCCGCCGGTGCCAGACACCTCTCCGCCGGTGCCAGACACCACCCCGCCGGTGCCAGACATCCCGCCGGTGCCAGACAGCTGTCCGCCGGAGCCCGACACCCCGCCGGAGCCGGGGGCGCCGCCGGAGGAGGTGGACGGGAGGCTGGAATCAGCCGCGGCGTCTGGGGGCATTGCGCTGCCGGCGTCGGGCGGCGGCGGCGCGCTGGCATCTTGCGCTGGGGGAGGGGCCGCCGGCGGCATGCCGGCGATCCACGCGGCGATCCGGGCGTCGTTCACCTCATCGACCAGGTTGGTGGCGATGGGGGGCATCTGCATGCCCATGCCCCGGTGCGAAATCAGTTGATAGATCAGGCTCTGCTGGGGCGATCCAGGCACGATGCGCGTCTGGCCACTCCAGTTCGGCGTCCCGACCACCACGCCGACCGTCGTCCTCACGGGATCGAACGTGGCATCGACCGCCCGCCCATCGAGCTCGGCAGGGGAGAGCCTGAGCAGCATGCCCGCCGCATAGGCCGTGGAGTTGGAGTTGTCGTTGTGGCAGGTCACGCCGCAGTTGACGTGCAGCCACCCCAGCGCCGGCGCGGCCGCGCCCGTGCCATCATCCCCGATGGCGAGGGCCGTGCTCGCCGGCGGAGCGCTGAGCTTGCCCTGCTGGACCAGGGTATCGAGCGTCAGCCCGGTGGCCCCGGGCAGCCCGAGCAGGACCTGCTCGAATCCCAGGATGTGTTCGGTGCGCCCTCGATGGCACTTCTCGCACTCGTCCTGGGTCGGGATGTGGTAGGCGCTCCCGTCGTCGAGCACGATGTCGCCGCCCCCCCCGAGGACCCCGGCCGATTCGTCGGCGTTCCAGACGTACGTCCCATCCACCCAGTATCCGTTTCGGACCTTCTGCCAGAGCCTCGTCTCGACCCGCTGCCCACCCCGGCTGAACTCCTTCCAGACCTTGGTGCCGACCGGAAAGATCCACTCCTCCGGATTGGAGCTGTCGATGATCCCGCCCGCTGGCAGCGCGATCCACCGCTGTTTCGTCGCACCGTCCGACCACAGCGGAATCGCCGGCGCGTACGGCGCCACCCCGGGCGCCGTCACCTTGCCGACGATGTCCTCGTAAAGACCCGTGCAGACCAGGTTCTTGGGCGGAATCAGCGTGTCGGTGGCGCAGATCTCCGGAAGAACCAGCGGCAGCGGCCCAACCTCGCCGGCCGACGAGCCGTCCGCGAGGCCACCATCCCCGGGCCCAGAGATCGCCTGCGCGTCATCCGAGTCTCCGAACGCCCGGACCTCGCCGTCGGCGGAGATGTCGTTCACGTCCGCCGGTTTCGACCGACCGCACGTCATCGACCCGCCGACCGCGAGCCCGAGAATGATGGAACCAAAGAGCCTGGAGTTCATCCGCTGGCGCGCCCCTCACGCGCCCATCGTCGAGCTACGGACCGGTCCCGCCTCCGCCGCCGGCCCCTGCCGTCCCCGTGTCGCCGCCCGCGCCGCCCGCTCCGCCCCGTCCGCCACCGCGCATGCCCATCCCGCCGTCCCGACCACCCCCGCGAACGCCGCCGTCGAACATCCCGCCGAAGTTCGAGGTGCCCGTCTGGGCTGTCGGGGTCAGCGACCGGAGGTAGACGATGATGCCCTTGGCCTCGTCCGCGGTCATGTCCCACTTGTGAAAGGTTTGCCACTGCGCGTACGTGACGATGTTCGGGTCGAAGTAGCCGCCATCCGGGATCATCCCGTTCATGAAGATGTTCTGCAGCTGGCTGTCACTGAAGCCGCCGGTCTGCTCGGGCGTGTGCGCGACCGTCTTGAACTGCAGCAAGGTGGCCGTGTCGCCGTGGCAGTTGGTGCATGCCGCCTGGGTCGGCAGGGCGGCATCCGTGCCCGCGTCGCCCGCGACGCCGCCGTCGGCGTTCGGCCCGCCACCGTTCGGTCCCCCTCCGCCCCGTCCTACCCCGGGAACATTCCGCAGCACCACGCCATCGTTGTAGCGCGCGTTACCCGCCGCCCAGTCGTCGGCGGTGGCATCGGTGATGGTCAGGGTGGACGAGCCACAGAGCGAGCCGGCCGAGGCGATGATGTCCACGGTCCCGGCCTTCTGAATGGTGATCATGACGCCGCCCGTGGTCGGATCGTTGGCCAGGTCGACCATCGTGGGATCCGAGGCGCTCCAGGTGACGACGGACTCGTCGATGCCGTTGACCACCGCCGGAATCTGGTAGGTGTGGGTCGACTCGTAGGCGGAGTACATGGGCGCGAAAACCACCTTGATGACACTCTGGGCGCAGCTCGTCGGCGCGCCGGCGTCGGCGACCGCCGTGCCACCGCCGGTCCCGGTCGTGCCTGTGCCTGCACCCGTACCGGTCCCGGTCCCGCTGGTGGTCCCGCCACCGGTTCCGCTGATGGACTTGGTGCTGCTCGAACAGGTGATGCCGGCGACCCCGGCGACGAGCGATGAAACCGCGAGCAATGCGAACGTTTTCGTGCGAGCCATACAGCCCTCCAGTCCGAGAAGACAAGAAAGAATCGAGCTGCCATCCCGGAGGCAACCTCCGTGATCGACATCTCTGGGTCGTTTGTATCCGTTCCGGGCGCAATCCCATCACCCAAAAACATTCCGAAACAGTTTCTCGGACTTCAGCCCCGGACTTCAGCCCCGGACTTCAGCCCCGGATCTGGCTTCGTTCCTGCCCCCGGGCCCGGGCCTTGGCGGCCTCGATCTCGCGGTTCCGGCTCGGCGCGTTGGTGACGAGCGAATGCACCAGGCGGTGCGCCACCTCGAAGACCTCGTCCACCGCCTGGTCGAACGTCGCCTGGTTGGCCTTCGACGGGACCGTGAACCCGCTCAGCTTGCGCACGAACTGCAGGGACGCCGCCCGGATCTCCGCGTCGGTGGCTGGCGGCTCGAAATTGAACAGCGTCTTGATGCTTCGACACATGGTCTGTGCTCCCCGAGTCCGGTTTCTGCGTCCGATTCTTCCACACTTCAGCCGAGCTGGCGTCGCCGCCACAGGAAATACACCGCCGGGTAGACCAGCAGCTCCATGGCGAACGACGTGACCAGCCCCCCCACCATTGGCGCCGCGATGCGCTTCATCAGGTCGGCGCCCGCTCCGGTCGACCACATGATGGGCAAGAGCCCCAGGAACGCCGCGCAGACGGTCATGGCCTTCGGCCGCACCCGCTTGACCGCGCCGTGCACGATCGCCTCCTCGAGCTGCCCCACGGTCCTCAGCTCCCCGCGCGCCTTGGCCTCGTCGTAGGCGAGATCGAGGAACAGCAGCATGAACACCCCGGTCTCCGCGTCGAGCCCCATGAGCGCGATGAGCCCGACCCACACCGCGATGGAGATGTGATAGCCGAGGGCGTACAGCAGCCACACCGCCCCCACCGCCGAGAACGGGACCGCCAGCATGACCAGCGCCGCCTTGAAGCCTGAACGGGTGTTCATGTACAAGAGCGCGAAGATCAGCGCCAGGGTCAGCGGCAAGATGAACCGCAGCCGCTTCTCGACCCGCAGCATGTTCTCGTACTGCCCGCTCCAGGTCAGCGAGGTCCCGGGCGGCAGGCCGACGGTGTCCGCCACCTTGCGCTTGGCCCGCTCGACGTATCCCCCGATGTCCACCTGGTCGGTGTCGAAGTCGACGTAGACGTACCCGGTGAGGAGCCCGTCCTCGTCGCGGATCATCGACGGCCCCTCGGCCAGGTGGATGTCCGCGATCTCCGACATCGGGATCTGTCCCCGCCCGCTCGGCAGCGGCAGCAGCACCCGCTTGAGCGCGTCGAGATCGTCGCGGTAGCTGCGCGCGTAGCGCACGCTCACCCCGTAGCGTTGCCGGCCCTCGATGGTGGTGGTCTGGTTGTCCCCGCCGACGGCGGTCATGACCATCATGTTGGCGTCGTCGACCGACAGCCCGTAGCGCGCCAGCCGCTCGCGATCCAGCACGAAGTCGAGGAAGAACCCGCCCGCCGCCCGCTCGGCGAACACGCTCCTCGTATCGGGCAGCTGTCCGAGCGCGCGCTCCACCTCGAGCGCGACGCGCTGGATGACCTGCAGGTTCTCGCCGTGGACCTTGATCCCGACCGGGGTGCGAATCCCGGTCGACAGCATGTCGAGCCGGGCCTTGATGGGCATGGTCCAGGCGTTGCTGATCCCCGGCATGCGCAGCGCCGCGTTCATCTCGGCGATGAGCTGCTCCTCGCCGATCCGATCCCGCCAGAACGGCCGCAGCATGCGCTGCAGCCACTCCGGCGCGCGCGCCGAGTACCAGCGCGGCCTGAGCCGCCACTCGCCCTCGGGCCTGAGCAGGATGGTGGTCTCGAACATCGACAGCGGCGCCGGATCGGTCGAGGTCCCGGCCCGTCCGGCCTTGCCGAAGACCCGCGCCACCTCGGGGAAGGTCATGAGGACCTTGTCCTGCACCTGCAGGGCCCGCGCGGCCTCGGCCACCGACATGCCGGGCTCGACGGCCGACGGCATGTAGAGCAAGGTCCCCTCCCGCAGCGGAGGCATGAACTCCGAGCCGAGCCGGCGGTAGACCGGCACCGCCGAGGCCATCACCAGCACGCTCGCCAGCACCGTCGCCACCGGGTACCGCAGCACCAGCCGGCAGGGCGGCTCGTACAGGCGATGCAGCACCCGCGTCACCGGGTGGCGCTCCTCGGAGTGGTAGGTCCCGACGAGGAGCCGGGTGGCGATCCAGGCCAGCGGCCGCGGCCGGAACCGGAAAGGGTCGACCCGCACGAACAGCATGCGCACCGCGGGATCGAGCGTGATGGCCAGCAGCGCCGCGATGGCCATGGCCAGGTTCTTGGAATACGCCAGCGGCCGGAAGAGCCGCCCCTCCTGATCCACCAGGGTGAAGATCGGCATGAAGGCCACCGCGATCACCAGCAGCGAGAAGAACACCGCCGGTCCGACCTCCATCAGCGCCTGCAGCCGGACCGCGTGGAAGTCGCCCGGGCGCCCCGCGGCCTGCCAGGCGTGGATCCGGTTGTAGGCGTTCTCGACCTCGACGATCGCCCCGTCCACCAGCACGCCGACCGAGATGGCGATCCCCGCCAGCGACATCAGGTTGGCGCCGAGGCCCATCAGGTACATGGGGATGAAGGCCAGGGCCACGCTGACCGGGATGGTCACGATGGGGACGATCGACGACGGGACGTGCCACAGGAAGAGCAGGATCACCGCCGAGACGATCACGATCTCCTCGATCAGCTTGTCCTTCACGGTGTGGATGGCCCGCCCGATCAGGTCGGACCGGTCGTAGGTCGTCACGATCTCCACCCCGGCCGGCAGCGACGGCTCGAGCTCGTGCAGCTTGGCCTTCACCCGCTCGATGACCCGCAGGGCGTTCTCCCCCTGGCGCATCACCACGATGCCCCCCACCACGTCGCCCTCCCCGTCGTAGTCGGCGATGCCCCGCCGCATCTCCGGGCCGAGCGCCACGGTCGCCACGTCCTTGACCTGGATGGGGGTGCCGCCGTCGGTCTTCAGCACCAGCTTCTCGAGATCGGCGATCGACTTGACGTACCCGCGCCCGCGCACCATGTACTCGCGCCCCGACAGCTCGACCAGCCGTCCGCCCACGTCGGCGTTGCCGTGGCGCACCGCCGAGATCACCGCCTCGAGGGGCAGCTTCTGGGCGGCCAGGCGGGTGGGGTCCACGGTGATCTGGTACTGGCGGACCTGCCCGCCCACCGCCGCCACCTCGGCCACCCCGCCCACGCTCTGGACCGCGTAGCGCACGAACCAGTCCTGCAGGCTCCGCAGCTCGTCGCCGGTGTGGCGCCCCGTGCGATCGAGCAGCGCGTACTGGAAGACCCAGCCCACGCTGTTGGCGTCCGGCCCGAGCTCGGTCTGCACCCCGGCCGGCAGGGTGGGGGTGATCTTGGAGAGGGCCTCGAGCACCCGGGTGCGGGCCCAGTAGGTGTCGGTCCCGTCCTCGAAGATCACGTAGACGTAGCTGAAGCCGAAGTCCGAATAGCCGCGGATGGCCTTGACCCGCGGCGCGCCGAGCAGCCCGCTCACGATGGGATAGGTCACCTGATCCTCGAGGATGTCCGGGCTGCGATCCCAGCGCGAGTAGACGATCACCTGGGTGTCCGAGAGATCCGGCAGGGCGTCGAGCGGGATCTCGCGCATGGCCACCACGGCGCCCGCCAGCGCCAGGGCGGTGGCGGCGATCACCAGCAGGCGGTGCTCCGCGGAGAAGCGGATGATGCGTCCGAGCATCACTTGCCCGCCAGACTGGCCAGCGAGGCCCGCAGCCGCGACTCCGAGTCGACCAGGAAGTTGGCGCGCGTCACCACCTCCTGCCCTTCCTCGAGGCCGCTCGCGATCTCCACGAACTCCCCATCGCTCGCCCCGATCCGCACCTCGTGCGGGGCGAACTTGCCGGCGCCGAGCGCCACGAACACCACGTCCTTCTCCCCGGTGCGGATGATGGCGTCCGAGGGGACCCGCAGCGCTTGGCGGGGGCCGGCCCGGAACACGATCTCCCCGAACATCTCGGGCTTGAGGGCCCCGGCCGGGTTGGCGAAATGCAAGTGGACTTTTGCCGTTCGGCTGCCCGGGTCGACCATCGGGTCGACGAACTCGACCCGCCCCTCGAAGACCCGGCTCGGATAGGCGCCGAGGGTCAGGGTGGCCCTCATCCCGACCCGCACCCGGGTGATGTCCGACTCGTAGGCGTCGGCCATCACCCAGACCATGCTGAGATCGGTGATCTCGTAGGGGGTGTCGCCCGGGCGCAAGGTGGCACCCTCCACCACGTTCTTGGTGGTGACCACCCCCGAGATGGGCGAGACGAAGGTCAGGTTCTTGGCGGCGATCCCGGTCTGCGCCAGCTGCGCGATGGCCTCGGCCGGGACGTCCCACAGCTCGAGCTTGCGCCGCGAGGCGGCCACCAGATCGTCGCCCGAGCTGCCTGGCATCCCGGCGGCGGTCAGCCGGTCGCGGGTCCTGACCGCGAGCAGGTACTCCTCCTCGGCGGCGAGCAGGCTCGGGCTGTACACCGACATCAGCGGCTGCCCCTTGCGGACCGGCTTGCCGACGAAGTCCACGAAGACCCGCTCGACGTAGCTCTCCACCTTGACGTTCACGCGGCGGACCCGGGTGGGGTCGACCTCGACCCGGCCCACGGTGCGCCAGACGGTGGCCATGGTGGAACGGGTGGCGCGGGTGGTGCGCAGCCCGATCATCTGCTGCCGGGCCGGGTCGATGGAGACGGTCGCCAGGCCATCGACCGGCGGCGCGCCCGGGCGCGCGACGCCCGCTGCCGCTCCGGTGGCGGCGCCCTGGACCCCGCCGCCCGGCTTCCCGGTGCCCCCCCCGCGTGGCGTGGGCGCGTCGTCTGA
>Ga0265320_10000990_pt1 | contig 21089 bp, 34 predicted proteins | sample 4827metaG_FD_202087 | JGI IMG/M metagenome (GOLD analysis project Ga0265320, IMG submission 202087) | Rhizosphere microbial communities from Carex aquatilis grown in University of Washington, Seatle, WA, United States - 4-8-27 metaG | ecosystem: Host-associated > Plants > Roots > Rhizosphere >...
TTGATCATCGCCGGCATGGGCGAGTTGCATCTGGAAATCATTTGCGACCGGCTCAAGCGCGAATTCAAGGTGGACTGCAATACCGGTGCGCCGCAAATCGCCTATCGCGAAACCATCACCAAGCCGGCTGAAGGCGAAGGCAAATTCATCCGTCAATCCGGCGGTCGCGGTCAATACGGTCACGCCTGCGTCATGGTCCAGCCCAACGAAAAAGGCAAGGGCGTCGAGGTCGAAAACAAGATTGTCGGCGGCACGATTCCCAAGGAATACATTCCGGCGGTCATTGACGGCATTGAAGAAGCCATCAAGGGCGGTGTTTATGCCGGATACCAGGTCATCGACATCAAGGTGCAGGTCACGGACGGCTCGTTCCACGAAGTGGATTCAAACGAACTGGCGTTCAAGATGGCCGGTATTTTTGCGCTCAAGGACGCCTTCAAAAAGGCGCATCCCATTTTACTCGAACCCATCATGAAGGTCGAGTTGACGACGCCTGACGAATATCAGGGCGATCTGATCGGCGACATCAGCCGCCGCCGCGGAACGATTGTCAGCATTGAGGCCAAGCAGGGGCAGACCATCGTGAATGCGCAGGTGCCGCTGGCCGAAATGTTCGGTTACGCCACAGCCATCCGGTCGCTGTCGAAAGGCCGCGCCTCTTATTCCATGGAACCGCTGACGTTCGAGCAGGTGCCGAACAGCGTGCTCAGCACGATTCTGGATGCGGCAGCCAAGAAGCCGGCGGCCAGAACCTAGGTCCGCCTGTAAATTTTATCTGCAAGCGGCCTTCGGAAACGGAGGCCGTTTTTTTGTTTCAAAGAAATGGTTTGTCCCAACGGGGCAATGTCAACCAGCTCAGGGTTGAGCGGAGCGATACCCTGCGAACACGAATCAGAATCATCATCAACCCCAACGGGGTTGTGGCAAATCGTTGCCCGCCGGCGACGCAACCCCGTTGGGGTTGTGAAAAATCCTTGCACCAGACCCAAGGTAGCCTCGCCGACTCGGCAACCTTGGGCTGGGAGGCGCAATCCCGTTGGGATTAGTTAAGACACGTTTTAACAACCTCCCACCTGTCCAAATGTGGTGTTAGGACATTCTCCAAAATGGCGCCATGCAATGAATCCCATTTCTTGGGCCACAAAGACGCCGTTTGGTAGGGTGGAAGGGATTGGACCAAAAAAACTTAAAAAATATATTGCATTGGCGGGGGTGTTTGATAGATTGCGCGCCCGCTTTCAAACGACGGCGGGACCGTTTAGTTTAACATTAACAGACAATTGTTCTTTGTATGGCTGCCCAACGCATTCGCATTCGACTCAAGGCTTATGACCAGCGTGTCATAGACCAATCGGCGCGTGAAATCGCCGACACCGTCAAACGCACCGGCGCGCGTGTCGCCGGGCCCATCCCGCTGCCGACCCGCATCGAGCGCTTCACCGTCCAACGGTCGCCCCACGCGGACAAGAAGTCGCAGGAAACCTTCGAGCAGCGCACGCACAAGCGGCTGATTGACATTCTCGACCCCACCGCCAAGACCGTGGATGAATTGAAAAAGCTCAATCTCCCGGCCGGCGTGGACATCACCATCAAGATTTAACGGTGTAACGATTCAACGTTTCAACCCTTCAACGATTTATTGATTATGCCACTCGGACTTTTAGGAAAAAAACTCGGCAGCACGCGCGTCTATAACGCCAACGGGGTGTTGATCCCCGTCACCGTTGTCCTCGCCGGTCCCAATCGCGTCCTGCAGGTGAAGACCCAGGCCGGCAAGGATGGTTACAACGCCGTTCAACTTGGCTTCGACGATCAAAAGGAGCAGCGCCTCTCCAAGCCGTTGCTCGGCCACATCAAGAAGCAAAACGGCGTGGCGGTGAAACGCATCAAGGAATTCCGGAATTTCTCCAAGGAAGTGAAACCCGGCGACGTCGTTGGCCCGACGCTGTTCGCGCCCGGCGATTTTGTGGATGCCATCGGCGTCACCAAGGGCCGCGGTTTTGAAGGCGTCGTCAGACGCCATCGGTTTGCGGGTGGCGATTCGACGCACGGCGCCAAGGGCTGGCACCGCCGCAGTGGCGCCATCGGCCAGCGCCTGTTCCCCGGCACCGTCATGCGCGGCATGAAGATGCCCGGTCACATGGGGCAGGACACGCGCACGACGCAGAACCTGGAAGTCATCCAGGTGCGCGAGGCGGACAATTTGCTGCTCATCAAGGGCGCGATCCCCGGAGCGGAAGGCGACTACGTTGTCATCCGCGAATCCAAGAAACGGCCCAAGGGCTGGAAGCCGCCGGTCAGTATTGCGCCGATGAAGAAGAAGGGCGCCGCCGAGAAGAAGGCTGAAGCCAAACCCGCGGAAGCCAAAAAGTAATTTGAACGGCCATGAAAATTGCCATTAAAAACATTGAAGGGAAAAAGTCGGGCGAACTCGAAGTGAAGTTCCCGCTGATCGAAGACGGCAAGGGCACGCAAGCCGTGCACGACGTCGTGGTCGCCTATCAAGCGGCCCAACGCAGCGGCACCGCCTGCACCAAAAACGTCGGCGAAGTTTCCGGCAGCAACAAGAAACCGTGGCGGCAGAAGGGCACCGGCCGCGCCCGCGCCGGTTCGCATCAATCGCCTGTGTGGGTGGGCGGCGGCGTGGTTTTTGGACCCCGGCCCCGCGACTTTGCGAAGAAGGTTTCCAAGAGCACCCGCGCCCTGGCGCTGCGCAAGGCGTTGAGCGAGCGGCTCAAGGCCGGGGACGTGGTGGTGGTGGATGAATTGAAGTTGAGTTCGCCCAAGACGAAGGATTTTGTCGGCCTGATGTCCACGCTCGAGTTGACCGGCACGACGCTCATTGTCGCCGCGGCGGACAAGAACCTCACCCTCGCCTCGCGCAACGTGCCGGACGTGGCGCTGGCCACGAGTGATTCGCTGAACACGTACGACATTTTACGGCCCGACAAGCTGCTCTTTACGAAGGGCGCGTTTGAGAAGATTGAAGCCCGTCTGACCAAGGAATAACATGAACGCTTTTGAAATCGTCAAAACCGTCCGCCTGACGGAAAAAGGCACGCGCCAGGGCGAAAAGTACAATCAATACACCGTCGTGGCCGATCGCCGCGCGAACAAGACGGAGATCCGCCAGGCCGTGCAGGAACTGTTCAAGGTCAAGGTCACGAAGGTCAACACGTTGAACGTCCGCGGCAAATTCCGCCGGCAACGCACCTCCCAGGCCGGCCAGGCGCCGAGCTGGAAAAAAGCCATCGTGACGTTGAAGGATGGCGACAAGATTGTTTTGACGTAGGCGAACTTTCAATTTCAAAGGCGTGGAGTGCATTTCACTCCGCGCCTTTTTTTTGTGTGGGGTTTGGAGTCCCGCCTTCAGGCGGTTCCCTCCAAAGCTGATAGATGGGTACCGTCTGAAGAGGGAGCTCTGAACGCTTGGGGCATCATTCTTTTCCTCCTGGGAGCGCCGGCGTCCCGCCGGCGTGTTGCTAATCCACTCGCCGGCGAGACGCCAGCGCTCCCAGAAACAGCCATTCCGCTTCGTGGCGGTAATTTCTGTTTTGGCGGGTAGGATCGTCTTTGTCCCTGCCTTCACGCGAGGATTTGACATGACCTGGATTTGGGTCCAATTAAAGTTTGCCCGTGAACACAAAAACGCCCAACCGTATCCTGCACGTGGACGGTGACAGTTTCTTCGCCAGTTGCGAAATTGCCCTCAACGAAATCTTCGCGGCTGGCCAAGGACGGCAATCAGTCGCAGTTCCGGCATTGATTTTGATCCCAAACGTCCGGAAGCCTTAACGCAGCGATGCAGAGGACGTCGAGGACCGCGCAGAAAATTAAACTCAGCGAAACTCCGCGTTCTCTGCGCCTCTGCGTTGGAATGCCCCACTATGATTCTACCGGGTGTGTGCTATGTTGAATCAACGGAATCCTACCAGAGGACCCACCTGAAGCAACCGGGTCCGCCGTTGAAAGGAAATGGCGATGTCGCCGCCGAAGATGGAAAATGCAGAGTCTGGCACCCGCTGCAAAACAGCATTGATTGTGGAAGGCGGGGCGATGCGCGGAGCGTGGGCGGCCGGGGTGCTGGCTTATCTTCATGAACGCGGGCGGCGACAATACGATTTCGTTTATGCGGCTTCTTCCGGCGCCTGCTCGGCGGCTTATTTTGTCGCTGACATGTGGGAGCCGGGCCTGGCCATCTGGCGCGATCTGGCTTGCAACGTCGTTCGCAAAAGCAATCTCCTTCGCCACAAACCAATCATTGACCTGGCATACCTGGTGGACCATGTCATTCGCAAGCGCGTTCCGCTTTCCGTCGCCGCGCTGCAACAGGCGCCCACCCGCTTCTTCATCGTGCTGACCGACTGTCACACGGGCGAACCGGTTTACTTTCACGTCTGCGACGACCGCGTCTTTGCGGCTCTGCGGGCCACGGCTTCCATGGCCTTGGCGACGCGGGGGTTTGATTATGTGGACGGCAAGCCTTACGCCGACGGCGGGGTGGCGGATCCCATTCCCCTCCGCCGGGCGATCCAGGATGGTGCGACGGACATTACCGTGGTGCTCACGCACAATCCCGCCTTCCGCCTCAAACCGGTGCCGCGCTGGATGGGGAAGCTGGCCTACCCGGAATTTCCGATGGTGGCCCGGGCCTGGACCGCGCGGCAAAATGTGAATTACAACGCCGCCCTTGACCTCATGAAACGGCCGCCGGCGGGAGTCCGGCTCCGGGTGTTCCGTCCGCTCCGTCCGCTGCCGGTAAGCTCGTTCACGGCGGAGCCGAAGCAAATCGCCGCCGCCCTGGCCTTGGGCCATGACGAGGCGTTACAACAAATGGCGAACATGGAGGAGAGATCGCTGGGCGGTCCGGTTTCCGGTTAATGGGAATCTTCGTAATCGTGGCCCGCAGGAAACGTTGCACCGGCGTGCTGCCGCCGATCTCCTGCCTAGCGTCTTTTCAAAAATTGTGTAGCCGCCAACGTCAGTCGGCGCAACTTGAATAATGGAGAACGATCTGGGGCGAACTGACATTCGCGGCTACGAGATTAATTAAATTGCCCTTAAAGCGGGCTAGAATGAATCCGCGCCAATCCCATGGTTTTGGATTTGTTCAGCCCGGCCAAAATTTGTTAAAAAACCTCTTGCAACACGTCACGCATTTGATATTTTCTCCGCTCCGTTTCGTCCCAAAGATTAAACGGACAGCATGATTGCGGACCGATAACCGATCCCTTACGGGGACGGGAATGATGGCTCGCCGACTACCAAGAGTTGCTGACTTGGATTGTTTTGATTTTATGCCAGTTAAATCATTTAGACCGCTAACGCCGTCCACGCGATACATTACGATCGCGGACTTTAGCGATATTACGAAGACGAAGCCGGAAAAACGGCTGGTCATCACGCGGAAGAAAACCGGTGGTCGCAACCACTACGGTCGCGTGACCACGCGCGGTCTGGGCGGCGGCCATAAACAGAAGATCCGCCTCGTGGATTTCAAACGCCAGAAACATGGTGTGGAAGCGACGGTCGCGGCGATTGAATACGATCCGATGCGTTCGGCACGCCTGGCGTTGCTGGCATACAAGGACGGCGAGAAGCGTTACATCATCGCCCCGGTTGGCGTCAAGGTTGGCACGGCCATCTCCAGCGGTCCGACCGCCCCGCCCGAAATCGGGAATGCGCTGCCACTCAAGGCGATCCCCATTGGGTCGTCGGTTCATAACATTGAAATCGTGCCCGGTCACGGCGGACAGATGGTCCGTTCGGCGGGCGGTGCGGCGACGTTGATGTCGCGCGACGAGGGTTACGCGCAGTTGCGCCTGCCCTCAGGTGAGATTCGCAAATTCAATGCGGAGTGCTATGCGACCATCGGCCAGGTCGGCAATACGGAGCACGAAAATGTGATTTTGGGCAAGGCCGGCCGTTCACGGCATCGCGGCATCCGCGGCATTAGCCGCGGTGTGGCGCGCAATCCGGTGGACCATCCGAATGGTGGCGGCGCCGGCAAGTCGAAGTCCGGCGGCGGCTGGCAGCAGTTGATGTCGCCGTGGGGCAAGGTGGCCAAGGGCGGCAAGACGCGGCCCAAATACAAACATTCGAACCGGTTCATCGTCGTTCGCCGGAATGGGCTGCCGATAAAGACCAAGTAATTTTATGGGACGTTCGATTAAAAAAGGTCCGTTCATCGATTTTCACCTGCTGGAAAAAATCCTGAAGGCGAAGAGCACGAATCAAAAGACGCCGATCAAGACCTGGTCACGGCGTTCGACGATCACCCCGGATTTTGTGGGGCTTACGTTCACGGTGCATAACGGCAAGGTTTTCAACCCGGTGTTTGTGACGGAAAACATGGTCGGGCACAAGCTCGGCGAATTCTCGCTGACGCGCACCTTCAAGAAACACGGCGCCCACACGGCCAAGGCGGAGGCGAAATAGCATGGAAGTTTACGCAATTGCCAAAAACGTTCCGATGTCTCCGCAAAAGATGCGCGAGATGGTGCGGCAGATCCAGGGTTTGCCGGCGCTGCAGGCGCAGGCGGTGCTCGCGTTCATCCCCCGCAAATCGGCCCGGTACGTGGCCAAGACGCTCCGGTCGGCGATTGCCAACGCAGAAAACAACAACAAACTCAAGCCGGAATCGCTGCGTGTGAAGGAAGCCGTGGCCGGTTCGGCAACGATCCTCAAACGTTTCACCCCCAAGGCGCGCGGTTCGGCGGGACCGATTCTCAAGCGCCGTTGCCACATCAAAATCACCTTGTCGGACGAATAGTATGGGACAAAAAACAAATCCAATCGGTCTGCGGGTCGGCGTCAACAAAGACTGGCGCTCCAAGTGGTATGCCGACAAGAAGGACTTTGGCAAGCTGCTCGGCGAAGACCGCGAAATCCGCAAGTTGCTCAAGAAGAAGCTCGAATCGGCCTCGGTGCCGAGGATTTTGATCGAACGTGCGGCCAACCGTTGCCGCATCACCATTTTGACCGCGCGTCCGGGCGTGGTCATTGGCCGCAAGGGCGCGGAAATTGACAAGCTCAAGGAAGAGATGAGCAAGATGACCGGCAAGGAAGTCTATGTGGACATCATTGAGGTCAAGACGCCGGAAACCGACGCGCAGCTGGTGGCGGAAAACGTCGCCTTGCAGCTCGAACGCCGGGTGTCGTTCCGCCGGGCGATGAAAAAGGCCGTGCAAACGGCAAAAGATTTCGGGGCGGAAGGGATCAAGATTCGTTGCGCGGGCCGGCTGGGTGGCGCGGAACTGGCGCGCACGGAAATGTATCACTGGGGCCGCGTGCCGCTGCACACGTTGCGCGCGAACATCGATTATGGTTTTGCCGAGGCGCGCACGCTTTACGGGAAGCTCGGCGTCAAGTGCTGGATTTGCAAGGGTGAAAACAAGCCGATGAAGGAAAAGGCCGCCAATGTGGCTGCGCCGATTGCGCCGGTCGAAGCCGCCGCGAATTGATTTGCTCAAAGAATTTTTGTTATGCCATTGCAACCAGCAAGAGTCAAATTTCGCAAGATGCACCGCGGCAACCGCGCCGGCATGGCTTACAGCGGGAACACGGTGGCGTTTGGCGAGTACGGATTAATGTCGTTGGAACGGTGCTGGCTCGACACCAAGCAAATCGAGGCCGCGCGCGTGGCGATTGCCCGCAACATGAAGCGGCACGGGAAAATGTGGATCCGCATCTTCCCGCAAAAGTCGTTCACGAAGAAGCCGCTGGAAACGCGCATGGGCAAGGGCAAGGGCCCCCTGGAATCCTGGGTGGCGGTCATCCGTCCGGCGAACGTGCTGTTCGAGGTGGATGGGGTGACCGAGATTGTGGCGCGCGAGTCGTTGCGCCTGGCGGCGACGAAGCTGCCGATCCGGACCAAATTCATCTCGCGGCATCGCGGCACGCGCTAGGCGGAATTGAAGTTATGAAATTTACGGAAATGAAAGACATGACGCTGGTGGAGTTGTCGGCCAAGAGCCGGGACCTGCGCCATGAAATGTTCAACCTGCGTCTGCAGCAGGCGAGCGCCCAACTGGAGAAGCCGGCGCGCTTGCGGACCCTGCGCCGGGACATCGCGCGACTGGAAACGCGCATCTCCCAGTTGCGCAACAAAGCGGCTGGAAATTGAGTATGGCTGACACTGTGAATCCAACGGAAGCGGCGCGCGGACATCGCAAACAACGCGTCGGCGAGGTCATCTCCAACAAGATGGCCAAAACCATCGTCGTGCGCGTGCAGCGCCGGTTCCCGCATGCGAAGTTGCGGAAAGTGGTGACCGCCTACAATAAATTTTACGCCCACGACGAAAAGGGCGAGGCCAAGGTGGGCGACCGGGTGCGGATTGAAGAGACGCGGCCGTTATCCAAAATCAAGCGCTGGCGATTGATGGAAGTCGTCGAGCGCAGCCGGGGTGTGGAGCCGGTGGCGGCCGAATAGAGAGAATTTTATGCTGCAAATTCGTTCCCATTTGGATGTTGCGGACAACACGGGCGCAAAAGTCGCCTGGACGATCGGCGTCCTGGGCCGCAACCAGACGTATGCGGGGATCGGTGATGTCATCAAGGTGCACATCAAGGTTGCCGCCCCCGACGGCCAGGTGAAAAAGGGCGAGGTGCACAATGCGGTGGTGGTTCGCACGCGCCAGGCCATCCGACGCAACGACGGCTCGTACCTGCGTTTTGACAGCAATGCGGTGGTCATCATTGACGCGGAATTGAACCCGAAGGGCACGCGCATTTTCGGGCCGGTGGCGCGCGAGTTGCGCGACAAGAAGTTCATGAAAATAATTTCGCTCGCGCCGGAAGTGATTTGAAGAGGCATATGAAATTGCACATTAAAAAAGGCGACGAAGTGGTGGTTCTGGCCGGCAAGGAAAAAGGCAAGCGCGGCAAAATCATCGCGGTGGCCCCGAAGAAAAGCCGGGTGATTGTGGAGGGGTTGCAGATGACCAAGCGCCACATGCGCAAAAGCCAGCAGCATCCCCAGGGCGCGATCCTCGAGCGGGAAGGCACCATCCACCTCTCGAACGTGATGAAGGCGGAGCAATTTGACGCCCGGGTGGCGAAGCGGAGCGGGGCGGCCGAACCGGCCCAGGCCTGAACGGACAACGATCCAGACAATCAAGCATACGAAACATAAGTCACGGCCAAATCCGTGACCCAGACTGATGAAAGCCAGACTTTACAACAAATACGTCAATGACGTGGTGCCCGCCCTCAAGGAGAAGCACAAGTACGCGAACGTGCACCAGATTCCCCGTCTGGTGAAAATCGTGGTGAACATGGGGGTGAGCGCGTCGCTGGAAAAGAACGCCATCGACGACGCGGCGAAGGATCTCTCGATGATCACCGGCCGCAAGGCGGTCATCAGCAAGTCGCGCCACAGCATCGCGAATTTCAAATTGCGCGAAGGCCAGCCCATTGGCTGCCGGGTCACCTTGCGCCGGGACGCGATGTACGAGTTTTTTGACCGGTTGATTGCCGCCGCCCTGCCGCGCATCCGCGACTTTCGCGGGCTGTCGCCGCGCAAATTTGACGGCCGCGGCAATTACACGTTCGGCATCGCCGAGCAGACGATTTTTCCGGAGATAGAACTGGACAAGATCAAACGGACGCAGGGAATGGACGTGACGATAGTGACCAGCGCGCACTCCGATGCGGAGGCGCTGGATTTCCTGAAACTCATGGGTTTCCCGCTCGCAGAAAAGTAAATTTTATGGCCAAGAAAGCATGGATGGAGCGCAACAAGCGCAAGGCACAAACGGTAAAAAAATACGCCGCGATCCGCGCGGAAATGAAAGCCAAGCGCGACTACGCCGGCCTCGCGAAGCTGCCCCGCGACGCCAGCCCCGTGCGGCTGGTGAACCGTTGCTCGGCCAGCGGCCGCCGCCGCGGCTATCTGCGCAAGTTTGCCGCGTCGCGTCTGACGTTCCGGGAGGCCGCGTTGAACGGCTTGATCCCCGGGGTGGTGAAGGCCAGTTGGTAAACGCAATAAGTTAACGATTACGATTTTGATATGACCGACCCGATTGCCGACATGTTGACCCGCATCCGCAACGCCAGCCGCGCCTTGCTGCCCACGGTGGAAATGCCGCATTCGCGGATCAAGGAAGATCTCGCGCACATTTTGAAGAGCGAAGGTTACGTCGCCGAAGTGGCGGTGGAGAGCAAGCCGGCCAAAAAGATCAAGATCCAGTTGAAGTATCAGGGCAAGAAGAGCGTGATTGAAGGACTGCGCCGCATCAGCAAGCCGGGCCTGCGTCATTACGTCGGGGCGACCGAAATCCCCCGGGTTCTGGGCGGTCTCGGTGTGGCGGTGGTTTCCACACCGGAAGGGGTGATGACCGGCACGCAGGCGCGCAAGAAAAACATTGGCGGTGAATTGCTCTGTTACGTCTGGTAACAAATTTGAATTATGTCGCGAATTGGAAAACAACCGATTGCCATTCCGCCCAAGGTGAAGGTGGAAGTGAAGGGGCAGAAAGTTTCTGTCGAGGGCCCGAAGGGCAAACTCGACTGGGAATTGCCGCATCGCACCAGCCTCAAGGTCCAGGACGGCAACATTGTTGTCAGCCGGGACGGCGACGACGCCCAGGCGAAGGCGTTGCACGGCCTGAGCCGCGCGCTCGTCAACAACATGGTCAAGGGCGTGACGGAAGGTTTCGTCAAGAAGCTTGAAATCCAGGGCGTCGGCTTCAAGGCCGCGGTTCAGGGCAAGGTGGTGAACATGGCCCTCGGTTATTCGCATCCGATCAATTACAACATTCCCGACCAGATCAAGGTGACGGTCGAGGAAAACACCAAGCTGACCATCGAAGGTCCGGACAAAAAAGTGGTGGGGCAGGTGGCCGCCGAGTTGCGCGGTTTCTATCCGCCGGAGCCTTACAAGGGCAAGGGCGTGCGCTATGTGGGCGAACACGTCCAGCGCAAGGAAGGCAAGACGGTCCAGTAAGACTTTGGTTCACGGCCTGATCCGTGACGCATTGAAATGAGAACGGAAAAAAAACACAAATTGAAGCAGCTCCGCCAATGGCGGATACGGAACAAACTCAGCGGGACCAAGGACCGTCCACGCATGAGTGTCTGTTTCACCAACGAAAACATCCATGTCCAGTTCATTGACGACAAGGCGGGTTTGACGCTGGCGGCGGCTTCAACGACGGCCAAGGCGGCCCCTGACCGCGACAAGCTCGCGGCCAACGTGGCCAGCGCCAAGATCATTGGCAAGCTGGCGGCGGAAGCCGCGCTCGCCAAAGGAATCAAGGCCGTGGTTTTTGATCGGGGCGGCGCCCGGTATCACCAATCCGCGGCCAAAGGCAAGGATGGCAAGTCGGTGCCGGTGCTCGGCAAACTGGCGACCCTGGCCGAAGCCGCGCGGGCGGCCGGTTTGAAATTCTAAAAACGGAGACTGAATACTGTGGCTGAAATCCCTAAACCAATCGAAACTGAAGAGCAAAAAGCGGCGCGTAGCGGACGCGGACGCCGCAACAAATCCATTTCCGAGGCGCCGGAACTCGCCTTCGACGGACAGGAGTCCCAGGAATTGACCGAGAAGGTCGTGTTCATCAACCGTTCCGCCAAGGTCGTCAAGGGCGGACGCCGTTTCAATTTCAGCGCGCTGGTGGTCGTGGGCAACAAGCGCGGCAGCGTCGGAGTCGGGCTCGGCAAGGCCGGTGAAGTGGCGGACGCCATCCGTCGCGGCGGCGAACTGGCCCGCAACCAGATGGTTTCCGTGTCGCTCAAGGGCGTGACGATTCCACACGAGGTTTTTTCCGCCTATGGCGGGGCCAAGGTTCTGCTGCGTCCTGCCTCCCCGGGAACCGGGATCATTGCCGGCCGGACGGTGCGTGCGGTTTTGGAAGCCGCCGGGTTGAAGGACGTCTTGAGCAAATCGCTAGGCTCGAAGAACGCGGCCAACGTCGTCAAGGCGACGCTCAAGGCGCTGTTGAGCCTGCGGCTGCGGGAGGACATTTACAAGGCCCGCGGTTTGCAGATTAGAAAGGTGGAAGCCCCCAAGGCGCCGGGCGTGGCTCCCGCGACGGCTTGATTTTGATTTTTTATGCGACTGCACAATTTAAAACCTCGTCCGGGTGCGAAACATCGCACCAAGCGCCTTGGCCAGGGTGAATCCAGCGGCCACGGCAAAACCAGCGGCCGCGGCGGCAAGGGCCAGACCGCGCGTTCCGGCAGTTCGATCCGCATCGGCTTTGAAGGCGGCCAGATGCCGCTCATCCGCCGCATTCCCAAGCGTGGATTCAACAACACGCGGTTCACGACCCGTTACCTGGGCGTGAACGTCGGGGCTTTGGAGAAGTTTGAAAACGGGGCCAGCGTGGATGAAACCGCGTTACGCGCGGCCGGGCTTGCCAATGGCCGGTCCAGTGGTGTCAAAATTCTCGGTGACGGCGAGTTGACCAAAAAACTGACGGTCAGCGCCCATGCGTTCAGCGCAGCGGCCCGCACCAAAATTGAAGCCAAAGGCGGCGCATGCCAGGTCGTTGGCGCCAAGCCCGCCGCACCGGCCAAGCCGGCAGCGGCCAAGGCCTGAAGGCGCGTCTGACGCATGTTCCGCTCCATCATCAACACCTTCGCCAACTGCTTCAAAATTCCGGAGCTGAAGTCCCGGATTTTGTTCACCCTGGGTTTGCTGGCCGTCTGCCGGTTGACGGCCTGGGTCCGCATCCCGGGATTGAACGGCGAATCGCTGACCAATTTCTTCGCCCATAATGCGCAGGGCGGCGGCGGCGTGCTGGGCATGTACAACACCTTCGCGGGTGGCGCCCTGGAACATTGCGCTGTTGGGTCGTTGGGCATCATGCCCTACATCAGCGCGACCATCATCATTCAACTGCTCACGGCGGTCTGGCCGAAACTGAGCAAGCTGGCGCGCGAGGAAAACGGGCGCTCGAAGATCATCCAGTACGGCCGCTATTTGACGGTGTTGTTGTGTCTCGGCCAGGGGTTGTTTTTCGCCATGGGCTATGAACATCCCGAAAAGATTTTCGGCCAGGGCATTGGCCGGCTGGTGCTCTATCCTGACAGCCAGATCTGGTGGTATCGCATCCAGGCCACGCTCATCATGACGACCGGCACCATGTTGTTGATGTGGCTGGGTGAGCAGATCACCGAGCGCGGCATCGGCAACGGCGTTTCGCTGGTCATCACCATTGGCATTGTGGCCCGGTTGCCGCGGGCCATGAAAGAGACGTACGAGTTGTTTCGGCCCCCCGGCGGCCTGCAATCCAATTATCATCTGGCGGGCACCGGCGTGATGTTGCTGATCCTGCTGGTGACGGTCATTGGCGGGGTCATCGCCATTACGCAGGCGCAACGGAAGGTGCCGGTGCAGTATGCGCAACGCGCCGTTGGCCGCAAAATGTATTCCGGCGGCACGTCGTTCATGCCGTTGCGCGTGAACTTCTCCGGGGTCATGCCGATTATTTTTGCGCAATCCATCCTCATGTTTCCGCAGAAAATGTTTGAAATGGCAGCGAATGCCATTTCGCAGCCTTTCCTGCATGACGCTTTTATGTGGCTGGCGCTGCACCTCAATTCGGGGTCATTCCTTTACCTGGCGATGTATTCGCTGATGATTTTATTCTTTGCCTATTTCTGGGTGGCGACGCAATTCAACGAGCTGCAGATTGCCGACGATCTGAAAAAGAATGGTGGCTACATTCCGGGCGTGCGTCCGGGGCAGGGGACGAGCGAATATCTGCACCGGGCCATGAGCCGCATCACACTGGCCGGCGCGATTTTCCTGGTGGTCATCGCGACCATCCCCATCATCATGTATAATGAGATGCAAATTCCCTACGACGTGGCGCAATTTTTCGGCGGCACCAGCATTTTGATCACGGTGGGTGTTTTGCTGGATACGATGCGCCAGGTGGAATCGCATTTGATGATGCGCCACTACGACGGCTTTTTGAAGAAGGGCCGGTTGCGCGGACGGTTTTAGCCGCGCGGTTGCAAAGGCACCATGATCATCCTGAAAAGCGAGCGCGATCTGGAGCTGATGCGTCCGGCATGTGCGCTGGCGGGCCGGGTGCTGGATGAAATCACCGCGTTCATCAAGCCGGGTCTGACAACGCGCCAGGTGGACGAGTTTGCCGCTGTGCGCATCAAGGCGCATGGGGCCAAAAGCGCATTTTTGGGTTATCGCAAGTATCCGTGCCAGACGTGCATTTCGGTGAACGATGAAGTGGTTCATGGATTGGCGGGCGGGCGCGAATTGCGCTTGGGGGACATCGTGAGTGTGGACGTGGGCGTGGTTTACAACGGTTTTGTCGGGGACACGGCGCGGACAGTGGCGGTGGGCGGTTGCGGCGTGCTGGCGCAACGGTTGATGGACGTGACGGAGCGCGCGCTGCAGGAAGGCATTGCCGCGGCATTGCCGGGGAACCGCGTCACAAACATTTCGCGCGCGGTCCAGAAATACGTCGAGGACAATGGATTCAGCGTGGTGCGGGAGTTTGTGGGGCACGGGGTCGGGCGTTCGATGCACGAAGAGCCCCAGGTGCCAAATTTTGTGGATCCGAAGAGCAACCAGAAGCTCCGGCCGGGAATGACGCTGGCGATAGAGCCGATGGTCAATGCGGGTCAGCCGGGCGTAAAAATATTGAAAGACGGCTGGACAGTCGTTACGCAAGATGGTTCACTATCCGCTCATTTTGAGCATACGGTGCTGATCACCGAGGGTGAACCGGAGATATTGACATGGCTGGAAAAGAAGCCTTCCAGGTTGAAGGCCGCGTGATTGAAGCCCGGTTGAACCGCACGTTTTGGGTGGAACTGGCCAACGGACACCGGTTGACGGCGTTTGTGGCGGGCCGGGCGAAGTCGCAGCAGGGTGGTCCGGTGCCCGGGGACACGGTGAAATTGCAACTGACGCCCTACGATTTGTCCGTGGGGCGGATTTTGGTTGAAACAAAAAAGATTTAAGCATGAAAGTTCGCGCGTCAGTAAAAAAACTGTGTGAGCATTGCAAGATTGTGCGCCGCCGTGGCGTCATTCGCGTGATTTGCACGAACAAACGTCACAAACAACGGCAAGGTTGATTTAAATTTATGGCACGCATCATTGGTGTGGAAGTTCCGCCGAACAAGCGCATTGACATCGCGTTGCGCTACATCTACGGCATCGGTCCGTCCAACGCGAAGGAGATTCTGGAGCGTGCCAATATCAGCCCGGCCGTTCGCGCCAAGGATCTGACCGAGCAGCAGCTTTCCCAGATCGTCCATGCGATCCAGGAGGGCAAGTATGTCATCGAAGGCGATTTGCGCCGCGAGATCGGCATGAACCTCAAGCGGCTGCAGGGCATTAAATGTTATCGCGGCGTCCGGCACATGCGCGGATTGCCGGTGCGCGGCCAGCGCACCCAAACCAACGCCCGCACCCGCAAAGGCCCGCGCAAGACCGTCGGTGTGCAGCGCAACCCGAACGCCAAGACCGGCATCCACTAAAAGATTTGTATGTCTGAAGAAAAAAAGAAACCGGCTCCCAAGAAAAAGGAAGCCAAGCCTGAAGGTGCCGAAGCCGCGGCCAAACCGGCCGAGGAAAAACCTGCGAAGAAAGCCGCGCCCGACGCGGCAGCCCCCGCGGCTGGAACTCCTGCGCCGGGTGCTCCTGCCGCGGCCGAAGCCGGCAAGCCGGCGGACGCAGCGGTCATTCCCGCGGCGCCAACGGCAGCCGAACTGTTGGGCGAGGACGCTGCGGCCAAAAAGATCGTCAAGGCCAAGCACGCCAAGAACATCACTTCCGGCATTGCCAATATTCTGGCCACGTTCAACAACACCCAGGTCAGCATCACGGATGCGCACGGGAACCTGATTGGCTGGTCCACGGCCGGCCGGGTTGGATTCAAAGGTTCGCGCAAAAGCACCGCCTACGCCGCGCAGCAGGTCGCGCAGGACGCCGCCCGCCAGGCCATGGCTCACGGCATGAAGGAAGTCGAAGTGCGAGTTAAAGGCCCCGGGTCCGGCCGCGAATCCGCAATTCGTGCCCTGCAGGCCATCGGACTTGAAATCAGCGCCATCAAGGACGTCACTCCCGTGCCGCACAACGGCTGCCGTCCCCGCAAGAAACGCCGCGTCTAGGTTCAACTTTCAACTTTCAACCATCAACTAAACCATGGCTCGTTATACAGGTCCCCGCGTTCGCATCAGCCGCCGGTTCGGACTGCCGATTTTCGGTCCGTCAAAATATCTGGAGCGCCGTAACTACGGTCCCGGCGTTCACGGTCCCAAATCCCGGCGCAAGCACACCGATTACGGTCTTGGCCTGATCGAGAAACAAAAGCTCCGTTACTATTATGGTTTGCTCGAACGCCAGTTTCGCGGCGTTTACGAGAAGGCGTTGAAACGCCGTGGTGTCACGGGTGAAACGATGCTGCAGATTTTGGAGACGCGCCTCGACAACGTTGTTTTTCACCTCGGTTTTGCGAACACCCGCGCCGCCGCGCGCCAGATGGTTTCGCACGGCCATATCACCGTCAACGCTCGCAAGGTGAACGTGCCTTCGTACAGCCTGAAGGTCAACGACGCCATCGTGGTGAAGAATTCCAACGTCTCGCGCCAGCTGGCCACGAAAAATATGGAAGTGGCCACGAGCCGCGCGGTGCCGGACTGGTTGTCGATGAACAAGGAAGAGTTCAAAGGCACCGTCATGCGCATTCCGACGCGCGACGAGATCCAGCCGATTGCCAATGAGCAGGCGGTGGTCGAATTTTATTCCCGTTAAACAAAACCCATAAACTAACAATTATATGGACTCCGGTGGCGGCGGGGAATAACCGCTCCGGGGTCAGATTGAAATTGTTGAAAGGAAACCATGCCCGTACGTCTAGGACGTTTTGAAATGCCCAAGCGCTTGCAGAAGGATGAAGCCAGCGCCACCCCAACCTACGCCAAATTCATCGCCGACCCGTTTGAAACCGGTTATGGCCATACCGTTGGCAACTCGCTGCGGCGCGTCCTGTTGTCGTCGCTCGAAGGCGCGGCCATCACCTCGCTGAAGGTGGACGGGGCCATGCACGAGTTTGCCACGATTGACGGCGTGGTGGAGGACGTGACCGACATCGTCTTGAATCTGAAGAAGGTCAAGTTCAAGGCCCATTCGCGCGATACGCAGACACTGCTGCTTTCGGTGAACAAGGAAGGCGAAGTGACGGCGGCTGACATCCAGGTCAATCAAAACATCGAGCTGGTCAATCCCGGCCAGATCATCTGCACGCTCGACAAGAAGAAGAAGTTTGAAATGGAGCTGGAGGTCAAGGTTGGCCGCGGTTTCTGTCCCAGCGACGAAAATAAAAAGCCCGGCCAGGCCATCGGCGTGGTGGCGATCGACTCGCTGTTTTCCCCGGTGACGCGCGTGCGCTATGCCATTGAGGCCGCCCGCGTCGGCAACCGGACGGATTATGACCGCCTGATTTTGGAGGTTTGGACGGACGGGCGCCTGTCGCCCGATGATGCCCTCACGCAGGCTTCGGCCATTTTGCAGCATCACCTCGACGTGTTCGTCGGCTACGACAAGAACGCGGTGGAATTTGAGGAAGCCGCCGACAAGCAGGACGAGGAGAAGTCCAAGATGAAAAAGCTCCTCAACATGAGCGTCAACGAAATCGAGTTGAGCGTCCGCGCGGCGAACTGCCTGAACAACGCGAATATCACCAGCGTCGGCCAGCTGGCGATGAAGACCGAGCAGGAGATGCTCAAGTACCGCAATTTCGGCAAGAAATCGCTGAACGAAATCAAAGACAAACTGACGGCGTTGGGCCTCTCGCTCGGGATGAATTTCGAGCCGGGATTGCTCGATGCGCCGAAGGAAGAGCCGAAGCCGGAGTAAGGATCAGCCATGAGACATTTGAAACGCACGGCCAAACTGGGCCGAACATTCGAGCATCGCAATGCGATGCTGGCCAATTTGGTTTGCAGCCTCATCAAGCACAAGCGCGTGACCACGACGCTCGCGAAGGCCAAGGCCGCGCGTCCCGTCGCGGAGAAGATGGTCACACTCGGCAAGAGCGCCACGTTGCAATCGCGCCGCCTGGTGGCAGCCCGCCTGCACACGCACGGTCCGACGGTGCAGCTTACCAAGGAAGCGCGCCAGAATTGGCGGAAGAACGACGACATCCTGCGTATCCTGTTCGAGGAAATCGCCCCCGCGTTCAAGGAACGCAACGGCGGTTACACGCGCATCGTCAAGATGGAGCAACGCCAGGGTGACGCGGCCCAAAAGGCAATTTTGGAATGGGTGGATTACACGCCGCCCGCCCCGGCGGAGGAGACACCTGATGCCGGCGCTGAAGCCAAAACCGCCGAGCCGGCCAAGGAAGCGCCCGCCAAGGCTTGACCCGGAGAAAGCCAAAACATTTCCAAGCCCGCTCTCACGAGCGGGCTTTTTTATTGGGAACAAAAAGCCGAACATTAAACGAAAATCTGCCCTGAGTCGCGTTAGCGTCCTGAAGTGCGCCAGCCCTCTGGCGCTTTCGACAACCGGCATCGTCCAGAGCGCCATCGGGCTGGAGCACTCCAAGACCATGCGGTTGTCGGAGCGGGTTTGCGTTTTGTAGCAACCTGCTGTTGGGCCGGAGGTGAGAATTCTCCCAAACGGAATTTCGCGCTTTGAACCTTCGAACCAGGGCACAGTTCCTGGGAGCGCTGGGGGCTCGCCGGCGGGTTCCAGTTTTCGATTCCCAATTGGCCGGCGGGACGCCGGCGCTCCCAGGAGGCTCACGGGGAGGTGAGGATCAACGCAAGAGCAAGAACACCATTGCCGCCGCCGCCAGCGCCGCCACCACCCACCAAAACCAGCCGACGCCATGCGGCTTGACCGGTTCCGGGCCGAATTCCCGTTTGACGAATTCGTCGTGATCAAATTCCTCGTCCGGCAGGTTGAGTCCACTGGCATAGGCGGTTTCCGACCAGCCGGTCTCTTCATCCGAGCCGCATTCCGGACAGGCCTTGGCGTCCGGTGGCACCTCGGCGCCGCAGTTGGGACAAATTTCAGGAGGCATTGGAATTTACGATATACAATTTACGCGTATGAATTCAAATTGGCAGCAGCCGACGTGAGGAGGCTCCATATTTCTTGAAGTTTGAGCCTCGTTACCTCGGCTGCCACAGGTCTTGAAAGAGCCTTCAAGTCTGGCCATTTTCGACAACTGGCAAAACCAGACGGTCCGCGGAAATCGTAAATCCGAAATCGTAAATGAAAAATCAGCCGCTCGCACCCGCGTATTCCTCGTCCGTGACCAGGTCGAGTCCCATCAAGATATAATCGTGTGTATTGGCCTGCATGTCCTTGACGTAATTTTCCAGGCGCAGAAGCTGGCTGAAACCGAGCATCGCAAACATTTTGATCGCCGCTTCCTGTTCGCCGATGAATTCCGCCTCCACCTTTTCCAGGCTCACCTGCCGCGCAATGTCGATGATTTCACCAATGAGCGCCCGCGCCATGCCGCGGCCGCGAAACTGGGGATGCACGAGCACGCTCACCCGGCCCACATGCCGTTTCCAGCCGCCGAGTTGCTGGTGCAATGTGGCCACGCCGACAATTTTACCGTCCAACAGCCCGACCAGCGGCAGGTTGCGCCCGTAATCAATGTTCCGGCACCAGTCACGAATGGTTTCAATGTCCGCGACCCGGTGTTTGATGAACATCCGCTCGGGCTCGGGAATGCTCAGAAACAGGGCGTGAAATTCCTTTTCGTCGTCGCGGCGCAACGGGCGCAGGTTGGCTTTGGTGCCGTCCTTTAGCGCGACGGTTTTCGGAAATTGTTGGACTTCAAGTTCAATGCTAAATGACATGCTTCCTTTCTTGTCCGGCCAATCTGCCTGACGTGCCCGAAAACGCAAGACTCAATCCGGTCAGAACGAGTCATCCGCCACGTCGTCGGCATGCTTTTGCAGCCGTCCGTCAATCCGGGCCGGATCCAGGCTCCAGCGCGCGGCCAGCAACGGGACTTTGGCGACATTGGCAGCCATCCACTCCGCCGCCGCCCACGAATCGACCGCCGGATGTTCATCGTAGCCCAGACATTTCATGCTCAAATCCGTTTCCGCCGCGGTCTTGCTGCCCTGGTTCCACACGGTTTCGGCCGCCCACGCGTACGCCCGTGTCACCCGGCCGTTCTCCACGCGCGCCCAGGCGTGATGATGCAGGACGCGTTCCGCCTGGAAAAATTGCACGTGCCCGAGTTTGCGGCTGAGAGCGGTCAGAAATCGAAAACATTCATCCGCATCGTTGCCCGGGTCCGGCAGGCCGGGTCCGGTGACAATGATCCAGCCATTCACCGGCGGGCCGATGAAAAACCCAGGTCCGCCAGACAAGCCCTTCATCCAGGGATCGGGCGCAAAAAGATCCAGACCCAAGGCAGCGCGAACGGCCTTGGGACTTTGCGAGCGGACGGCCAGCCAGCTGGCGGGACGGGGTGCGAACGCGAGTTGGAATGGGGGGAAATCCGGCCGGTGGCGGATCATGGATTCCGCGGCGCGGTTCCGTCGATGCAAGGCAATCATCCAAGCCAGCATCATTGCGCCCATGACAAGCGCCAGTCCATGCAGTGCCAGCAGCATCAACGGAATCGCGGTCACCTGATCCACGCTTTTAATTTACGCTCCCGCCGCCAGGGTTCAATCAAAATCTGTTGTAGCGGCGGTCGGTGACCTCCGTCATACAGATACCGGAAAACCAGCAGTGACGCTCATAGAGTGCCGCGACAGCTGGCCGCCAGCCAATCGAGATAACGCTTGTTTCCGCCGCTCAAGGACAGGACAACAAACTCCGGGGTGTCGTACGGATGTTTGGCCAGGACCAGCTTTTCGAGCGACGCCAATTTTGATCTTTGTGTTTTCAAAACCAGCAGGATCTCCGTGCCGGATTCAATTTTTCCCCGCCACCAGTAGTGCGATTCAATTCGGGAAATGAGGTTCGCACAGGCGATGAGTTTTGCCGACAGAGCGGCCCGGGCGAGCCGGCGAGCGATTTTCAAATTCGGCACGGTAACCAGGACGACGGCGAAGGCATGGGAGATTTTCATCGGGCGGCTGTCAAAGTTTGATTTGTTTGCCCGTCGAGGTGGCGTCGTCCGTC
>Ga0265320_10000992_pt1 | contig 21054 bp, 19 predicted proteins | sample 4827metaG_FD_202087 | JGI IMG/M metagenome (GOLD analysis project Ga0265320, IMG submission 202087) | Rhizosphere microbial communities from Carex aquatilis grown in University of Washington, Seatle, WA, United States - 4-8-27 metaG | ecosystem: Host-associated > Plants > Roots > Rhizosphere >...
GCCAGCGCATGTTGGAACACCGGCAAATCCAACGTCTCATCACCCGCCAATTCCGCCGGGCGCATGAACGGCGTTTCGGCGCCATACTGGCGCGCCGCCGCCGCGATGGTGGCGTCATCCGTCGAGCAGATCGTGCGCGTGACCAGCCGGCTGGATTTCGCTGCGGCAATCGAATAGGCCAGCAGCGGATGGCCGAGCACCCGTCGGAGATTTTTCCCCGGCAGGCCTTTGGAGCCGCCGCGCGCCGGAATAATGGCTAGAATGTTGGGCATGGTTGAACGCGCCTTAGCGCAAGCGGTATTTCAGCTTCTGGCGTTGCACTTCCTCCACGGGTAAAATTTCTTTGCCCTTATACCGGAGCGCATCACGCAAGTGGCGGATGTCGCGCGTCAGTCGGCCAAAACCTCCCGGTTCGAGCGAAGCCGCATGGTCGGAACCCTTCCAGGCGCGATCGAGGGTGAAATGCCGCTCGACAATCGTTGCGCCCAGCAGCACCGCCGTGGAATCAATGGATATTCCATTGTGGTGGCCGGAAAATCCAATCGCTTTCACCCGGCCGGTATCCTGATAGCGACGCTTGAGCCGGACAATCTCCAGCAGGCACACGTCCTCAAACGCCACGGGGTAGCCCGAGGTGCAGGCATACAGCGCCACCCGCTGCGGACAATCCCGAAACACGCCCGTCGCCGCGTCCAACTCGGCATCCGTGGACATGCCCGCGGATAAATGAACGTCGCCCGCATAATTATCGCGCAAATACTCGATCATCGACAGATGATTGTTGCACGCCGAGGGAATCTTTATGAAATCCGGCTTCAGCGCGGCAATTTCCTTAGCACTCGTCAAATCCCACACGGAAGTGGAGTAGATGATCCCGTGCTCCTTGGCATATTTCATCAGCGCGCCATGCGTCGCGGCGTCAAATTCGAGAAATTCGCGGTGCTCGCCATAAGTGCGCCCGTAGCTGTTGGGATTGTCATAGGGGGCATTGTATTGTTCCGACGTGAGCAATTCGCGCGCGCAGCGCTTTTGAAATTTCGCCACGTGCGCCCCGCAAGTCTTGGCCACAACAATCATCTGGCGGGCGATTTCGACGGAGCCTTTGTGATTACAACCGATCTCGGCCACAAACAGGGGTAATTGAAAATCGGGATTGAGCGTGATGGGGGTCATGGTTTCCATATTAAATTGGGTGGGTGATTGGACTGAATTCAATTCAACACCGACGACAGCCAGTCCGCATTTTCGCGGTGCCAGGCGATGGTCGCGGCGAGGCCGTCCTCAAAGGAAAATTCCGGCTGCCAGCCGAGCAGTTTCTCCGCCTTGGCGATATCTGCGCGCGTAGCCTTGATATCGGCGGCCACCGCCGGATGCCCTTCAATCACCGCTTTTTTACCTAACGCGCTTTCGATGCGCGCTATCACGTCGGTCAGCGCCGTGGGCGAACGGCCGCCGCCCAGGTTGATGATTTCGTAGCCCAGGGGACGCGCCGCCAGCAGGGTGCCGCGCGCGATGTCGTCCACAAAAGTGAAATCGCGTGTCTGCGTGCCGTCGCCATAAAGTCGCAGCGGGCGGCCTTGCGCAATCCATTGGATAAAGCGAAAGATGCTCATGTCCGGCCGACCCGCGGGACCGAAGACCGTAAAATAGCGCACCACCGTAATATCGAGGCCATGCAGCTTGTGGTAACTGTGCGCGAAAAGTTCCGCGCCTTTTTTGGAGGCGGCGTAGGGCGACAGCGGCGTGTTTACCGGCAAATCTTCGCGGAAGGGCATCGCGCAGCCGGCGTAGAGCGAGGAGGTCGAGGCCAGCACCATTTTTTTCACGCCATGTTTACGCTGGCATTCAAGCAGGTTCAGCGTGCCGTGCGTGTTGGTGGTCAGGTAGACGTGCGGATTTTCGACGCTGTAGGCCACTCCCGCGCGCGCCGCGAGATTGAAGACACCGTCGAATCTAAATTCATGAAAAAGTTTTTCCAGATCGGCAAGGTTCTCAATGTCCACCGCCTCGAAAATAAAGCGCCCGTCCCCCGCGGCGCGCCGTCCGCGCCCGCCGAATTGCGAACGCCGCGTGTCCGCGCCGGGCCGCCAGGTCGACTCACCCATCAGGCGCGCGAGGCGGCAGTCTTTCAAGCGCACGTCATAATAGTCGTTCAAGTTGTCCACCCCCACCACGGCGTGGCCCTCCGCCAGCAGCATCTCCGCCACACGCGAGGCGATGAATCCCGCCACTCCGGTGATTAAATAAAGCGCCATGAGGGGAAATATATTTTAGAGCCAGCGCGCGCCGCCGGGTTTGGCCGCCACGCCCTGCAAAAGCTTTTTCAATTCCTGCGCGCGCGACTTGTGGCAGACCAGCGTCGCATCCGGCGTGTGGACCACCACCAGGTCCTCCACTCCCAGCAGCGCCACCAAGTGGCCCGGTTCACCCAGGACAATGTTGCCGCGCGCATCATGCAGGGCCACGTCGCCCCGCGCGACATTGCCGTCGGCATCCGGCTGCGTGTGCCGCACCAGCGCCGGCCATTCGCCGACATCGTCCCAATCAAACGACGCCTCAAAGACCGCCACATTCGGGGCCTTTTCCATGACCGCATAGTCCACCGAGATTTTGGTCAAATTCGGATACACCACGGCCAGGGCTTCGGGCAAAGCGGCTCCGGCATTCAAGCGCGCATTCAAATCATTCATGCCCGCTGCAATCACCGGCGCATTTATTTTGAACGCCGCTTCGAGCACCGCTGCCCGCACGACAAACATGCACGCATTCCACCAATAGCCGCCCTCCGCCACATAGCGTCCCGCCGTGGGACCGTCCGGCTTTTCGACAAATTTCCGCACCCGATACCAGGGACGGCCATCGCACTCACCGAGTTTTTCGCCGCGTTGCAGGTAGCCATAGGCGATGGCGGGGTAAGCGGGCGGGATGCCGACTGTGAAAATAAAATCCTGCCGGGCCGCCGCCGCAAACGCCGCGCCCATCACGGCGCGAAAACCGGCGGCGTCATGGATGGCCGCATCGGCGGCCAGCAACGCCAGCACGCCGTCGGGGTCCCGGCGCTTGATGAGCAACGCCGCCAGCGCGGCGGCGGGCGCCGTATCCCGGCCCACCGGCTCGCCGATGATTTGGTCGGCGGGAATCTCCGGACACGCCGCGCGCACGGCCGCGACATGCTCGATGTTCGTCAGGATATACACCCGCTCCGGTGGCGTGAGGCCGGCCAGCCGCTCGACCGTCTGCGCCACCATCGGACGGTCACCGACAATGGGCAAAAGATGCTTGGGCCGCGCCTGCCGGCTCTGCGGCCAGAAGCGCTCGCCCTTTCCGCCCGCCATGATTACAGTATAATAGTGCGACATGACAGTTCCTTAAATGGCCACAACCGACGAAGCGCGCCACTCGGCGGCAAACTCGCCCAGCGTCCGCCCGCGACAACCCCGGGCTTGCGCATGGGCAAACAACGCCGCCAAATCATCGTTCAATCGATCGATGGACGCCTCGTTGGGAAAAGACGGGCTGCCCCCGGGCATCAGCTCGGACGAATGCAGCATGAACATCAAATGGGCGCGCCCGCTATCCACGGCATCATCCACCAACTCGCGCATGGCCGCACCGTTGTGGCCATTGGGGCGAAGCCAGTGATGGCGTTTGGAATAACATTCCATAATCGGTTGCAACCAACGCGGTCTGGGCGCGCCGATGGTCATGGGCACTTCAAGCAGGGCTTCGCGCGCGGGCTGGGTCGCGGGTTTGGTCACGTCCCCCTCATCAAGATAATACGGCTCGCGCGGCGCAAGTCGGTAATCCGGTCCGCCCGGGCCGCCCGGGTCACCCTTCGTCGAGCGCCAATCCACCCCCGGGCAGACTGAACAATCCGCCGTAAAGCCATGCTCGCGCAGCCAGCGCACAATGCGCCCGTCCAAAGCCCAGCGGCCCGCGCGATGGCTGCGCAGCGGTTTTTGGGAAATTTCCTCCAAAACGCCCGCGAGTCGTTCGAGTTTTGCGCGCATCTGCGGCTCGGGAAATTCGACCAAATAAGGATGATGGCGCGCATCGTCCTCGGTCAACGGCTCCAACGGTGGCGTATCCCACGCGTGCAAATGCAGGCCAACCTCCCCGGCGTCGCGCGCCAGCACATCACGCAAAAATTCCCCGCAGGCGGGCGAATGCGCCATCTCCCAATTCACCAGCCAGGTCGGGCGAAACCCAAAACGTTGCGCCAATTCTTGAAAAGCCGGCAACCAAGTGGCGTTGCGCGTGGTGACTTCACGCGGGCGCGACCAGAGGTTGTCGCCCTCGGTGTCGATCGTGATGATAAAGGCCGGGGCCATGGCAAACTACGAGTGCTTCGAACGGCGCTGTGCGCTCAGGGAGGCCGTTTTGATGGTGGAAGCCAGGAGCACGGAAAACAAAGTTAGCACGGCCGCGTTAAACAGGGGAAAGTCGATCAGCGAATGCACGAGCACCCCCAGCGTGGGCGCGAGCGCCACCAGGCCCGCCGCCCCAAGTTTGCGCACCAGCCACAGCGCCGAGCCATACCAATACAGGAGCATCGCCAGCGCGAAACTTGCGCCCACCACCCCGTATTCCAGCGGCAGTTGCAGCCAATCGCAATGGGCGTAGTCCGTCCAGACATACGAGCCCCCGTACGCTTTTGAACTTTGAAAATAGTTGTCCGCATATAAATACCGCGGAAGCGTGTAACGGAAGCTGCCCGCGCCCCAGCCCAGCCAAAAATGCTCCTTCAGCATCCGCTGGGACTCGAAGCGCAACACCTGGCGGACGTCCACGTCCTCGGGATGATCGTCGAGATACTTCCACCGTTCCAACGTGGCCGAATTTTCCCCGTGCAGTTCATATGCGATTAATCCGCCGATGGCCAACGCCAAGACCACGCTGCCGACCCACAATCCCGGCGACCGGCCGCCGCCCACGAACGAGGCCAGCAACAATATGCCAAAACCCAGAACAAACACCGTGCAACCGATGACCAGCCCCGTGCGACTGCCCAGGGTGAAAAAACTGGCGAGAATAATCAGGCTGCCGAATAGAGCGACCCACGTCAGGCCGGAATCGCGCTCCCCGGTCTTGGCGCTTTTCTGCAGCCGGGCGGCGACCGCGAAGCCCGCGCCCAAGGCCAGATACAAATAAGCCGCCGCCGCGCTGTGATTCACAAACCCCGCCGAGGTCGTCAATTCCGGCGCCATGTTCGGGTCGAACGTCGCATCATAATAAACGCCCAAAATTTTTGCTGGGGGGTGCAGATGCTCAATCATCGCCACCACGGCAATCACAATGCCGTTGAGAAAAATGATTAGCGCCAGCCGCTGCCCGCTGCGCCGCCGCCGCACCGCCGCCCACCACGCGCAGACCAACAGCCACGGCCCCAGCCAATACATCAACATGCGCGCACTGCTCATTTGCGTAAAATCCGCGCTCATGCCCGCCGGCAGCCACTCCACATGCGGATGAGTGGTGACATCCCAGACGTTGATCGGCCCCAGCTTCGTCGATACGCGCTGCACCGCGGAAGCCCATGGGTTGAACATCTGGCAGGCGATATAGCCCAAAAACAACACCCCCAGCCAAAAGACGGGAAACCGCCACAGCGTGTGACGATTGTCCGACGGCCGCACGGCGACGATGAACGCCGCCGTCCCCGCCACCACCCCCAGGGCCTGCACCCACCAAAGCCGGCCCCCAATCAACCAAGGCACCAACACCACCCACACCGCCACTAAATTGGTTACCGTGCGCTCCACTCCGCTCACCACCGTTTTTTCCGGCGGCAGTGCAACGTCGTCGTGGACGGTCGGCGAAGAAATCACGAAGTCACTCACGCTTGAAAATATTTTGCCGGCGGCTGGGTGACGCCATGCCGGGTGTCCACCAAGGGAATCGGCCAAGTGGAAAAATCAAAATGACGATATTCCTCGTGCGCGGTCACCAACACGGCCAGGTCGTGCCCCTCGGGCGATAGGGGCACGGACTGGCGCCCGGCGAACCGGGGATGTTCGCGCGTGGGCCGGATGACGGGAACATGGGGATCATGATAGGCCACCCGGGCGCCGCGCTCCTCAAACAATTGCATGAGCGCATAGGCCGGGGATTCGCGGTCGTCGTCCACCCCGGGTTTGTAGGCCAGCCCAAGCAACAATATGCGCGCCCCAGCCAGCGGACGCCCCAACACCGCCGCCGCGCGCCCGACCACATAGGCCGGCATCGATGAATTGATCTCACCCGCCAGCTCGATGAAGCGCGTGTGCTGGCCAAATTCCCGCGCCTTCCAGGTCAAATAAAACGGATCAATCGGAATGCAATGTCCGCCCAAACCCGGTCCGGGATAAAACGGCTGAAAACCAAATGGTTTCGTCTTGGCCGCCTCAATGACCTCCCACACATCAATGCCCATCGCGGTGTAAACGATTTTCATTTCGTTGACCATCGCGATGTTCACCGCGCGGTAAATGTTTTCCAGCAACTTGGTCGCCTCGGCCGCGCGGCAGGACGACACGCGCACCACTTGCTCAACCACCAGCGCATAACACGCCGCCGCGCGCTCGCGGCACGCGAGGGTAAGACCACCGACCACCTTGGGGATTTTCTTCGGGTCGCGCTCCGTGCTGCCGGGGTCTTCGCGCTCCGGCGAAAAGGCGAGGTGAAAATCCCGCCCCGCCACCAAGCCGGAGCCGCGTTCCAGAATCTGACGCAAGTCGGTGTCGGTGGTGCCGGGATAAGTGGTGGATTCGAGCACCACGAGCTGGCCCGGGCGCAAATATGGCGCGATGCTTTCGCCGGTGCCGAAAACATAGCTCATGTCCGGCTCGCGCCGGTCGTTCAACGGGGTCGGCACACACAGCAAAATCGCGTCAACGCCACTCACTCGCGAAAAATCGGTCGTGGCCTCCAAGGGGCTGCCGTGGCCACGGGCCTGCGCCACCGCCGAATCGGGAATATGTTTGATATAGCTGCGGCCCGCGTTCAGCGCCGCGCATTTGGCCGCATCGATGTCCAGGCCCAGCACCAGGACGCCGGCTTGGGCAAACCGCAAAGCCAGCGGCAGCCCGACATATCCCAGACCAACAATGGCGATTTTCATGGGCAGGCAATAATGACGTTGCTCATCGAGGGCCGCGGGCGCCCGGCGATTTCCCCGAGCTTGATGGCCGTGGCCAGCAACACACTGATGGCAATCAAAATGGCGGGATTATACAAGGGACAATCGGCCCACGCGCCGGCCAACACCAGCGCGATCGCGCCCAACGTAATCCAGGACTCGCCCGGCAGTAAACGTCGCAATGTCCATGTTTTCCCCACCCACCAGAGCAGCGTGGCCAAAAACAAGCCCGCGCCCAACGCGCCCCACTCGGCGGGAATCTGCACCCAGTCGCTCTCCGCATAATGGGAAGTGAAGCGCAATTGTCCGGGGTGCTGCGGATCGTCAAAATCCGGATTGTTGAGCAAGAAATAGGGCGAAACGTAGCGAAAACTTCCCGGGCCCCAGCCCACCACCGGCTCCTGCTGAATCATCCCCACCGCCGTCCGCGCAATGGCATAACGCACCGGCAAGGCGGGGTCGTGCGGGTTGACTTGCAGCGGCTGGCCCACCCCGCCCTGCCGCCACCACCAAAGTGCCCCGCCAATTCCCAGCAATACCGCCGCCATCAACAACAATGCGGGCAGCGCGTAGAGCGCGGCCCGGCGCTTTTGTCCGGCCCGCCAGCAACGAGTGAGCCAGAGCACGGCACAGATCAGCAACACCCCGCCCGGGGCAATGGCCCAAAATTCCGGTTTCACAAACAAAGCCACCGCAATCAGGATGACGACCATCGCCCCAAGCCAGGCCCAAACAGTCAACACCGGCCAGCCCCAAGCGCGCGGCGGCGAATCCGGATCGCGCCGGCGCAGGCCATGATCCAGCATCGCCGCCACCGCCCCAAAAGCCAGCGCCATCCAGGCCGCCGCATGGCCGGCGTAAATAAAACTGCCGAAAAACTCCGGCTCCGGATTGCTGGGCAAGGGATCGTAAAACCAGAACATGCTACGCGTGCCGCTGAGACGCTGGGCCATGCCGAGGATCGCCAGCAAAGTGCCGTTCACCGCGCAGGCGCCGAGCAAGCGACGCCAGGATTGCTCCGTTTCCAAACCGCACCAGGCCGCGCAAACGGCCAACCAGGCCGGTGCCAGCACCACCAGCGCGCGCCAGGCGTTCATCGGCCAAAATGGCGATGTGATGCTGTGGGGCAACCAAGAGACATGCGGCAAATCTTCCAACCATTGCTGGTTCCCGGAAGTATAAAGGATGCGCGAGGGGTTCATCGCGGCCATTGCGCCATAGATTAAAATCGCCAGGCCCATCCAAAATATCGGGAATTTCGCCAGCCGTCGCACCATGACCCGGGTCCGCGGCGACGGTGGCCACCCGCGAAAATCAAACATCGGGATGAAGAGCGCCGCAAACGCCAGTGTCGCCAGGGCCAGTGTTACCCATTGCGACCAGTTGTCCCACGCGCCCACCAGCCAAGGCGGCCCAACGAGCGCGACCGCTACCAGGAAAAACACCGCTTTTTCCCGCCGACTGGGCGGCGTGACTGCCGCCGGATTCGAGGGGAACTGTCCCCGCAAAGTTGCTGTCACCGCCGTGTCGCGCGTTGCGGTCATCGCCGCTAATGTTGATAAATATCGTGCAGGCGTAACAGGCCGAGGCAGCGGCCCTTCGCGTCCACCACCGGTAAAACAGAAATCTGGGATGGGCGGTCTTCCATCAGCCGCAGAGCGTCGCCCAGCAGCGTTTCCGGCACAATGCGCACCGGGTTGACCGTCATCACATCGGCGACCGTCAGCGGTCGAATGTCCTCATGTTGCTGCAGGGCGCGGCGGACATCACCGTCTGTCACCAGCCCGGCCAGCTTTTTGTGCGGGCCGACCACACAGGCCGCGCCCAGCGGCCAGCGCGTCATGGCCACGACCGCGTCGCGTATCTTCTCATCCGGCGCCGTGAGGGCGATTTCGTCCAAACCATGCATCACGTCGGCCACCCGGAGTAACAGATTTCGGCCCAACTGGCCGGAAGGATGCGTGCGCGCAAAATCTTCGGTGGAAAATCCCTCCGCCTGGGCGAGCGCGACCGCCAGCGCGTGCCCGAGCGCGAGCGCCACGATGGCGCTGCTCGTCGGCGCCAGTCCCAAGGGGTCGGCCTCGCGCACGACAAAGGCATCCAGGATGGCGTCGGCCTCTTCGCCCAACGGCGAACGCCGGTGGCCGGTCAGGGCGACCAGCTTCGCGCCCCGCGCGCGCAAAACGGGGGCCAGGCGAACCAACTCCGGCGTGGCGCCGCTTTTCGAAACCAAAATGACCACATCACCTTGGGTCACGATCCCGATGTCGCCGTGGGCGGCCTCCCCCGCGTGCAAATAGACGGCGGTCGTGCCCAGACTGCACAAGGTGGCCGCGATGGCATTTGCCACCAGGCCGGACTTGCCCAATCCCACCACCACCACCTTGCCCGGCGCGCGCCGGATCAACTCGACCACGCGCGAAAAATTGTCGTCCAAGCGTCCGGCCGCGGCCTGCAACGCCTGCGTTTCCTCCGCCAGCACGGCGCGGGCCACCATCAAAGCCTTGGATTTGGAAAATGTTTTGGGTTTTTTCTTCATGGTCAATTTCCGTTGGTGGTCGTCAGCAAAGCGCGCGCGCGCGCCAAATCATCGGGTGTGTCGATGGCAACGGCGTGGTAATTCGTCTCCACCGTCTGGATCTGCCAGCCGGCTTCGAGGAAGCGGAGTTGTTCCAACGCTTCAATTGATTCGAGCGGGCATTCCGGCAAAGTAGGATATTCCGCCAGCCTGGCGCGGGCGTAACCGTAAACGCCGAGGTGGCCCCAATGCCGGCCGCGCGCGGGCCATTGCTCCAGCGGCACCCCGCGAACATGCGGTATCGGCGAGCGCGAAAAATACCAGGCGCGCCCATCCGCCCCACGCACCACTTTGACCACCCCCGGATTGGCCAGGGTCGCCAAGTCCCGAATGGGATAGACCGGCGTCACCACGTCACCGCCGGTGGCGGCAAAACTTTCCGCCATCGCATCGAGCAGCGCCGGGTCGATGAAAGGCTCGTCCCCCTGCACATTTAAAACGAACTGGCCCTTCAAGCCGTCGAGGATGGAGGCGATGCGCTCCGTGCCGCTGCGGCATTCGGGCGATGTCATCACAAATTGGCCGCCCCACCCCGCCACGGCCCGGGCCACTTCCTCGCTGTCGGTCGCCACCAGGATTTCCGTCGCCCGCCGCATGCGCGCGACGCGCTCCCACACATGCCGCAACACCGGCCGGCCGCCCAAATCGGCCAGCACTTTGCGTGGCAGGCGCGTTGAGGCCAGCCGCGCGGGAATGACAACCGAAACATGCATGGGCGATTTCACGCTTGCGCGACGCGGGCCTCGCGCTGCGCCAGGGCGTAGTCGTGCTCCACCATTAATTTGGCGAGGCCGGCCATGCGCGTCTTCGGCTCCCAGCCGAGTTTTCGCTTGGCCTTGCGATAATCGCCAATCAACAAATCCACCTCGGCCGGCCGCAGGTAACGGGCGTCAAACTCCACATGGTCCTTCCAGTCCAGATCCAGCGCGCCAAACGTGGCGGCGAGGAATTCCTTCACCGTGTGCGTCTCGTTCGTGGCGAGCACATAATCATCGGGCTTGTCCTGCTGGAGCATCCGCCACATGCCCTCGACGTATTCCTTCGCATAACCCCAGTCGCGCTTCGAATCGATGTTGCCGAGGTAAAGCTTTTTTTGGAGACCGGCCTTGATGCGACCCGCCGCCAGCGTGATTTTGCGGGTGACAAACGATTCCCCGCGCCGCGGGCTTTCATGGTTGAACAGGATGCCGCTGCACGCGAACAGATTGTAAGACTCGCGGTAATTGATCGTCAGGTAATGCGCCATGACCTTCGCGCAGGCATAGGGCGAGCGCGGGTAAAGCGGCGTGGTTTCCGTCTGCGGCACTTCCTGCACCTTGCCAAACATTTCCGAGGACGACGCCTGGTAGAACCGCACTTTCTTGGCCAAACCACTTTCGCGAATGGCTTCCAGAATGCGCACCGCCCCGACCGCCGTAATGTCCGCCGTGTATTCCGGAATGTCGAAGCTCACGCGCACATGGCTCTGGGCGGCGAGATTGTAAATTTCATCCGGCTTCAACTCATACAGCATTTTGACCAGCGACACGCTGTCCGCCAAATCGCCGTAATGGAGGTAGAGCCGCTGCCGCTTACCCGTTTCCCAGGGACGCAGGTGGTCGATGCGACCGCGGTTGAGGCTGCTGCTGCGGCGCACGATGCCGTGGACTTCGTAGCCCTTTTCCAGCAGGAGTTCCGCGAGATAGGAGCCGTCTTGTCCGGTGATGCCGGTGATGAGAGCGCGTTTCATAAAGATAAAAAGCTAAGGATGAATCGGGGAAAATGGAAGCGAGAATCTTCCCCGCGGTCAGGCCTGGCTCAACCACGCCGACTATTTTTCACGGCCTCCAGCTGCGATGCCACCAGCCGCTCCACCATCACGTCAAACGGCACCGTGTTCTCCCAGCCCAGCACGCGCCGGGCCTTTTCCGGATTCCCGCACAGGCGCGCCGGCTCAACCGCGGTGACCAGCCCGGCATCAAGCTCAACATAATCCTTCCAGTTCATGCCCAGAGCCGCAAACGCCTGCTCGACGAACTGCCCGACGCTGTGAAGCTTCCCCGTCGCGAGCACAAATTCGTCCACCTGCGGTTGCTGCAGCATCAGCCACAACCCGCGCACGTAATCGGGTGCCCAGCCCCAGTCGCGCTGGCCGGTCAGGTTGCCCAACTGCAATTTTTTCTGCAAACCGTATTTGATGCGCGCCGCCGCCCGCGCGATTTTCATCGTCACGAACTGGCCGCTCCGTCGCGGCGACTCGTGGTTGTAGAGAATGGCCGCGCAGGTGTGCAGCCCGTAGGCCGCCCGGTAAATTTTGGCCATCTGCGTCGAGAGCGCCTTGGCCACGCCGTAGGGCGTCGAGGGCTGGATCGGCGTCAATTCGTCCTGCGGCGTCTTGTCCGGCTCGCCAAAAATTTCGGAAGACGAGGCGTAAAGGAATTTCGGCGGGTTGTCCAAATCACGCAAAATCTCGAGCAGGCGCACCGTCGCCATGCCCACGCTCTCCATTGTCGTTTCGGGCAATTCGAGGCTCAAGCGCGGGCTGGATTGCGCGGCGAGGTGGTAAAACTCCGTCGGCTTCGCGCGCATGATGAGCCGGCGCAGGTGCGTCGTGTCTTCGAATGACCCCGTGTGTAAAAATAAACGCTTGTTGAAAATCGCCTCATCCTGCTGCAACGGCCCCAAATTCCCCGACGCCAAACCCTCCGGCCGGTGCACCAGCCCATGCACCTCGTAGCCCTTCTCCAGCAGCAGCTCCGCCAGGTAGGAGCCGTCCTGGCCCGTGATGCCGGTGATGAAGGCGGTGTTCATTTCAAAATGATTTATTTCTAAAATAACCCATCACTCCCCATTGCTCTTGCCAATCCCGCTGGCGGTGAAGCCGATTTTTCGCAGCGCAGCCAGGTCAAGGATGTTGCGTCCGTCAAAGACAAACGCCGGGCGGTGCATCTCGTCGTAGATGCGGTCAAAGTCGAGGCTCTTGAATTCGTCCCACTCCGTGCAGATGATGAGGGCGTGCGCGCCCGTCGCGGCGGCATAGGCGTCGGCGCAGACTTCCACCCCGGCGGCAGCCAGGTCTTTGACTCCCAAATCCGCGGCGACCTTTTCCGCCGTGACCTGCGGGTCGTAAATCGCCACCTTCGCGCGCTCCGCCAGCAAGTCTTTGCAAACATAAATCGCCGGCGACTCACGCGTGTCATTCGTGTCCTTCTTGAACGCAAATCCGAGCACAGCCAGCCGCTTGTTAGCCACGGTGTTATATAAGCTGCGCACGATACGGAGGGTAAAGCGCCGTTTCTGATGGTCGTTCATCGTCACCACCTGCTCCCAATACCGCGCCACATCCGGCAGCCCAAAATGCTCGCAGAGATAGACGAGGTTCAAAATATCCTTTTGGAAACACGAGCCGCCGAAACCGACCGACGCCTTCAGAAATTTCGGGCCAATGCGCGAATCCGTGCCAATGGCGTGCGCAACTTCGTCCACATCCGCGCCCGTGGCTTCGCAGAGCGCGGAAATCGCATTGATGCTGCTAATCCGCTGCGCAAGGAAGGCATTGGCCGTCAGCTTGGACAATTCCGAACTCCACAAATTGGTGGTCAAAATCTTCGCGCGCGGCACCCAGTGCGCGTAAATGTCCACCAACGCGGCCACCGCTGCCTGGCCCTCCACCGAAATCTCGCCGCCAATCAGCACGCGGTCGGGCTTCTCCAAATCGCGGATCGCCGTGCCCTCGGCGAGAAATTCCGGATTCGACAACACCTGGAATCGCGGCCCGTCTTTTTGCGCGGACAGGATGGCGCGGATGCTTTCCGCCGTCCGCACCGGCAGCGTGGATTTTTCGACGACAATCTTGTCATCGCGCGCGACCTCGGCGATGCGGCGCGCACAGGCCTCGATATGCTGCAAGTCCGCCGCCTTCCCCGCCCCCACCCCATACATTTTCGTCGGCGTGTTGACGGAGATGAAAATCATCTGCGCCTCGCGAATGGCGGTGTCGATGTCGGTCGAGAAAAATAAATTCCGCCCGCGCGCCCCCCGCACGACCTCTTCGAGGCCCGGTTCGAAGACCGGCAGCGGCCCATGGCTCCAGGCGGCAATCCGCCGCGCGTCCACGTCCACGACGGTGACTTTGATTTTGGGGCACTTGTGGGCAATCATGGCCATGGTCGGCCCGCCGACGTAGCCCGCGCCAATGCAGCAGATATTCATAGGGTGATGGGAAAGAAGAGCGACTGAAGCGACTGAGGTTCCTGAGGCGACTGAGGGGAGGTGCCACGCGCCGGGTGAATTCAGGCTGATTTTGCCGGGGAGGCGAGCATCTTTTCGCGCAAACGGGAGGATAAATATTCCACTTCGCGGGACAATTCATGCAATTGGAAGTAATCAGTTTCCGGGATGTATTTCAAACGCCGGGCGATTTCCAATTGAGTTTGCACTTCAAACAGCGAACCCAGTGACACCAGAATAAACCGGGCATAATCCGGTCGGGAGCGCCGGCCAAAGCCTTCGGCCAAATTACTGGGGACTGAAACCGCTGCCTGTCGCAACTGGCTGGTCAGTCTGAAAATTTCATCTTTTGGAAAACCTCGACTCGCTGTGTAAACCGCCTCCACCAAATCCATCGCCCGCTGCCAAGCGAGCAGATCGCGGAAAGTATTGACTCTCGTTCGTTGTTTTTCCGACGCCATTGCTAAATTCCTCAGTCGCCTCAGTCGCCTCAGTCGCCTCAGTCGCCTCAGTCGCCTCAGTCGCCTCAGTCGCCTTATTTCGCCCTTAACAACGCGCGAAAATATGCGACCGCTTTTTTCAATCCACTCGCGAGCGGCACCTTCGGCTCCCAGCCAAGGTGTTTTTTCGCCAGGGTAATGTCCGGGCGGCGCTGCTTGGGATCGTCCCCCGGTAGCGGCTGGAAAACAAGCTTCGAACGGCTCTTGGTCTCAGCGAGGACTTTTTCTGCCAGTTCGCGGATGGTAAATTCGCTGGGATTGCCCAAATTGATCGGCCCGGTGACCTTGTCCTGATTCATCATCCGGACAAAGCCCTCAATCAAATCATCCACATAACAGAATGAGCGCGTCTGGTTGCCCTCCCCGTAGATGGTGATGGAATCGCCCCGCAGCGCCTGCACGATAAAATTGGAGACCACACGCCCGTCGTTAGGCAACATCCGCGGACCATAGGTGTTGAAAATCCGCACCACGCGGATGTCCACGCCGTTTTGCCGGTGGTAATCGAAAAAAAGCGTCTCGGCACAGCGCTTGCCCTCATCGTAACAGGAGCGGATGCCAATGGGGTTGACGTGCCCCCAGTATTTCTCCGGCTGTGGATGCACTTCGGGGTCGCCGTAAACCTCGGAGGTGGACGCCTGGAACACCCGCGCCCCCACCCGCTTCGCCAACCCGAGCGCGTTGATGGCGCCCATCACCGACGTCTTCACCGTCTTGATTGGATTATGCTGGTAGTGAACCGGTGAAGCCGGACAAGCCAGGTTGTAAATCTGATCCACTTCAATCTTGAACGGGTCCACCACATCGTGGCGGATGAATTCAAACCGCGGATTCGACATCAAATGCCCCACGTTGGACTTGCGCCCGGTGAATAAATTATCGAGGCACGCGACTTCGTGGCCGTCAGCCAAAAGCCGCTCGCACAGATGACTGCCCAGGAAGCCCGCTCCGCCAGTGACAAGGATGCGCATAATGATGTGATGGGAGGTTAACCCGTCGTCCCGCCGCCCGTCAACGGCGTTCGCCCACGCTGCCGCCCTTGGCCGCACCGCCTGCGCGGAAGCCAATCCTTGCTGTCTGTCGGATTGTTGGGCGGCCCCTCATGGGCGCGCGGGAATCCGCTCAGCCGCCATCGGGCGACGGGGCGGGAAAAAGTAACACCGAGAAAAAAGGTTTCATGTGCGGATTTTGACGAGGCCCGAGACCACGGGCAGGAACTGCCGCGCGCGCTGGTTCCAAACATGCAGGCGGTGGACCCGTTCGGCAAACAGCGGATCCACCATGTCCATATCTCCGAGCGCTTTTTTGAGGCGGGCGAGCCGCTCGTCGCTGTCGCGCAGGCGCGGTTGCACTTTTTCCCGCAAAAATCCGGCCACCAGCCGCGTCGGGCTGATTTCCGCCTCGTAGAACTCGCGCCGGTCACCCGTCACGCTGGCGATGCGCACCGCTCCGAGGCCGCGCAAAAATTTGAGTCCCTGGCTCGCCGAACCTTTGCTGATGCCCAGCCGCTCGACAAAATTATCAAATGGCAACGGCCGGCCCGACAGATAGAGCAACCCGTAAATCTGCCCGACCGACGCCGGCAGGCTCATCAGAGCGGTGAAATCAACAAACCACTCCACCAGCTCGCGCTCGGAGGCGTTGAGCGGCCGGGTGACAATCGGCCCTTCCGGCGGTTTGGGCGCGGGCAGGTGCCCCGCGGCGACACGGCCATTGGCGGCAGGGGCCTTCCGACGGCCCGACAACAAAGCAAGACGCATAGGGCGACAAAGGGGTTGGAACACCCCAAAAATGCCATGGGTTCCCCTTTTGTTCAAGAAAAAATGAACAAAAAACGGTGCCTGACCTAACCGCGTGAAAAACTGTCGATTTAGCCCTGAGTCAAGCCATCCACGAAATCGCCCAGCGAGGGATACATTATCACATCCCGGCCCGTTTTGCGCCAGGCGGCGACCTGCTCCGCACCGATGTTGCCGCCGGGCAGTGCCGCCGCCTTCATGCCGGCGGCGAAGGCGGTTTCCACGTCGGCCAGATAGTCTCCCACCATCCAGCAACGCGGCAAATCCAGCCCGTGTTTTTCCGCCATTTCCCGCGCAAACCGCGGCGAGGGCTTGCGATAAACCACCGGCTGGCCCGGCGCTTCGGGCGCGACGCAGATGTCCGCAAACACGTCCGCGCCCAGCCCAAGCAATTCAATCATGCGCGCATTGCACGCCTGCGCCTGCTCCAGTTTGAACATCCCCCGCCCCACCCCGGACTGGTTCGTGTGCAAAAACAGCAAATAACCCAAATCCCGCGCCTTCGCCAACGCCGCCGCGACACCCGGCAGCAACTCCACCCCCGCCGGATCGTGCAGGTAATGCACATGGCGAATCAAGGTGCCATCCCGATCCAAAAACAAAGCCGTGCGCGACATAGCTGGGGATTACCACAAAAAACACGCCCCGCGCAAAATCAGGACCTCCGTCCTTTGTGTGCTTGGCGTTTTTTGTGGTTAAATTTTTTCCGACCCCCCGCCGCCGCGGCCAGCTCCGCCAGCCAAACGTCGGGCCGGGCGTCGCTGGGCATGCGCCAGTCGCCGCGCGGGGACAGCGCGACCGAACCGACCTTCGGGCCGTCGGGCATCGCCGAGCGCTTGAACTGGCTGGCAAAAAAGCGCCGGTAAAATACCTCGAGCCAGCGCGCAATCTCGGCGCGGCGGTAAACGCCCCGCCACGCCTGCTCCGCCAGCAGCAACACCTTCGCCGGGCGGGAGGGCGCGCGCACCGTGTGGTAAAGGAAAAAGTCGTGCAGGTCGTACGGCCCGATGGCCGCTTCGGTCTTCTGCCGCAACGCGCCGTCCTCCCCCAAGGGAAGCAATTCCGGCGACACCGGCGTCTCCGCGATATCGCGCAAAACCGCCGCCGCCGCGCCTTGGAAAACGCCTTCCGCGCACCATTCAATCAGATGCCGCACCAGAGTTTTCGGCACGCCGGCATTGACGTGATACATGGACATCTGGTCGCCGTTGAATGTACACCAGCCCAACGCGAATTCCGACAGGTCGCCCGTGCCCACGACAAAGCCACCTCGCTGGTTCGCCATATCCATTAAAATCTGCGTGCGCTCGCGCGCCTGTGCATTTTCAAAAGTGACATCGTGTTTCGCCGGGTCCTGGCCGATGTCGGCAAAATGCTGCTTAATCGCCTTTTCAATCGGCGCGACCCGTAAAGTTGCACCCAATAGGCCCGCGAGCTTTTCCGCGTTGCCGCGCGTGCGCTTTGTCGTGCCCACGCCGGGCATGGTGACGGCAAGAATGCCGCGACGGTCGAGGCCGAGTTTGTCAAATGCCCGCGCCGTCACCAGCAACGCCAGTGTGGAATCCAATCCGCCCGACACCCCAATGGTCACGCTGCGCGCGCCGGTATGGCGCAGCCGCGTCGCCAGACCGGTGGACTGGATTTGGAAAGTCTCCTCGCAATGCACCGCGCGCCGGAAGGAGTCCGCAGGCACAAACGGCCGCGGCGGATTGGGCCGGCGCAACAGGGTGGACGATTTTTTGCCCAGCGCTGGCGCCGCCGGCAATTCAATCCACGCCTCGCCGATACTTTGGTCGGGTACCGGACGCACTGCCGCAAAACTGCTATTTTGCAAGCGCTCGGTGGTGAGCCGCCCCAAATCCAAGTCCGCGATGGCCGCGCGCGTGGCAAAGGAAAACCTCTCCGTCTCGGCCAGCACCACGCCATTCTCCGCGATGAGGCCGTGGCCGGAAAAAACCACATCCGTGCTCGATTCGCCCGGCCCCGCCGCCGCATATAAATAAGCCGCGAGGCAGCGCGCCGATTGCTGCTTCACCAACTCACGCCGGTAATCCGCCTTGCCCAGCAATTCGTTGCTCGCCGACAAATTGACCAGCACCGTCGCGCCCGCCAGCGCCAGCTTCCCGCTCGGTGGCTCGACCGCCCACAAATCCTCGCAAATTTCCACGCCCAGCGCAAACGGTTGCGGCCCGCGCACCCCCAAAATATGCTTCGTCGAAATCCACGCCCATTGCCCGGCGACATCCGCCTGGTCGGTGTCGAGCGTCGCCGCGGGCGAAAACCAGCGCCGCTCATAATATTCGCCCGAGTTGGGCAAATGGGTCTTGGGTGCCAGGCCCCACACCCGACCTTCCGCCAAGACTGCCGCGCAATTATAAAGCCGCCCCGCCGCCTCGACCGGCAAACCCACCAAAGTAATCATACCCAGTTCGTGCGCGATTTCCGCCAGCTCGCGTGCCGCCTGCGCCGCCGCCAATCGCAACGACGGCTGGTAGAATAAATCCGCGCAAGTGTAGCCCGTCAGCCCCAATTCGGGAAATACCGCCACCCGCACGCCCTCGACCGCCAGCGTGCGCATCGCCGCCGCCGTGGCCCGGGCATTAAACGCCACGTCGGCCACGCGCAATTCCGGCGCAGCCACCGCCACGCGCAGAAACCCCAGTTCTTCCGGAGCAGGCATAAAGGGTTAATCTACAGCAAAATAAATGATGGTGAAAGTAAAAACGCGCCGCCCCCAAACCACGATGCAAGCTTGCCAAAGGGCCTCTATCGCCCTACCTCATCCTCATGCCCGCCTCTGACGCCATCCGCCTCACCGCGCTGCTTTCCGGCCCTGACCGGCCCGGCCTGGTCGCGCGCACCGCGAATTGGATTTTCGAGCGCGACGGCAACATCCTGCACGCCGACCAGCACTGCGACGACGACGCCAACATCTTTTTCCAGCGCATCGAATGGCTCCCCGCCGCCAAGAACGACCCCGCACGCGAAGCCGCCGAGTTTCAAACTTACGCCGCGAAAAAACTGGGCATGTCGGCCCTCGTCGTGCCGTCCAGCGCCCGCCCGCGCGTGGCCATTTTCGCCTCGAAAGCCGGCCATTGCTTCCATGATTTGATTTTGCGCTTCCGCGCCAGCGAAATGCGCGGCGAACTGGCCTGCGTCATCGCCAACCATGAGGACCTGGCCGACAGCGCGAAGACTTATGGCCTGCCGTTTTTCTTCACCCCCATCACGCCCAAGACCAAGTCTGCCGTCGAAAAACAGCAGCTGAAAATCCTGCGCGAACACGGCGCCGGCCTCGCCGTGCTGGCGCGCTATATGCAAATTTTAAGTCCTGCTTTTTTGGCCGCGCGCGATTTTCCCATCATCAACATCCACCACAGCTTCCTGCCCGCCTTCGCCGGCGCCAAGCCCTACCACCAGGCCCACGCGCGCGGCGTCAAACTCATCGGCGCCACCGCCCACTACGTCACTCCCGTGCTCGACGAAGGCCCCATCATCGCCCAGGACGTCAGCCACGTCTCCCACCGCAACAACGTGGACGACCTGCACCGCCGCGGGCGCGACCTCGAAAAAGTCGTCCTCGCCCAAGCCGTCCGCTGGCACCTCGAAAACCGCATCCTCGTCCACAGCAATAAGACAGTCGTGTTTGATTAAATTTCGTTTGGGGGTTTGAGTTTGCTTTCATTTAACCTCTTTTGAGGTTTCCAAGTGGCCGGTTGTCCGCTAGGTTGGCGATCTTTCCCTCGCGAGCCTTGGTCGCGTTCATTCGAAACCCGCAACTTCCAACTCATTTCCACCATGCCCGCCGACAACGCCACCCTCGATTTGATTTTCCGCCAAGCCCGCACGCACACCGCCTGGAAAAGCCAGCCGGTGGACGACGCCGTCCTCCTCCAGGCCTACGAACTCGCCAAGTTCGGCCCGACCTCCGCCAATATGTGCCCCATGCGCGTTGTATTCGTGAAATCCAAGGCCGCCAAGGAAAAGCTCAAGCCGTGCCTCGACGCCGGCAATGTGGACAAGACCATGGCCGCGCCCGTCACCGCCATCATCGGCATGGACCTCCATTTCTTCGACCAACTGCCGAAATTGTCCCCGCATGTGGACGCCAAGGCGTGGTTCAAGGACTTGCCGGAAAATATCCTGGAGTATATCGCCCTGCGCAACAGTTCCCTCCAAGGCGGCTACTTCATGCTCGCCGCCCGCGCGGTCGGCCTCGACTGCGGCCCCATGTCCGGCTTCAATAACGCGCAGGTGGATGCGGCCTTCTTTGCCGGCACCAAAGTGAAGTCCAACTTCCTCTGCAACCTCGGCCACGGCGACCCGGCCAAGCTCCACCCCCGCGCCCCGCGCCTCAGTTTCGCTGAAGCCTGCCAAGTGGTATAAGTCAGCCCCTGACCGTCCCGCTCGGGCCGCCATGGTAGAATAAGCATACCTCCGCAACGCCCCGGAGATTATATTATTATTTTGTAATATTAGTTGGCCTCGGCGCGTGCTGTTGATTCCACGAGCGAATAGGCCCAACCACCCGGCCCGTGCCCCGACCGGTCGGGCATTTCGGGCATTTTGATGAAATTTGTATGGGTTTCCCCGGCCTTGGTACGCCCTTTTCATGCCGGGTGGCGTCTGAGTTGCTATGTTCTTCGGCGTGACCGAACGACAAGGCGATTCCAACCGGCAGGGTTAATGCCAGCCCTTGCCACGCGGAACGCCGGGCGGAGTCCCCACCATCACTGTCCAACCAAACAACCAACAGAAAAAATCAAAAAACATGAAAAAGTTCATTCAAAAGATGAAGGATCCGACACAGCGCAAGCTGTTCTACGCGATCTTTGGCGGAAAAGTTCTCGG
>Ga0265320_10000993_pt1 | contig 21042 bp, 25 predicted proteins | sample 4827metaG_FD_202087 | JGI IMG/M metagenome (GOLD analysis project Ga0265320, IMG submission 202087) | Rhizosphere microbial communities from Carex aquatilis grown in University of Washington, Seatle, WA, United States - 4-8-27 metaG | ecosystem: Host-associated > Plants > Roots > Rhizosphere >...
AGTTGTTGGAGGCGATCAAGCAAGTGTTGCGGCCCAAACGCCGGCGAACGGTTAAGAAAGCCGAAAGGCAGGGCGGGTAGTCCCCTGCCCGCTGCACAAATATTTCACCCGCCGGCGCGCTTCGGCAAAGCAAAACGTTTTACAGGACCAAACGGAGATAACGGAGCCCGGCCGTGAGAAAAATCCGCCGTTTCCTCCAGTTCAAAAGGTGTTTCCGGTAAACGCCATAAGCCGCGCTCCATGGGCCATATCCGGGCGTAACGGAATCGTAGCAAATCCATTCTTGTCCAATCGGTTTCGCCTTTGCTAAAGTTTCGGAGATGAGTGGACGCGCATTTCATTTGTCCGCGCTGCTCGCCCTATGAAACAATATTTATCCATCGCCCTTTCTTTGGCCTGTACCGTGTTGGTCGTATCGCTGATCGTGATCAAACGAGGGGATAACGCACAGCATGACAATGACGCCGCTGCAATTGCCGAATTTTCGAACCAGGTGACCTCGGCGCAGACTCAAATCGCCATTTGCCGGGGATCGCTGCTCGTGTTTTCCAACCGGCTCGACGCAAGCGAGTCCGCGTCATTGACGTTTTCAAACCATCTGCTGGAAGCCGAATCCACCCTGGCTCTCAACGCGGAACAAATCACCAACCTGAACCGGCACGTCGCGGAAGTGGAATCGGAAAATCAAACCCTGGGCAAAACCCTGGGCCAGCGCGTCATGGATTTGACCAACCAACTGGCCGGCCTCACGGGCCAGGTCGCTTTGACCGCGGCCAACCTGGATCAGGCAAATAAAAACTATGCCCTCCTGGAAAACCGTTTGCGCATAAACGTGGCCGAGCGGGCGGTGGTGGAACGAAAATTTTACAATCTTGCGGATCTGCGGGCTCAAATATATTACCTGGAAAGACATCCCGTCGAAGGGATTTCCGCCGACAGCATCTATGCCGGTTTGGGGGTGGAAGTGAAATCGAATGGTGGACTCCACGTCATTTCCCCGGACTGATTCAATCGGCAGTCGTAAAACTTTCGGCGGGCGGAGTTCCACGATGCCCCATCTTCCCTGAGCCTGGGTCCCGGCGCAACTCGCCCCGGCGAAACGGTGCAGCGGACGCCTAAAAGCGACAGAAGATGCCGGGATAGCCACGGTCAAAAGTGCATTTTCTTTGTAAGAAAGGGCTGGATTCCGTCACTATTTAACTGAATGCAGACCCAGGCCATGACCGCCCAGGAACAGGAAACCCTGTTCCGGCGATGGTTAAAGGAACATCTCGGACTGATGTTGAAGGTGGTTCGCGGTTGTGCCACGGCGCCACAAGACCAGGATGATCTGTTTCAAGACATCCTGCTGCAAATCTGGTCCTCCATTCCATCCTTTCGCGGCGAGGCCAAAGAAACCACCTGGATTTATCGCGTGGCCTTCAACACCGCGCTGGCCTGGCAGCGCGGAGAGCGGCGGCGGCGGGAGAAGCATGAAATCTTTTTGCGGCTCGACACCCCGCCCCAGGTGCAGTTGAGCCATGTGGATTCGCTGCCGGAACAGGAAATTGTGGAACGGCTTTACGCCGCCATCCGTCAATTGCCCAAGGTGGACGCTTCGTTGGCGCTCATGCACCTCGACGGTTTGAGTTATCAGGAAATGGCTGAGGTGCTCGGCATCTCGGTAAACTACATTGGCGTGAAACTGAATCGCATCCGCAAACAACTGGCGGACGAACTGAAAGGAGCTGCCGATGAACTTTGAAGTGATGCAAAAAGCGTGGCAATCCCAGGACCCGGGCGCGAAAGTGACCCTCGACATCAACGTGCTGTTAAGGGAAGTCCGGCACAACCAGCGACATTTCCAGGCGACCATCTTCTGGCGCGACGTGCGGGAGGTGGGCGCGGCGGCCCTGATGGCAGTGGGTTTTCTGGTTTGGGGCCGGTTATGGCACTGGTGGTCCTTGTATCTGCTCGCATTTGCTTGTTTTGAAGTCGGCGCCTTCTTTGTAATTGATCGCCGGCTCCAACGCCGGAAGCGACCGGTCCATAATGATTCTCTTCAAGACTGCATTGAAGCTTCGTTGTTTCAAATCAATCATCAGATTTGGTTGCTGAAAAATGTCTTCTGGTGGTATTTGCTGCCGCCGATCATTGGCATTGGCGCGGTCCTGGCTCAGACCCTCTGGACCGCGCGTGGGGCCGGCCCGGCAGCCATGATCGCCATGGGGGCCGTCTTCATCATCACTTATGGTGTTACCTATGGCTTTGTCTATTGGCTCAACCAGCGTGCGGTCAGAAAACAACTCGATCCGCGCCGGCAGGAACTCGAAGCCCTGCTGGCCAGCCTTACATGAAAAACCGGAATTCTCCCGGTTCGCGGGTGTAGGCGTCGGCGTCAGTCGTCGATTACAAATGTCCGTTGCTCTTGGAATTGAGGAATCCGCCCCGCCTGTTAAGATCTGGATAAATCAAGAAACCGGGGCCTGTTTCGGTTTCAGGTGAAAATCAATAACAACCTCAACTTGCGATACTATGTTTTACCCCACAATGGTCGGGACCGGTTTTGCCCTTTCCAACCGCTTGGCCAACGCCGCGGCCACGACGGCGGAAATAACTGCCCGGGAGGCCCGGGCAAATGTTGATCTGCTCACCCACGATATCGACCGGTTGCTGTTGGTCACGGAAGCCTTGTGGACACTGATGAAAAAGGAGCATGGCTATGCCGATGACGTTTTGACCAACCTGATTCAGGAGATTGAGAATCGGAAAATCATCGTCGATGGCATGGCCGTCAAAACTCCGCCCCGGACGTGCCCCGGTTGCGGGAAAATCAATTCGGCCAAACGTATGTTCTGCATGTATTGCGGGAAGCCAATTCTGACAAATCCCTTTGCTCATTAGATACTATGGCCTGACGTGATGGAGCTCGCGGGACTTCGGCCCCCGGGCACGTACGCCTTGACATGAAGAGACGGGCAGCAAAGCATCGTCACGTTTTCTCCGATGAAAACCTGCTCTTACTGCGGGAAAGGATACCCGGACGACGCCCTTGTTTGCGACGTTGAACAGACGCCGCTTGGGTCCGGGATTTTAGAGAGCACCCGTTCGGCTGGTTCCTCGCCAACGGCCAAACCGGCCATCGCTTGTCCTGCTTGTGGGGCACTGGACGATTACAAGCCGGCGGTTGATCTCTGCGGCTCTTTCAACCTGCTCGTCTTTCTGAGCGGTGGCCTGCTGGGCGTTCTCTTCTATAACGCGGGCCGGCCCCGGCGGGTTCAGTGCAACAAATGCGGAGCACTTTTTAACCTTCGCACTCCATTGTCCAGGTTCTCCCGGGTAATTTTCTGGCTGCTGGTCGCTCCCACGGTCGTGAGCATAATCATTCTGCTGCTCCTGTTGTTATACACTTTCTTTGTGCATTGACCGGTCACAATCAGCGCACGTCTCAACCCCGCGCCATAAAAAAGAAGGCGCTGGTGTAACGGGCACCAGCGCCGATTGTATGACTAGCAGGCTTTTCTTGTTACCAGACCATCAGACCATTCCTCCGCCATTTCGTCAAAGGCGGACCGGAAACAAAACGGTGACGTTCCGGAAAACCCTGGCGAAACAGCAAAACACTAAAGACGAAGTAAGAAGAGATTCGCTGTATATCCTATAACACCTGGAACTGTTGGCATGGATTTGGTTTTGTTTCCACTTCAGCGTTTACCCTTTCCTGCACGCCCTGGTCCCGCAACACGGAACGGCGGCGGGAGCCTTCAGCCTTTGAGAGATTGAGATAGAGTTCTTCCAGAACTGATGCGTTTTCGTTTTTAGCTGTTTCGACTACGGAATCCGCCCACTAAATATACAAAGAAGCATAGCCCCAGAATCAGGCCAAGTACGCTGGCTCCAATGACCGGGCCTCCAACGTAAAACCCACCAACGCTGAACACAGCAAGCAGAACCAGCATGATTACTAATATATTCACACCGCCATGTTAACACACCGCCGCTCGGGCACTATGGGGTCTTCACCCTACTCAGTCTCAATACGGGCCTACGGGCTCAGTTGGGCTTTTCAGACTTACACCAGTCACGATATTCGCGCGTTGTTTCCAGCCATGAACCGACGTCCTTGAAACCCTGTTTGCTGAGCATGGCCATCTGCTCATCAGCCTCTGGTTCTGGATATTTGCTGCGCAAGAAGGCACAAAATTTCTTTTCGGAATCTGCGTCTGTTTCGCCTTTTACGACCGTACGCAAAAACGTATCGAAAGTCGGCAGCGAAGTCTTCGGAGGCGGTATGGGGCGTTCCGCAGGCTTGCTTGCCAATATGGGGCTTTCCGCAGGTTTGCCAGCCAACGGCGACTCCTGGGAATCCCACCAGTTACGATATTCAAGTGCGGTTACCTGCCATGATTCAGAGTCCCTGAATCCTTCCTCCCCAAGTTTTGCCATGCGTTTATCAGCCTCATCTTCGGTAACAGAGTTGCTGCGTAAAAAATCACGAAACCGTTTGGTTGAGTCCGCGAGGGATTTGCCGTTTACGGCCATGCTCAAAAAAGTATCGAAGGTTGCGGGGAAGGCCGGCGTCAGGCTGCTCCCGTCGCTCTTCTGAATATTCTCGTTATCAACCTGAGCCGGTTCTTTAATTTCACCTTCGAGTTTTTCCCGGGCGTTCTTCCACAGCTTAAAAGCGTAATCGACTGCCAGGCGCGGTTCGAGGTCAATGCCCTTCGACACGTTCGCAGCAATTAACGCCAGTGTGTCGGCGGTGGGTAATGGAATATCAGCACCCGGTTTCGCAGATGAACTGCTTTTCGGTCGTTTGGGTCGGGGATCTTTCCCGGTTTTGGTGGCCATAATAATTTCGAAGCCAACTCTGTCAATGGAATCACTTTTTGACAAGCTTTGACGGCGATATCCGCCTGCGCCAGGCCTTCGTCGCGACGAGCCACTCAGATTACTGACCCTTAGACCTGTCTACCGATGTTTACGGCTGAATGGCCAGCCGAAATCCGAACAGAAGAAAATGTAACGGCACCTGCGCCTGATGAACCGGTAAATGCTCAAATAAACCAAATGCGAACCTTCGGCTGATTTCCCGACCTTTCTAACCGGTTCTGCAGAGGCAATTTCTGCCGGATTATAATGAATTTGAAAGGTTTTGACCCACGCCTCGTATTGAATACTAATGACTCCTGAGAAATATTCGGCGGTGACGTTCCAACAACTTCGCGACAAACTGGGCGGCGTGATAAAACGCGTCCATGCTGCCGACACCCGCGGTTTGCCGGTGGCTACGTTGACTGCCGAGGCGGGCAGCATCCTGGCCACTGTGCACCAATTCATGGAACGGCACAAAGGCACGCCGCTTTGCGACGAGCAATGATACGTGCCGTTGGGATTCAGCGGACGTTCTCCTTGAAAAGCAGCAACAGTTGCTGGCACCGGGAGATGTCAGGCGCAAGCAAGTCCCCGTTCAGCGGCGTGTTCAAAAAATCACTATAACCGGGCAGGTTCCTGAGTCCGGGTGTGTTCAAATCGCGGAACGCCATCGCTGAGTCGGAAAAGTCCCGCCGGGTAATCGGCCCATGTACCAGGGGGATGACATGATGATGACGCGGGTCGCGGCATATCTTTGCGAAAAGCGCAATCACCACCGACCCATCGCCCTCCAGCGTCTGCATGAAAGTGCCGTCATAGTAGAGCAGCAACCCGGTAATCCCCACCCGCGTATTCCTCTGGACGCTGCCTTTGAGCAATTCCATCAAATCGGCCCGGCTGAACGATTCACTGGCAGTGCTCGTATAAACAATCTGGAATAAAGCCCCCATAACCCAATGTATATGCATATCTAATGTCGCTCGTCTCCGGGGAAAATCAAATGACATTTCTTACTGAAACATCTTGCCCGCCAATGACTTGAACAGGAAGGCTGATTTACAGCACGCGCCAGAGGCGCAAAACCCCGTGGGAGCCACGCCCCTTTACCGGGTTGAAGGTCAGGGCAATCCAAACGGCCTCAATTGTCGGAGGCGTGGCGAGTACAGGCCGTCAATATCGTATGGACAATCAGGAAATCAGGGCCTAGCGTCGTTCGGCAAAACCGATCGGTTGTGGATGCATCCTTTTCATTCTACAAATATTCTTCGGTGGCGGCGACGGTGATGTGGACCTTGGGCTGGGCGCTGGTCGCCTGTGCCGCCGGCGAATACCTGATGCAGGAGCACAGCGGTGCGGCCTGGTTCAACTCCTTCCTGGCCACAGCCATTACTTTTTTTGGATGCCGGCATGCGTATCGGGTTTACCTGCTAACCAATATCATTCACCACGCCACGAAAACCTATCCGAAGGAACCGTGGGTCCAGCGCGCGTTCGGATGGTTTGGTGTGATCGCCTGGTGCGTATGTGGTTTGGTATGGAACTGGGCTGTTCTGGCCAGTCTGGTCCGCGCGGCAGCCAAAGGACAAAGCTGGATCATGGTCATGCTGATACCCTTTTCAGTCGCCGGCTGGTTTCTGCTTCTGGTCCTGTTCGTTTGCGTGGGATTGGCAATCGACGCCCTGTTCAAAATGGGCGACTCGGCGCCGTCAGCGCATCCGGCAGAGGAACCCGTGCGCGAACCGCCCGCGCCAACAAAAGTGCGCCCCGGTGTTTGAATCGCACACGGATTTCGGCTGCCGGGAAACCTGACAAACAGGGTTTTTCAACAGGAGCGGGCTTCGGCAGGGACCCGGTTCAATGGCGATCTGCCCCGATGTTGTTTATCGTAGGTGAAGGCACACGCGTCGGTGGGCGATTACAAACGGCCGTGGTTGTTGGAATTGTGGAATCCGCCCAACCTGTTAATGTCCGGTAACAAACAAGATTCCCATGAAGATCTGCCCGTACTGTGGGATGGAATATGCGGACGACGCAATTGAATGCCCGCTTGACCAGACACGGCTTCTCCTTGCTCCAACCGCTACCGAGCCAGCGACGGAGTCCTCTCCGAACCCGGTGAAACGATCACCCGCGACGGGAGGCTATTCATTCTACGCGATGGCCTTTGCGATTCTAAGCGGCTTCTTTGGCGTTGGCTTGGCCTGGCTGGTAGTTGGAATACCTGTAATTATCATGTCGCGGAATCACGAGGATGCGCTTAGCGCATCCAGCACTTCCCTGCTTTTGGCCGGGGGAATAATTGGTTTTATTGCCGGCCTCTACGGCTTCCTCCATGTGGTCAAGCCAGACAATGAATCGGAAACTTTAGAGAAAAATTTTGGCGAAGCAGGGCCCGGCGGATCAGCCAGGCAGAAGCAGCAAAGAAATATGTCGGCCATAGAGGGCGCTTCCGGATCTTCTCCGGTTGGACCATGTTTTTGTTCTTCCCATTGTTTGCTTCTTTTGACCGGCTGGAGCATCTGGTCGGCACCCGAATGACCCCCTATGTCATCGTCGGAACCATAATGGCAGTTGCTGCGGTTAATATGATTTTGTACGACCGTATTCCCAGGAAATTACTCGTTCCCATTGGCATCGCCGGTTGGCTTTTGGTGCTCGCCATCGGCACCTGTTTCGCCTTTTTCGGCCTGGGCTATTGGCACTAATCTATCGCCGGTCTTTTCAACTGGCCCAGCTTTCCGACCCGTATCGCGGGCATTGGGACAACTGCAGCACGAACTCAAATGCGACCGCCTGCCGGGCCGAGCTGCCCAATCCTGATCAGGAACAACAGAAGATGCTGTTGGAGATGCTGGTGGCCATGAACGCCCAGCCGAAAGCTGAACAGAAGAAGCTGTATTAACAATTGCGCCGCAACAACCGGTTGATGTTTAAATAGTCCCCGGCCTGCCCTCAGCATGTGACCAACGCTACAACTGAAGCTTAAGGTTTGGCTGGTCCGGAACCGGGGAACCATTCAGTGTGCTGGTCGCCGGTACGGCCCAATAGGTGACGCGTTTGCCGCGCAGGAAGGCAAAATAACCCTGCACGCCCCCAGCCATCGCGCGCCGGGTGAACTCCCGATACGGCTGGTTGTGGCGTTGGCTGTCCAGAATGTTTGCGCGCAATGCGGCGGCATCAAAATCCGGGGCGACCGGTGGTAGGTTCTCATAACTGATGGCGGTCGCCACCATTTCGCCGTCCGCACTGTAAAACCGTTTGTGCAGCCCGACGTAATCCACGTGATAATATTCCACGCCCGCCACGAGCAGTTTGCCGACAACCTCGGGAAAGGACATGGTTCCGTCCAGCGTCCCGCGCGCTGCCTCGAGAATTATTTTAGAATCCATGGCCTGATGATTGAAAATCTCCGTTCAGAAATGAAGGAAAAACCAATCAAGGCATACGCCAGACGCCACGATCGATGTGGCGCAGCAGCCGGCATCGCGCAGGATCTGAAGCTGCTGGCGGATGTGGACTCGCTCGGGCCCGCTCGCTCGGCCCTGGCGGGCCTTTGCTTTCAGCCAAATTCCTTTCGCCATTTCCCAACTGGCTCAAGTGTCGCGGACGTGCCGGCCTGCTCGCGATCAACTCGCGATTTATCGGAGTTTATCGGAGTTGTCGGGATGCAATCGTTCCAACTCGCGAGCGAAGGCGCAGGCCTCGGCGGTTGTGAAGGTATTGGTGGGGCGAGCGTCCTCGCAAGCCGGCTCGTCAGTAGCCTCGCCTCACCGGCTGCAGGGCAAAGAATGGCGCTCCTCAGCCAGCCGCCGCACGATATTCAGCACGTCCAGCCGCGCATCTGGACGGGAATATCTTTCAGCGGTTTGAAATGACAGAATTGATTTGGCACTTTGGCTGCCGGGTGTGAATAACCTTTTCTGGACAGCAAAAACGGCGGGAATAAAATTGGCTCATCAGATGGAAACGTTGTTCTCACGGCGAAAAATCAAAGGAAACCTATGAATATTATCAAGCCAGGCCTCGGAACAATTCTCGCGGTTATCGGGTTTGCCGCACAGGGACAGATTTTTGTAGCGAGCACTCCTCTAAACCTGGTCGGAGAATACAACCTGGATGGCACACCAATAAACACGAGCCTCTCCTGGGGCGGCAACCCTTGGGGAGGAGCTTCGGACGGAAACGGACATTCGTTTTGGGCGATGGAGGGCAACCGAACTGTCGGGGAATACTCGACCTCGGGGGCAGTGCTTAATGCTTCGCTTATTTCAATAAGGGGCGATCCCGAGGGAGTCGTATTGGACGGAAACGGACACTTGTTTGTGGTGGATGGTTTGCTTGGTACTGTCGGAGAATATAATCTGGATGGATCAACGGTGAACCCTTCCCTTATCACCGGCCTTCCTGGTGGCTTCTCCTCGATTGCCTATGATGGAAACGGACATTTGTTTGTTGGGACACCCGGCACAATTGGAGAGTATGCAACCTCGGGAGCTGTAATAAATGCCTCCCTTATCTCGGTAGGCGCGCCTGATGGCATAGCCTGCGATAGGAACGGACATGTATTTGTGGCAAATTCAGACGGCGTTTCGGAATACACGACCTCCGGAACAGTGGTAAACGCCTCACTGATTGCTTCGGGATTGTCCGCCCCTTTCTCAATCGCCTATGATGGAAACGGTCATCTGTTTGTAGGAAATCGTGGAAGTGGCACCGTTGGAGAGTACACAACTGATGGAACCACAATCAACGCCTCGCTCATTACCGGATTGAACCAACCTTTTGGAATAGTCGTTGTGCCCGAGCCTTCGACCACTTGTCTGATTCTCCTTGGCTGTGTTGGTGGGACAGTTTTTGGGGTCAGGAAACGTAACACCTGACCCCGCGAGAATGCTCACGGCAGACGCCAGGGGCCACGGTCGATATGGAGCGGCAAAACAAAACGTTTTAACAGGAGCAAACAGAGATAACGGAGTCCTTCCGGAAGGAAAAACACCTCTGTTTCCTATGCCTGCTCGCGATTTATCGGAGTTGCCTCCTGTTCAAGTCCGATTGGGTACATTGGGACAACTGCGGCACAAACTCAAACGCGACCGCCTGCCGGGCCGAACTGTCCAAAGCCTGTCAGGAACAACAGAAGATGCTGCTGGACATGCTGGCGGCCATGGACGCCCAGCCGAAAGCTGAACAGAAGAAGCTGTATCAGCAAATGCGGCTGAATCGCCGATTGATGTTCAAATAAACCAAACCGCGGCAGGGCAAATTCGTTGACTTTCCCGGCCGCGCGTCTTATGAGTGCCCGCCAGCAACATCATAACTTAACATCTCATCCAACCAACTAATCACCATGAAAGTCATACTCGAGGTCACCATTCCCCTTGAACCGTTCAACACTGCGGTAAAAGACGGCACGGTGGGTTCAAAAATAAATCGGATTCTGGCGGCCACCAAACCGGAGGCGGTCTATTTCACCGGGCACCACGGTCAGCGCGGCGCGACGCTCATTGTCAATATGAAGGACGCGTCACAGCTTCCGGCGTTCTGCGAACCGTGGTTTTTGACCTTTCAAGCGGATATCGAATTCCGGATTGCCATGACCCCGGCGGACCTGAAGAAAGCCGGGCTGGGCAAACTCGGCAAGGCCTGGGCTTGAACTGACGCATTAACTAAACCAAGGTCGCGCAAGATCCCGCAGCGCGGGAATGCTGGCGGATTCCTGCCCGTATTGGCATCTATTTGCTTTCGTTTTTACTTCAGCCTTTCGCGTTCAGCCTTCAGCCTTGGAATTGTGTTGGCCGCCATGACTGACCAGCCGAAGGCTGAACAGAAGAAAATGTACCACCACAACATGCGCCGGAACAACCGGTTGATGTTCAAACAGTGGAGCGGAGGCGGGGTGCCACGCCAATCTATGTGCTTTTCGTGCGGAATCCACCCATGGCATAGATGATGAGGCATACCAGCAGAATCAGGCCAAGTCCGCTGCCGCCGATGACCGGACCGCCAAAGTAAAACCCACCACCGCCGAACAACAGAAGCAGAACAACCAGTAGTAACAATATATTCATGCCAGCAAGTTAACACACTGCCGCTCGGGCACCATGGGGTCTTCACCCTATACAGTCTACCCTATATGCCAACATCAAGACCCGTTTCCGTTTATGCTTATGGTATTTTGCGTTTTGTTCTTTTGGTGATTTTGTCTTTCGCGATAAAACATCCAAGTCCAGCCATTGCTACGGCCCAGGAGTAAAACGGACTCGTGAAAACCCATAACCAGATGGGTGTTGGGACATAGCAATTGATTCCTTCACTGGGAAAGGAAGAATATCCGGCGCCAGTGGCAGGGTAGCTTTCCTGAGAAACCAAGTTGCCATTTATATCATAAACGTAATGCCGATTCAGGCGCGCGGTTATGACGTGAATGTGGTTTGTATCAGTGATAAACAATTTGAAAGTTCCGGCACCAGCATCTATATTCCAACCGCGCAAAAACTTCCAGTTGGAATCATAGATTTGAACTCTGCCCGAAGCGGTATGTGGAACCACCCGATAACCATCTTTGGTGGATACAACGCCAGTAGCATGGCCAACTGGCCATTCAAATGATTGAGAAAGCCAGTTCAGGCCGCCCATCGCCGCCAAAGCAGACCCGAAAAAACCAAGGGCTCCAATCGCGATCAAAGTTGATGCGAGAAAACCAAGAATCCGCTGCCAACTGCTTTGCCTTTTCGCTGACCAAAACTCGCTGGCCGCACCAAACAGCCAGACAACGAGAATGAAAAAGCAAATGGCAATCGAGATATATTTCATAGGTCAATCCTGGGAGAATTGTGGGTTCTTAGAGTATGAGCGGTCTTAATGGAAAGCGGTTCCTTAAAACGCGAACGAAGGCGGCATCCGCTTTATCTGAAAATAATTCCAGCGGTGAAAAACCGCGTTGCCGAGCCAGCACCGCGGCAATTCCTATGAATACCGCAGTGATGACAATGTTTGGCCAGGCGTTAAGCGCCCATTGGCCGGACCAAGTCAGTTGCAACTGATTTGAAAACGGAAGCAAATAGGGAATTGGCCATTGATCACCATCGGGACCCCGCGCACCAACCAGATCCGCCAGCAGATGCAGATGAAAACTGAATAATACCAGAAGCGTCGTTTTTATCTTCTGTCTGGCGAAGATTGCGGAGAGCAATGAGACAAACAGGGCGAAGCCAAGATTATGACCGAGCACGTGATGGTAGTTGCTCCACCAGTACAGGGGGTGGCTGGAATTTTGGGTCAGTTTCTCGGCGATAATACCCAGTCCGTCGATGTCAGGAACAACACTTGCCCAGGTCACTAACGCGCGATCCCGTTTTGAGAGCGAGGGCACAGCATTGGCAACCGCCCAGCCCATAAAAAAATGCGCGATCGGACTCATCCGTTCTGGAACATCGTAAGAAATTGTCGACAGCAACTCAATCCGAAGGCCTACGGAAATTTGAAGCCAAAATGAAAGCAAAGTGGAGAAATTTGATTATGGCAGCGCCAGAGGCCATGCTCGATGTACAAGCACAGGCTGGCGGCCATGAACGGCCAACCCAAAGACGAACAGAGGAAAATGCACCAGCAGATGCGCCGGAACAACCGGTTGATGTTTAAATTAACCAAAGACGAGGTTTTAACCGCCAAGACGCGCCAAGGCACTTCAAAATTCTTTGACAGTGACCGGGTGGCGGACCAACCTTGGCTGGTTCACCGCCGGAAGGAAAACAGATATGACGCAGGATGAGAACCATCTTCGGTTGCTTTCGATATTCCACTATGTGGTTGGCGGGTTTGCCGGCTTGTTTGCTTTGTTCCCCGTTTTCCACCTGATTTTCGGCATTCTCATGATCCTTGCCCCGGAGAAGTTTGGCGGACATGGACCGGATCAGCCTCCGCTTGCTTTGATGGGTTGGTTCTTTGTGGTTTTTGCTGTCATGTTCATCACCTTCGGCTGGGTGTTTGCGGCATTCGTTCTGACAACCGGGCGCTTCCTGGCCCGGCGCAAGCACTACACGTTCTGCCTCGTGATGGGTGGCGTGGAATGTCTGTTCGTGCCATTCGGCACTGTCCTCGGTGTGTTCACCATCATCGTGTTGATGCGAGAACCGGTGAAGCAGCTATTTGGAGCCAATCCGCCAGCGGTTGCGGTGGATGTGCAAAAGTGAATTCCGGTCGCGCAACACTTGAACCTCCTGGCGGATGTGGACTCGCTCGTGCCCGCTCGCTCGGTCCTTGCGGACCTTTGTTTTCAGCCAAATTCCTTTCGCCGTTTCCCGAACGGCTCAAGTGTCGCGGACGTGGCGGCCTGCTCGCGATCCACTCGCGATTTATTTATCGGAGTTTATCGGAGTTGTCGGGATGGAGTTTTTCCACCTCGCGGAGGAAGGCGTAGGCGTCGGCGGTTGTGAACTCCGGTTTGTCCTTATTTTTCATTACAAATTCGGGGATGCTTTAATGCGAATTCCGGGGTATCATCAATCCCCTTATGTCTCAACATTTTGCAAAGGCCTGCCTCGCCGGCAACTGGTTCCGCCACGTTTTATGAATGAGTCAGGAACGTTTTGTGCAAAATAAAAGAGAACTGAAATTTGCCGGGCAACGCTCTTTTTCTGTTCCAGCCAGGCGTTCCTATGAAAGCGACGCCCGTCGGGGTGGAACCCGGAAACGTGGAAGAATGGACGGTCCATTAAACGCTTCCGTTCTGGCGATCGTGTGCCTGCTGATTCTTCCGTTGGGCGCGTTCGCGCAGTTGCCGACGCCGACCTACGGATGGAATCTTGGAAATACGTTGGAGCCGCCCTGTGGCGAAGGCTGCTGGGGCCCGCCGGCAACCCAGGCGCTGATCAACCAGGTCGCGGCCGCCGGGTTCAACGCGGTTCGTATCCCGTGCGCGTGGGACAGCCACGCCAACCAGTCCACGTACCAGATTGATCCTGCCTTTATGGCGCGGGTTCAACAGGTGGTCAGCTGGTGTTTAGCCACGAACCTGCATGTCATTATCAACGACCACTGGGACGGTGGTTGGCTGGAAAATAATCTTACGGGAACTGTGAATCCAACGATCAACGCGAAGATGAACTCCTACTGGACACAGATCGCGAACGCCTTTGCTGCTTACGATAACCGGTTGCTGTTTGCCGCTGCGAATGAACCCAACGTTGACAATGCCGCAAAGATGTCCGAGCTGATGACTTACTACAACACGTTCCTCAACGCGGTTCGCGGCACGGGCGGCAATAACAGCTCCCGCTGGCTGGTGGTCCAGGGGCCAAGCACCGATATCGACACGACCTATAGCTTGATGAACACCCTGCCCGCGGACCCAACGCCCGGTCGCCTGATGGTGGAAGTACACTATTATTCCCCGTGGAATTTCTGCGGACTGTCAAGCGATCAGAGCTGGGGCGACATGTTCTATTTCTGGGGCCAGGCTTATCATTCCACCACCGACCCCTCTCGCAATGCCTCCTGGGGCGAAGAAGACTATTTGGACACCGAATTCCAGAAGATGACCGACAAGTTCGTCAGCCAGGGAATCCCCGTGATGATTGGCGAGTTCGGGGCCATGAAGCGCACGAGCCTTCCGGAACCGGACCTGGACTTGCATCTTGCTTCGAGGACCCATTTTCACAAATACGTCGCCGATTCCGCCCGCAGCCATGGGATGAGTCCCTTCTTTTGGGACACGCCGGGAACGGGACAATCGTTTGACTGGACCTCGGGTGCGGTCTATGACCCGGACAACGTGACGGCGTTGACGGGAGGCCCGGCGCTGCCACCCCCGGGCGCCCTGCCGCCGGTGCCTCTTCCTTGGATGACGCAGGACATCGGCACGGTGGGACTCTCGGGCACCGCGGGTTTCACCAACGGTGTGTTTACGCTGGTTGGGGCCGGAGGGGACATCCAAGGCACGGCCGACGCCTTCCGCTTTGCCTATGTGACCGCAACCAGAGATTGCACGATCACTGCCCGGGTCGTCTCCGTGCAAAACATTGATCCGTGGTCCAAAGCCGGGGTGATGATCCGTGCGAGCCTGGATGCTGGCGCGACCAACGCCTTTGTCGCTATGACGCCGGGCAATGGCGTGACCTGGCAATACCGTTCGAGCACCGGCGGCGGCACCAGCGTTAACAACTCGAGCGGCCTGAGCGCGCCTTACTGGGTCAAGCTGGTGCGCAGTGGAAACACGTTCACGGGATACCGTTCGCCGGATGGCGTGACGTGGACGCAGCAGGGATCCACCACAATTACCATGTCATCCACCGTGTACGTGGGGCTGGCCCTGACCAGTCACAACACTTCGAGCCTCTGCACTGCCGCATTTGACAGCGTGACGGTGCCCGGCTGGTCAGCTTCAACTCCGCCGGCCATGCCGACGAATCTGGTTGCCACCACCGGTGATGCGCAAGTGGCGTTGAGTTGGTCGGCTTTATCCAACGCGACCAGCTATTTTGTCAAACGTTCGGCCGTGAACGGCAGCGGTTATGTGAACATTGCCACCAACGCCAGCCTCGCCTTCACGAACACCGGATTGGCCGATGGCACCTTGTATTACTATGTGGTCAGCGCGTGGAACAGCACCGGCGAGAGCGCGAATTCCGGGCAGGTCAGTGCGCGTCCGACATCGCTCGCGCCCGTCACCATCAGTGTAACCAATGTGTCTGGACAGCCTGGCTTTGCCTGGCCGGCGAACCACACAGGCTGGCAGTTGCAATTGCAGACGAATCGACTCGGCACAAACTGGGTCAACGTCACCGGTTCGGCACAGACGAATCTGGTGGCGATGCCGGTGGACAAGGCGAACAGCGCGGCGTTCTTCCGGTTGGTGCAGCCGTAATCACTGGCCCCGGTGTCCCGGCTCCAAGCCAGGCTTGTCACCTACCCGACTCCCATCCGCTGTCACTTGGCCAGTGAGGACTGAGCCGTTTGTGTGACTCGTTTGCTCAGAGGTTGACGCGATGGAATTATTGAAAGATTGACCCCTTGATTGCGTAATACTCGGTAGTAACTAAGCTAACCGGTAGGGAAGCAAACCTCGGGACATGACCGGTGGCAGTCAAGGCGTACCAACGGAAACACACAATCGCATGAACTTACCATCTCTTAATATCAAACGGCACGCAAAAATCATCCGCCGGCATTCAGTTCTCCTGGCACCACTGACGCTGTTGGCCACGATGTTTTTTGGCTCTCCCATTTCAGCCCATGTTGACTCGACATCCCGCAACAGTTGTCGCGTCTTCGTCAGGTTTAAAGTGGACTCATGGCTGACGATCTTCGGACAAGACATGTATTGGCATAAGGACAAAGGCTGCGGTTACGCCACGGCAGAATCCCTGTTCTACAAACCAAATGGCCAGGTGGGAGCAAGGGCATATGTCTATGTAAGTGCCAGTGGCGTAAAGGCGGACGTTTGGAGCCTGTCGCCTCAAATCACAGCCGGCGGCGGTTATCCGGTGGTCACGAATGACATCAACGGCCTGAGTCTTTCCAGCATTTCCTATAGCGTTGACATCAGCACCAACAATATCGTCACCCTGACCAACTTCAGCGGGGCTTTGATGGCGTTGACGAACAGCCTGTTCTCCGGAGACATGACCATCGTCGTCTATAATTCCGCCCCCAACGCCCCCGATCCGGAGCCAGTCACTCCAGAAAATACAATCTGGCAAGGCAGCGTCTGGATTGAGAATGGCCAGTTGACCACCAGCGGTGGGTTTGCCAACTCGGACTTCGAGTTGTCCACGGGAATTTATACCAATGCAGAATCGACAATCCCGGTGGTTCAAATAACCCCCGTGGCCGGGTTGATGAAAATGATTCCGGTCAGCGATACGATTTCCAACGACAACATTGCAGTGACCGGAATCGGGGATATTGGTTACGGTTCATTCAACGAAGCCCAGTTGATTGCATCACTGACGAACACCCTGCCGGGAGGAGGCGTCGAGCCATTGAATTTCACCTGCACCAACGGCGTTCTGGGCCTTTCCTGGTTGGGCAATGCTTCCCTGGTATCATCGCCCACCCTGACTCCGCCGGTGTTCTGGACCCTGACGACAAACCAGTCGAACACGCAATTCATCGTGCCCGCCGGGACGCAGAGTTATTATCGCCTCTTGGGACCGTAAAAAGGTTGAGGGTCAGGACAGTTTCCAACTGCGGCACGAATTCAGACCCCACCACCTGCCGCGCCGAACTGTCCAAACGGGTCCAACACCAAGTCGCCTTCGTTCGTCGAGGCCAACAGGCAGCGTTCGACCAACGCCACAGGTTTTTGGGTTGGATGTTTGCCGTGGGTTTTCTCGTCATTCCCCGGAGCCGTCATGGTCCAGACGGGATTTAACAACGAAGGAACAAAGGAATAAAGTTCTTCTGATTTTTCTTCCTTGGTTGCTTGGTTACTTTGTTGTTCAAACTCCTCCCGCCGCCAAACGGTCTTCATTCGCTTCCCTGTCACCTTCCGCATTTCCTGATAATTGAAAACGTGTTTGCTTTTCTCGTTCTTGGCGGCCCAGAGGACGGTCTCCGTGGAGTGGGTGAAGTAACGGCAGCTCAGGTTCGGGGGCGGGTTCGGCTTTTCCCAGGCGATGTCGTTCAGAATCTTGTACCCGAGCTGTTGCATCGCGTAGCCGATGCTGAATATGACGTGGTGCGTGCCGGTCACCCAGATGGTGCCGTTCGGCTTGAGCACACGCTGACAGCATCGCAGCCATTCGAGGTTGAATTCGTGGTTCATTTCCGGCCCGCGCGAGACGTCCCAGTCTCCTTTATCCACCTTGACCAATTTACCGGCGTGGCAAGTGATACCGCCGTTGGACAGGAAATAAGGTGGGTCGGCAAAGATGGCATCGAAGCGGCCTTTGGGATATTTAGCGGCGATAGCGTCCAGGAGTTCGAGGCTGTTGCCGTGGTACAGGCGGATGAAAGGGGTGTCGGATAGGAAAACTAATTTAGGTAGGGCGGGCACTCCGCTGCCCGCCGCTGGTTCGTCCACCTGTGACGGCGCGCACGGAGTGACGCGCCCTACCTGAATGGAACCATCTTCGCGGATAGTGAAATGCGCAGGAGCGATGGGATGGGCGTGAGGGATGTCCGAAGTCGTTTCGGCTCGCGGGAACGCTCGCCCCACCGGTTTTGCTTTTCCTGTCACCTGCCACTTGTCACTTGCCACATCCGGAGGTGGCAGCGGGGATTTGTAGAACGATTTGGCCTTCTTCCTCCTGGCTTCTGGCTTCTGAATTCTGGATTCTGGATTCTGCTTTGGACGTCTTCTTCGGCACGCCCAGATCAATTGATCAGAAAGCCGATCCAGATCAAGGGAAAACAGGTTTGAACAACGAAGACGCGAAGATTTTTAGCCGCAAAGAAGCGCAAAAGGCACAGAACAGCAAAAACCGACTTGAACAAGATGGGGCGTCGTGAGAACTCCGCTCTCCGAGACGTTCACCCGACACGCGCCACCCGTCACATTCCTACGGATTGGACAGGCGGAAGAAGCGGATATCGGCGGAGGCGGGATTGGTGGCGATTTTATTGATGCTATCGTTGCCGATGGGACCGCTGAAGCTGGTCCAGTTGCCGGCCGCGAGGTTGGTCGTTTGCTGCAGATTCCAGCTGGCCCAGATGGCCGGCCAGGAGACGATGACATCGGTTCCGGAACGTTTGAGCGCCAGGCGCGGTGTGAACGCGGCGGCGTTGGTGAAGACGCTCATCCCGCTGAAAGTATTCAAGTTGCCGCTGATCAAATCGTACCGGCCATCGCCGTTGACGTCTGCCGCGGCCACCGTCTCCGGATTGCTGGCGATGGTGATGTTGGTGTTGAAGCCAAAAACGCCGGCGCCGCCGTTGGTCAGCACAATCAACGACGTTACGGAAGGTCCGATTGCCGCAATGACGTCCAACTGCCCGTCACCGTCCACGTCGGCGACGGCAAGTCCGTTGGGTACGGCGGTAAGGAGACTGTAACCGGCGAGCACGAGCTCGCCACTGCCGTTGTTGGTCAGCACGGTGACCCGGTTGCTGTCAGATATCCATTCGGTGGCGAGAACCAAATCCGGTTTGCCATCGCCGTTGATGTCCGTCGGCACGGCGACATCGAAGCCGTTCAGAAAGGGGTCAAGGAACGGCACCGGCGCAGGTGCAAATCCGCCGGCGCCGTTATTGGTCCAGAGATGGAGATAACGCGTATCCGAGTTGTTGCAGGCGCCGATGATGTCCATTTTGCCGTCGCCGTTCAGATCGGCCGCGGCGGCCCATTCGGGAACGGTAAATCCCGGGCTGCCGACGCTGAGGCTGAAATTGGAGACGAAGTTGCCAGCGCCGATGTTGGTCCACACGGTGAAGCTGGCCAGCAGGGAGTTGGCGCTGATTAAATCGGGTTTGCCGCGGCCAAACAAATCCGCGGCGGCAACCGAACGCGGCTGACTGCTCGCGCCCAGCCGCAGGGTGGCGGCCAGCGTGAAGCCGCCAGTCCCGTCGTTGGTCAGAACGCTCAACGAGTTGCCGCTGACGTTGGCAGTGATTAAATCCAGAGAACCATCGCCATTCACGTCGACGGCGATGACCTGCCTGGGGAGGGTGCCTAACGTATAAGAGCGGTTGGAGACGAATTGCCCGGTTCCGCTGTTCGTCCAGACGAAAAGAAGATTGGGAGTCCCGACGCAGATGAGATCCGGTTTGCCATCGCCGTTGACATCGGCCGCCGTGACGCCACGGACATTCGACATACCGGTTAGCGATGCGGATAGCACAAAGGGCGCCTGCGCGGCGGCACTCAGGGAAATCAAAGAGGCCAAAACTATCGGGGACAAGCGGGGCGATTTCACAACACGCCTCATTGGGTTTAACTAATCTGTCCGTGTTTTATACCTGGTCCGGACGGAAAGCAATCCGATTGTGAATTGCGGACGAATCAAGCAGTAAAAGAGGGCTCCGTCCGTCGTCCCGCGGTGCGGGACTATGGCTCGGCAGGGAAGGCTCCAGTCTTCGCCAAGGCTATGACCCGGCAAGGAAGGCTAAAGAGACAATCAAGAGATGAGCAGTGGGAAGGAATATCCAATCACAGCGCGGGAGCTGAAATGTCAAAGCGGTCAACCGTAACCCGAATCATATGCTGGATTGTGTATGGAGTTTGACCACTTTAGCCACTATTTGCTCAGCGGCCATTTGGATCGCTTCATCCGTTGTGCCGGCAAAGGCTGATTTACCAGACTTCCCTTCGGCTTCAAATACCTCAATTTGATTTCCTGAATTCAAATCAGAAATAGTCACCTGAACCAAAATGCGCGCCTGGCCAGCCAAAGCCCCAGTCCATAATCGCGCATTGTCGGAAACCCGGTTGATCCCCTTTATGTCAGCAGCAACCTTTATTCCGCCGCCTGAATTAACGTCCGCTTTATTCCCGCTGACGCCTGGGTAATACTGTGTTTCCCGCAAGCCAGAAACGATCAACTCGTTAAGCCGATGCTTTTCAGTTTCCAAATCACCCAAAGAACTGGTGGATTCTACGAAGACAAAGTCCAGTGAGACCAGATTGGCGAGCAAGGCAGGGCTGTCATTCTTCACCACACCCGACGACGACGCGCAGCCAGCAAGGTTCAACAGCACGAACAGAATCACCGCACGGTTAAATAAATATTTCATTACGCTTGCCGGCGGTTTTGAGCTGAATCCGCTTCACGATAAAAGCTTCCACGAATCATTCCGAAGTGTCAAAAGCATAAACTTTGGGGCTCTTTTATGTGGTTCATAAACGGGTATGGCCCGGCAGGCATGTGACGGGTGACGGGTGACAAGAACGGAAAGACAGGCGGCTCAAGTGTTTTTGTCCGCAGATTGCGCAGATAGGCACAGATATTCTGCCGCTAGGAGGCACAAAAGGCGCAGGACAACAAAGACGGACTCGAACAGAAGGTAACGGAGGAAACGGAGATTCTTTCTTTTCCGGTTCCGGCAAGCCTCCGCTATCTCTGTTTGCTCCTGTTAAAAATTCCCAAGATCATTGTTTCCGTGGTCATCAGCGCTGATTAGCGACAATTAGCGGTTCGCTTTCGGCTCCCGGTTTCCAATGCTCAATGTCGGTTGTGCTCTGTTGAAACCATATCAGAGGAAGTTGGATCGCCTACCGGCGGAGGGCATAGGCCAGAACTTTCAAGGCAG
>Ga0265320_10000994_pt1 | contig 21041 bp, 20 predicted proteins | sample 4827metaG_FD_202087 | JGI IMG/M metagenome (GOLD analysis project Ga0265320, IMG submission 202087) | Rhizosphere microbial communities from Carex aquatilis grown in University of Washington, Seatle, WA, United States - 4-8-27 metaG | ecosystem: Host-associated > Plants > Roots > Rhizosphere >...
AGTGAACCTGTGAAGAATGCTCCCATCCACACGTACCTCCATTTGATTTTGGCGTCGGGCAAGAATTTGAACATCATCGCAAACAAGATGGATATAATGGAGAGGGAGACTAAGAAATTGGCAGTTTGGAAAAGGAACATGAAATATGCGGGCCAATGCGCCTGACTCCACTTGCTCATCGCTGCAAGGATTGAGGTTATCACCAATGACACCAAAAGAAGGAAGGCAATTGAAAGGATAAGCCCGAATGAAAAGAGGCGGCCTTTAAGAAAGTTCCAAATATCGGATTTGGACGGCTTGGCTTTCACTTCCCAGATAATGTTAAGCGATTTTTGAAGCTGAACAAACACGCCCGTGGCGCCAAAAAGGATGGTCATGAGCCCGATGGTCGTGGCCCAGAAGGAATTCGCACCCCTTCTAGCTCCAGTCATCATTTCTTGTATCTGGTCGGCAGTATCATTTCCCATGGCTGCGCTGAGTTGGCTATGTAGGTGACCGACTACTGCGTTTCGTCCGAAAAAATAGCCAGCAAGCGTGATGGAAAGGATCAATAGGCCGGGCAACGAAAAGATGGCATAGTAGGCAATCGCGGCACTTTCACGGAACGGATCTTTTTTGTTCCATTCCCAAAATGCATTTTTAAACAACAAAGCCCCCTCCTTCACTTTTATTTTCATGATGGCGAGAGGGGGACTCCAATTTTGAACTGCGCGATGCGATCTCACTGATCGCTGGCTGATAACTGGCGGAAAAACTGGAATTTCAACAAAAACGGTTTAAGGGATTTTTATGGGGTCGAGCTCGCCCCCTTTTGCATGGGCTGTGAGCTTCCCTTCGGACCTTCCTTTGGCGCCACCTCCTCGGCATTGATGCTTCCCTCGATATTCTGAGGCAGGCCTTTGATGAACCCATTGTGCACCATCGTGACGATCGCCCTCCAGACGTCGGCGCGTGTACCGCTGAAATCGCCTTGGACCGGAATTTTCATTCCCAGCTGGTCCCGGGACTTGTTTTTGAAAAGCTTAACAAGGCCGGCGACGGTCGTCTCCCAGATTTCGTGCCACGCGCTGCCTGCTCTTCGGTTCTGGGCCTTGAAGACCAGGTGCTCGAAGAAAGGTTTCACGTAGCCTTCAAACCGCCCGCTCTTGGCTCCGATCTCGACGAAGAGCCGAAAGTTGCCGTTGCTCACATCCACGTTCGCGTAGGCCAGCAGAAAATTGTTGAGCGCTGGCATCACCACGTCCTCCAGGGAAAGAGTACAATAGAAATGGGGCTGGGTTGCTAGCGGTTCGGCCTGAATGTTCAGGGTCAGATGTCCGCCACCAATGCTTTCGCCCTCCAGGCTGACGGTGGCCGGAAACTCGACACCGTTTTTTGCGGGACGGTTCCGCAGGCCTGTGGCGATCGCGTGCAGGTTGCGAATGTAGACGTCAACCTTCGGGGTTTTCGCAGTGTCCAGATAGTGTATCAGGCCGTCCTTGATCTCCAGGTGGGTGATGTTGATCGGAAAGATGGCGTCGACCACGTCTTGCCAGCGCCGATCGACCTTGAGCTGGCTGCTCTCATCCGCCGGACCGCGTACGAAATTGATCTCTCCGCCGTCTATGAAGATCTTGCTGACGATTTTTCCGTGAAAGAGCTCTCCCCAGGCGAGGGAGAAATCAATCACTCTCGCGGAAAAGAAGGGCTGGGCCACCTCGCCGCTCTGCTGCCTGATCTCGACCTCATGCAGGCTGTAGGCGCCCCGGTAAAGGTGGACTCCTACACGACCCACATGGCCCGAATATCCAGGCACGTCGCTCAGTTTCCGGTTTATCTCGCGCTGGAGGAAAGATGGCAGCGCCAGGCGCGCCGCTATGAGGACGACGACCAGTGTAACCACTATGCCTATTGTCCGACTAGGCCACGCGCGCAGGCGGGAGAAAAACGAGGGATTCACCCCCTCACCGACAGATCATGGACCGAAGCGTGCCCCGCAAAATGGTTTCGATGACAAACCGCTATTCAGGTCACTGAAATCCCGCCGCGCGGGGGTTCGAGTCCCATCTTTGGTCCCGGGTAGTCCGGTGCGACCAGTTCACTGAATAGGTTACCATGACCGCCGGCCGCCTTCAGCCCCGCCCGGCTCGCCGCCGCGGCGGGGTTTTTTATTGGCGACATGGCTTAAATGAAGGTAAATCCAGGGCCTTAAACGTGGAGACCTGCGAAGATATGCTGAAGGTGATTCTTGCCGGCTTTTGCGCTCTCGCTACAACGCTGATTGGCGCCTGGGCCGGCGCGGCTATGGCTTTTCGTTATCAACGCCATCGCGAGGAAGAAGTTAAGCGGAACGATCAGATTCAAGCGGTCGTCGCGGCCCAACACGCACTTTATTTCATGTGGCGATTGTTGGCATACGTGCGATATACCTATCTCGACCCCCAACGAGACGACGAAGACAATAGGCATAAGATGCTTGGGAAATACCATCTTGTGGAACACCGGGTTCCCATCGATTTCAATTCCCTAACCTTTTTATTCCAGCGGAATTTTCGCGGGCTGCTATCGAATATTTTTATCGCCGAAAGGGCGTTCCTGAATGCGGTCGATGCTGTCAGGACAAGAAACGACCGGCATACCGCGATGGAGCCTAAGCCAGGATCTGAGTACGTGCTCGATCCAGAGACGAAAATGGTCACCTTGCCATTGGACCCGCTGCAAGACGAGGGGATGAAAATTACGACGAATGCCTTATACGTGGCCGTCGACGGTGGGATGGTCCAGCTAGAGCGTGCCTTTTCCGTATTGAGGCAGGCAGCTAAATCAAATTTCCCAGAAATCGACTTTTTTTTGGGGGACAGCAATCTTACCGAAGCCGGCTTCTACAATTCGCAGAAGAAGCCGCAAGAGGGATTGGCCCAAGGCTAACTTGTGATCGCACGATCCGACCGAATCGCGACGGCGGTTTTTTTGTGCTATATGGGGTAGTAAACCGAGGTTGTTGAGTTAACGACCTGCGTAGCACCTCTTCGCCCGTCGCTGTAAATCGGGCCAAATTCCGTCAAGCTTTTATCGAGGTTCTGGGCAACGACGACGCAGACTTCCCCGGTCTGCATCGCGAATTGATTCATTTCTTGCTTGAAGCGAAACCGGCTATCAACAGGGACATCGCCAATTCTGGCTTGCTCGGGGTGGCTTTGCATCAGCTGAGCGTAGCACCTTGGTCGCAAGTGACAAGGGAGGCCTTTCGTATGCGAACCGTATGCGGTTTCTATCTCCCCTCGGTCGCTGGCGCCCTCAAGGGGAATCGAACCCCTATTTGGGCCTTGAGAGGGCCCCGTCCTAACCGTTAGACGATGAGGGCAACTAGCGGAGGGGAGACGCTCCGGATTTTGGCGAAGGGGTCAAGCGCATAGCAAAAAGTGACATCCCTGCTGTCGCTTTTCGAATTTCCCGATAGGATGAAATCCGCATTCAAATCCCCATGAACCGAATCCTCTCCTTTATCGCCGCAGTCCTGCTCGCGGCCTCAAGCGCCTCGGCCCAGTCCTGGGCCCGCACCCGCCTCGACAATTCTCCGCGCCATCAGGAATGGGTCACGGTGAAGGACGGTGCGCGCAGTGTGCAGTGCTTCGTCGTCTATCCCGAGGTGAAGGACAAGGCGACGGTCGTGCTGGTCATCCACGAGATCTACGGCCTGAGCGATTGGGCGCGCAGTCTGGCGGATGAACTTGCCGAGGCCGGCTACATTGCGGTTGCGCCCGATCTCGTCTCCGGCCTTGCGCCGGGTGGGGGAGGCACCAGCGAATTCCCCGCGCAAAGCGCGGTGACGAAGGCCGTGTCCATGCTGCCGGCGGCCCAGGTGACCGCCGATCTGAACGCGGTTGCGGACTACGCGGTCCAGATTCCGGCTGCAAACGGCAAGCTGGTCGTCGCCGGCTTTTGCTGGGGCGGCGGAAAATCCTTCCAGTTTGCGGCCGATCGGCATGACTTGAAGGAAGCTTTCGTGTTTTACGGCACCGCGCCAGCGCCGGAGGACCTGGCCCGGATCGCCTGTCCGGTCTACGGATTCTATGCCGAGAACGACGGCCGGATTGGAGCGACGATTCCCAAGACGGTCGATTTGATGAAGCAGGCAGGCAAGGCGTACGAACCGGTGACCTATAGCGGTGCCGGGCATGGTTTTATGCGCGCAGGTGACGCTCCTGAGTCCGCCCTTCCGGCACCGCCGGCCGACCCGGCGGCCGTGGCGAAGTATCAGCACGATCTCGCTGCCTACCGTGCGAACAAAAAGGCGCGGGATGATGCCTGGGCCCGGCTGGTCGCCCTGCTCCCGAAAGCCTGAAATCGCCTCTGCTGACCCTAAATAGGACGTGTTTCGTGCCGATAAGTAGCCGCGGTTTATGCAGACTACTGTCGAGCCATTGGCGTCCTTTGCTGTAGCGGAGGACGTGCGTGCCAAGCCCGGGCTGCGCTCCGGCGCTGCCGTCATGTCCCGCATCCTGATCATCGACGACGAGGAGGACATCCGGTCCATGGTGCAGCACATGCTGAACCGGGCCGGCTACGACACGTCATCGGCCGGGGATGGCCGGGAGGGTCTCAGGATTCTCCGGGACAAGCCTGCCGACTTGATCATCACCGATCTGATCATGCCCGGCCAGGAGGGCCTGGAGACGATCATGGAGGTGCGGCGGCTTTTTCCTGCAACGAAGATCATCGCCATCTCGGGCGGCGGCCACAACGGAGTCCTGGATTTTCTACCGATCGCGAGCCAGCTGGGCGCCACGCTCACGCTTGCGAAGCCGTTCACCCGAGAGCAGCTCCTGGGCGCGGTCAGGGAAGCGTTCGCCGCCTAGCAGGCGCGGGATCGCTCTGGCGGCTTGAATCCTCCGCCGGGTTCAGGCAGTTTCGCGGCGCTCCATTTCAACGCCCGGTCAATCATCCATAGTAGAGCGAGTGTCGCGGCTTCTGGCCCTCGCAATTTCCGCGCTCGTCGCCGGCTGCGTTCACGACCAGCAATTCCGGACCGACAATCCGGGGGCGCCCGACGATCCGCGGGCCGTGCTGGAATCGGCGGCGGCCTATCAGCTGGGGTTCGTCGAATTCGACGACCAGGGCTGGTTCTGGGACCCGCGGCAGATGGAGACCGTCATCAAGACGATCCGCAGCGCGACGCCGGCCCTGAAGGCGGGGGGGCGCAAGGGCGCGGTCGTTGTCCTTTTTGTCCACGGCTGGAAGAACAACGCGGCTTATGACAACGGGAATGTGCAGACCTTCCGCAGCATCCTTGCGAACCTGAGCGCCTTCGAGACCGCGGAATCCGCCCAGGAGGGACGCGATCCGCGCAAGGTGATCGGCGTCTACGCCGGATGGCGCGGGCTCTCGGCCACGATCGAGCCCTTCAAGGAGCTCAGCTTCTACGAAAGGAAGGATACCGCCCACAAGGTCGGGCACGGGGCCCTGACGGAGCTCCTTGTCCGACTGGAGAGCCTGCAGCGCTCGAACAACGCCTCGCTGAATGGGGCGCGCGTCCAGGCGGATACCCGCGGGCGGGAGACGGAGTTCGTGATCATCGGACACAGCTTTGGCGGCGCTGCCGTCCATTCGGCCATCTCCCAGATCCTTCTGCGGAACTTTTTCGAGAGCGTGGATCGCGGCTATCCGCTCAAGTCCTTCGGCGATCTCGTCATCCTTCTCAATCCGGCCTTCGAGGCCTCGCAGCACGAGGAATTGAATGACCTGGCGACGCACGCCACCTACGCGCGCTCCCAGGAGCCGGTGCTGGCCGTCTTCACGTCGAAGACTGACTGGGCCACGAAATACGCCTTTCCCGTCGGGCGCTCGCTTTCGACGGCCCTGGAGAGCTACCGGACCGACAGGCCGCAGCGGGCCGAGGATCTCCAGACCATAGGAAATTTCCCGTCATTCATCACCCACGACCTGGTCTACGCGCCCGGGGCCAAGGCCGCGGCGGCGCAGGCTGCGGGCGCTGCCCCCGCGCAGGCGCCCGTCATCGGGCGCGCGGAGGCTTCGGACACGGTGGGAAAAATCCTTTTTGTCCGGCGGAGCTGGCAGGGCAGGGAGGCCAACATCCATCCCGCGGCGAACCAGAAGGCGGCGCCACCGGCGACGTTCACGAACGTCGTTCTTCGTCCCAAGGCGACCTACACGAGCGGGGATCCATTCCTGATCGTCTCGGTGGACAAGGAGATCATGAACGGGCACGACGACATCGCGAACCCGAACCTGATCCGCTTCCTGAGCGAATTCATCGTCTTCTGCCGGCCGGAGCGCCCGCAGCGTCCCTCGGCGGCCGCGCAGGCGGCGCCGGTCCGTTTGGCGGCACCCGCGCCCTGAGGCCGGGCCGGAACGGGCCTATGCGAATTAACAATGGCGGCGTTGCATTTCGGCGGGGGGCTTTCGAAATGAGCATTTCGTCCCGCAATGTCCCTGCCCGCCACCGCCCGGTTCGCCATCGAGGAACTCTGTTTAAAGTTCGAGGTTGAGACCTCGCATGGGTACCACGTCGCCTCGCTGGCCCTGAAGCTCTTCGACGCGACCCACGTCGTCTTCGGCATTCCTATTGAGGATCGGGCGCTTCTCGAGGCCGCGTGCCTCCTGCACGACGTCGGCTACACGCTGAGTCCGCGCGACCACGCCGAGGTCGGCGCCCGATTGGTGCGCGCGGCGAAGCTTCCGGCCTTCTCCCCCGAGCAGGTTACCGAGATCGTGACGCTGATCAGGCTGCACCCGCTTTCGCTCAAGCTCGAGAAGGCCCGCCCGATCGCCAAACGGCTGCCCGATCCCCGCCGGACGCTCTACGCAGCCGCGCTTCTGCGGATTGCCGATGCCCTCGACGGCTGCCATCTGCAGGACGCCGCAATCACTTCGATACGCGCCACCAGCCGCCGGATCCGGGTCGGTGTGAGCTGCGCGCACTTTCCCCAAAGCGTCGAAGCGGCGCGGCACCAAGCGAGCCTGTGGCGCGAGGCGTTTCCGGCAGACATCGACCTGCGGCTCGTGGGAGGCGGCCAGCCGGCCCTCGTGGGGCCTTCGACGCCGCTCTACGAAGCGATCCGGCGGCTCCTCTACGTTCATTTCAAGACGCTTCTTATCAACGTGGATGGCGCCCTAGCGGCCCACGGCGATGAGGCGCTTCACGACCTGCGTATCGCGATCCGCAGGATGCGCGTCGTTCTTCGGGCCTTCCAGGAGGCTCTGGTCTCTACCTCGGGGGAGCGGATCGAGCGCGACCTGCAGCAGATGAACAGGATCCTGGGCATTGCCCGCGACCTGGACGTATGGATCGGTTTCTTTTCGACCGAGTCGGTCTCGCGGCAGTTCACGGGCCACCGACTCTGGAAGGGATTTGTGGCCCATCAGCTCGAATTGAGGCGGCTGCAGCAGGCGACCGTCCGCCGCCAGCTCCACGGCGCGCGCTTCAACGCGCTTAGGATCCGGATCAGCCGGTTTCTCCGGATCGAGATCCATCGGGCGGCTTCCGCCGTCCCGGAGACGCCGGTCACGGGGCTGGCGAGGCAGGTGCTCAGGAAGAGCCTGCGCCGGGCCATGGAACTGGGGCACCTCCGGCGGTCCCGGTCACCGGAAAAGCTGCACCGGTTGCGGATCGCCCTCCGCCGCGTCCGCTATCTTGCGGGGTTTTTCGGCCCGGCGCTCGGCCGTCCCGTCCGAAAACTGGCCCGGCGCGCCCACTCCCTGGAGCGGGTGCTCGGGGAGATGCGCGACGCCGACCTCGCGCTTGCCAGGATCGTTCAGGAGGGGCCCACACCGCCCCGTCTTCTCGTGCGCCAGCTCGAACGTCTGCGCCAGGCCGACTCGGCGACCCTTGAAAGCGCCTGGGGACGCATCGAGGAGCCACCGTTTCTCCTGGGATTGCACCGGCTACTGAAGCAGTAATAGACGGTTGCGAACTTGATATCGCAATTTGCGATATCAAGTTTCGCGTTTCCAGGAGGATAAGTTGAAAACAGAAGTCCTCCGGAAATCGATTTGGATTTCGCGAGACTGCTTTGTTCAATTCTCGCAAGGGACCAAGGAGTCTGGTTTCGGAAATTGATATCAAGCGGCGTCGGGAATCGTCATTGATCCTCAGATTCCTTTACGGCGGCATCGGGCAATCCAACGAGGACTAGGCGGGGTTCGCCCACCTGGTTGGCATTGACCTCAACGTCGACCGGTTCTGCGGCAATTCCTTGCAGGGTGGCTGAGGTCAAGGTGGCGAGCATATACCCCATATAATAGGCACCCGGCCGCTCCTATGGATTTCCTCTCGCATTTCGTGCAGCCAGCCGAGAGATTCACGAGGCCTCCTGCCCGCTGCACATGGAATCCGGATCAACCAAGGCGGTGTTTCTCAGCTACGCCCGCGAGGACACCGCGGCAGCGCAGCGTATTGCGGAGGCGCTGCGCAGCAACGGCATCGAGGTATGGTTTGACCAGAATGAACTGCGCGGGGGCGATGCCTGGGACGCCAAGATCCGGAGGCAAATCGATGCCTGCGCGCTTTTCCTCCCGATTGTTTCCCGGCACACGGAGGAGCGAGGCAAGGGCTATTTCCGGCTGGAATGGAAGCTGGCGGTGGAGCAGACGCACCTCCTGATGGAGGGGGTGCCGTTTTTGGTGCCAATCGTCGTGGACGACACTCCGGATTCGACCCCGGCCGTGCCGGCGGAATTTCGTCGCGTGCAGTGGACGCGTTTGTCCGGAGCGTTGCCGACGACGCAATTCGTAGAGCAGATCAAGCTTTTGCTGGAGTCGCCGCACCTGCCCGGGGCACCCGTGAGTTCTGGGAGCGCCAATGTCGGCAGGGCGGCGGCAACAAAGACTTCGCCGCTGCCTTGGGCCGTCCTTGCGGCGGTGATTGTCGGTGCGGTCGCGACGTTCGTGGTTCTGCGGCCGTCCGGGACCAAGGGGCCCCCCGCAGCCTCGGCCGGCGCCGCGATGCCGCCCATGTCCGAAGCACGCCAGCTTGAAGCGAAAGCGTGGGCGATATGGGAGTTGCAGGACGATGCCACTCGCGACGATTGGACGTTGGCTGACCAGTTCTGCCAGCAAGCGGTCACGGCCGATCCGAATGACGGCGACGCCTGGGCGGTGCAATCCCAGGTGTCGCTAGCTTTCGTGATTTACGGATTCGACCTATCGCCGGCCCGTTACGAAGCGGCGCGGACCCAGGCACAGCGGGCAGTGCGGCTGGCGCCGGACTCGAACGAAGCGCAGTTTGCTCTGGCGAACTACTATCGTCGACAGAGCGCCACTCGAGACGAAGGCACCCGCATGCTGCGCCAGTTGGTTGAACGCATGCCGAACGACAAGCGGGTGCTACGGACGCTGGCCAGCGCTTTGCGCGGGCAGGGCTACAACGAGGAGTCGATCATCTATTCCGACCGCGCTATCGCCCTTCCTGGCGGCGATCCGATCGCAATGTTCGGCAAGGACGAAGCGTTGCGAAACCTTGGCCGCGATAACGAGGGCAATAATGTCATCGATCAGGTGCTGGCGGTGCATCCCACGCCCGCTGGCTATCTCAGAAAGCTGTATTACGTGGTTCTCCGCCAAGGCGACCTGGAGGAGGGGCGGGAGCTCCTGGAGAAAATTCCGGCGCCATTCTTGTCGGATGAGTGGGGCGCCTACTGGGCCAGCACGATTTGGCTCTGGCGACGCGAGCCGGATAAGGCGCTCAACGCGTTGAATGCCCTTCCGACGGATTATATCGAGAAAGGCCCCATCGCCAATGGTCCCAAGGCTTATTTCACTGGATTGGCCACGCAGATGGCGGGAAATGCCGACGCCGCGCGCTCGGATTGGCAGGCTGCATTGCAAGTCGTGGGGCAACGGCTGAAAACGCAGCCTGGTTCGATCGAGTTGCTTGGCTGGAGGGCGCTGCTGCTCGCCCAATTGGACGAAAGCGCCGACGGTGAGGAGGCGTCGCGCGTTTATGAGCAATTGGTCAATTCGGATGACGCGGACGCCCACGGCTTAAAAGGGTATCGCGACCTCCGCCACGCCAGAGTCGCCTGCACGAAGGCGATCTTGGGTCATCAGGATGAGGCTATCGATGGCCTCATGCAGATTAGTTCCAAACCTTGGCCGGCCCTTCGTTACTCCCCAGAGTGGGATTGCCTGCGCGGCAATCCGCGCTTTCAGGCCTGGCTCAAATCGAATCCGCCCAAGGAATCGAAATAAGCGATTCCGACAAAGCCGTCTTAGCCGAGCCCTCAGTGCCGGCACTGAACCACGAAGCCCCCGGCGGCACGGCCAGAGCAACGAGCAAGCAACGGGGAAGTGGAAAAGCTAAACTATGCATGACCGGAGAGGTGACCGGTGACCGGAGAGGGGTCATGACCGGAGAGGGGTCAGTGACCGGAGAGGGGTCAGTGACCGGAGAGGGGTCAGTGACCGGAGAGGGGTCAGGCCCTGAATTCTGTAATTTTCGATTGGCGTCACGGCATACGAGCAACGCGCGGGCATGTTTTGAGGATTTCCTCATCGTACGTGTAGAGCTTCAGACGCAGATCCTCAGCGAGCGTGATATAATAGCTGTCGTAGCTAGAGCAGCCAGTTCGCCTGGCGGTGTCCATGACACGCGGAATCGAGACATGGCGGGTGGTCTGGGCGAATAGTTCCAACGCTTTCTGGATCAGAGCCGCAGTGCCGGCCGGCGGTAGGCGGCCGGCGCGCTCGTATTTGCAAAGAACGCTGGTAAACTCGGCCTGCCAGAGACTGGGAGCGGTCCAATCCGGGTCGCGTTCGAAGAGCAAATCGACCTGTCCGGGATTATCCGCCCGGATAATGAACCGGGCGATCACGGTGCAATCGGCGACGATCACGCTCGCCCTTGGTTGATCGCAGCTTTCAATTCCCTGGGACTAAGGGCGGGGAAGTCAGGAAGTCTTTCCCGCAGCTGGCGCAAGTCGGAAAGAAACGCCTGGGGATCAAGGCGCACGGGCAGGTATTCGCGTTCAAGGGCAGCGATCGCTTCGGTGTTCAAGCTCCGGCCGTTGCGCTTGGCCGCTTCCTTGAGACGGGTATGGAGGCGCTTGGGGACAGATTTGAGAGTGACATTCATGGCATCACAATGGTGCCGTTTTGGTGTTAAAACAAGCATACAGAATTCAGGGCTGCTTATTGAAATAAAATCCGATCGAGGCTCCGGTAGTGGATGGCCTCGAGCAGGTGGGGAGATTCGATCCGTTCGGTTCCCGCCAGGTCCGCGATGGTGCGCGCGACCTTGAGGATTCGGTCATAGGCCCGGGCGGAGAGGGAGAGCGTCTCCATGGCGTGCTGGAGGAGGTCGCCCATGGCCGCGTCGATCCGGCAATACTGTCGAATTTGCGCGTGGTTCATCCGGGCGTTGACCGCCGCACTGGAGCCGGCAAAGCGGGCGCGCTGGCGGGCGCGGGCAGCCCGCACCCGTTCGCGGATCGGTGCGGATGGTTCACCGGTCTTCTCCGAGCGCATCTCCGAAAGAGTCAGCGCGGGGGCCTCGACGTGCAGGTCTATCCGGTCGAGCAGGGGACCGCTGATTCTGGCCCGGTAGCGCTCGATTTGCGCCGGGGTGCATCGGCAATGGCGCTTGGCGTCGCCAAGATGTCCGCAGGGGCAGGGGTTCATGGCGGCGACAAGCATGAATGCGCTGGGCAGCATCACCTTGGCCGCCGCCCGGGAAATCGTCACCCGGCCGTCCTCGAGCGGCTGGCGAAGGACTTCGAGGACGGAGCGCCTGAACTCCGGAAGCTCGTCGAGGAAAAGGATGCCGTGATGGGCGAGGGAGATTTCCCCCGGACCCGGCACCGCACCTCCGCCGATGAGCGCGATATCGGATGCCGAATGGTGCGGGGCGCGAAACGGCGGGCGGCGATGCCACGCGCCCTCGGCAAGGAGGCTCTGCCCGGCCGCTGAATGGATGCTGAGGACATCCAGGTGCTCCTCGGGGGAGAGGGGCGGCATGATCCCCGGAATTCGCTGGGCGACCATTGACTTGCCGGAACCAGGCGGGCCGACGATCAGGAGATTATGTGCGCCGGCCGCCGCGACTTCGACAGCGCGGCGCAGCGCGTGCTGACCCTTGATTTCCAGGAAGTCTGCCGCTCCGGGGTCTTCGTCACTCGGGCGGATCGGAGGCGGTGCGAGCGGAGCCAGCTTGATATCCCCCTCGAGAAAGCGAAAGGCGGAGTCGAGCGATTCGACGCGGTAGACTGAAATCCCCTCCACGAGTGCGGCTTCCTCAGCGGAGCCTGGAGGCAGGAGGAGCCCCTTCTTGCCGAGCTTGCGAGCGAGGCGCGCCATGGCGAGCGCGCCACGGACGGGGCGGGTGGCGCCTGACAGGCTCAATTCACCGGCGATCAGATAGTCGCCAAGCCGATCCGCATTGAGTTGGCGTGTCGCGACGAGGATCGCGAGGGCGATCGGGAGGTCGTAGATCGGACCCTCCTTCTTCAGGTGACCGGGAGCGAGGTTGATCGTCGCCCGCGTGCGCAGCGCTCGGAAGCCGCTGTTGCCGAGGGCGGAGAACACCCGATCGTCCGACTCCTTGACCGCGGCGTCAGGGAGCCCGACCAGGATCAGTTTCGGCTCCCCGGCCTCGTCGGCGTTGACCTCCACCTGCACGAGTTCGGCGTCCACTCCCTGGAGCGAGGCGGATGATAGGGTGGCAAGCATGCATCTTCATTATAACCACTCCCGCCTCCGCTTTTCGCCTTTAGGTCCCTGCGGGGTCCATCTTTCCGCTTTCCGCCTACCGCTTTTCGCTTTTCATTATCCCATGATCCTCGGCATCACCGGCGGGTTTGGCACCGGCAAGTCCTCGGCGGCGCGGCTGTTCGAGGGGCGCGGCTTCCGGCGGCTGGATTCGGACCAATTGGTGCGGGAGAAGGTCCTGACCGCCCCGGATGTGGTCGCGGCGGTCCGGGAGCGTTTTGGCGCGTCCGTCCTGGGAACCGATGGGGCGATCGACCGGAGGAGCCTGGCGGACAGGGTGTTCACAAACGATTCAGAACTATCATGGCTTGAAGGAGTTACGCATCCAATTGTCTTCAATCTATGGCGCGGCGAACTCGCCTCGGATCCCAAGGGCCCGTGGGCGGTCGAAGTGCCGCTCCTCTTCGAAAAATCGCTGGAGAAATGGTTTGATTTTATAGTCTGCGTGGCGTGTGATTTAGAGCAGCAACTGGCCCGGCTGGAGCGGTGTGGCACTAATCGCGCGTTCGCTGGGCAACGTATTTCCAAGCAACTGCCGCTGGCACAAAAAATAGAGCTTTCCGATTTCGTTCTCTGGAACGAAGGCTCCCCTGAATTTTTAAAAGCACAGGTCGACCGCATAGTCGATTCGCTCTCCTGATCGGGAGCGAAAGAGCCCGAGGCAGCGCAGCGGCGCATCTATTTACCATGGCAACCCCTGAAAAGTCAGAAGCAGAAAACGCACCCCAAGCCGGCGATGCCGGCGAGGGAGGCAAGGGGAGTCGCGTCCGCTCGCGCGGCCGCAGGCCGCGCGACGGGGAAGGGGCCGCGAGGCCGGCTCCCGCAGGCGAGGCCGCGGGTGGGGCAAGCGGCGAGCGGGAGTCTTCCCCACCGCAGTCCGCCAGCGAGGCGCCGCCCGATTCCCGATCCGATGGCGAGGCTTCGAACGGCCAGGAGAGCCATGCACCCGCCAATGATGGGGGGCACGCGCCGCACGGCGGCCATGGAGGGCAGGGAGGCTACAGCGGGCGCGGCGAATGGCAGGATCGAAACAGCTGGAAGAGAAACAAACGCAAGCGCGGCGGGCGCCACGGCGGAGGCGGCTGGCAACAGGGAGGGCAGGGTGGACATGGCGGCCCGGCGTATCCGCCGCAACCAGCCCCGCCCAGCAATGCGCCGGTGTTCGGCGAGCTTCCCAATCCCTCGCGGTTCGCGGACACAGCGGCTCTGGACGCCCTTGCGAAGGAAATCTCCTCGGGAAAGGGGAAGCCGCTCAATCTCGACGAGCTTTACGCGCTGAACCTTGCGGACCTCACGGCCTTTGCCCGCGAGTACGGCGCGGAGTTCGAGGGCGCTCCAAACCGGAAGCTTCTGCTCGGCCAGATCTTCTCCAAGGCCTCGCAGACGCAGCGCGCCCTATGCGACCGCGGCTACGTGGACGTCACCGACCGGGGCGCCTTCATCGTGCACGAGCACGTCAATTACCGCCTCTACCCCGAGGACGCGTACCTGCCCGAGAGCCTGATCCGCCGCTACGGCCTCAGGCGTGGCCACCGTGTTTCTGTCCTTGTGGAGGCTCCTCGCGAGGGCGAGCGCTGCCCGTCGGTCGTGCGAATCGACAAGGTCATGGACATGGACCCCGAGGAGATATCGAAGGTGACCCCGTTCGAGGAGCTGGTCCCGTATTACCCTCTCAAGCGGATCCTCCTCGAAGCGCCGGACGTCCAGAAGGACGTCTCGATGAGGGCCGTCGACATCCTGACGCCTATCGGCTTCGGCCAGCGCGGGTTGATCGTGGCGCCGCCGCGCACAGGAAAAACCGTCCTTCTTCAGAACATCGCCAACTCGATCTCGGAAAACAGCCCGGAGACAAAGCTGATCTTGCTCCTGATCGACGAGCGCCCGGAGGAGGTGACGGACTTCAGGCGACACACAAAGGGCGAGGTCGTCTCGTCGACGTTTGATGAGGCGCCCGAGAGCCACGTTCATTGCGCGGAGATGGTGGGCGAGAAGGCGCGGCGCCTGGTGGAGCAGGGCCAGCACGTGGTCATCCTCCTTGATTCGATCACCCGCCTAGCCCGGGCCTACAATGCCCTGGCGTCCAATGCCGGTAAAATCATGTCCGGCGGCCTTGAGGCCACCGCCCTCCAGAAGCCCAAGCGTTTTTTTGGCGCGGCGCGCAACATCGAGGGCGCCGGCAGCCTGACGATCGTGGCTACGGCTCTCGTCGACACGGGCAGCCGCGCGGACGAGGTCATCTTCGAGGAATTCAAGGGAACGGGCAACATGGAGCTCCATCTGGACCGCGGCCTTGTGGAGAGGCGGATCTTCCCGGCGATCAACATCGACCGGTCGGGCACGCGCAAGGAGGAGCTGATCTACCATCCCGAGGAACTCCAGCGGATCTACGGGCTTCGCCGGGCAATGCAGGGACTGGGGCCCATCGAATCGATGGAGATGCTGATCCAGCGGCTGAAGAAGACGAAGTCGAACGCCGAGTTTCTCCTGAGCCTCAGCCGCCAGTAGCCCCAGCATCGGGCGGGGCGGGGCGCCGGCCGGGCGGCCGCGTGAGCAGGGCGGTCTCCAGGCCGGGCAGCCGCTCGGAGAATTCCTCGCCGGCCGAGGCCTGCCTCAGGGCCCTCTGGACCATCCCCATCTTGGCGTCCAGGTTGTCGATCATCGAGACGAGGACCGCCTCGGGAGTGGCGGCCATCACGGCCGCGCCCCACTCGAGCTGTCCCTGGTGGCTGAGGACGATGTGCTCGATCCGCTCGAGGAGTTCCGCATCGAGCCGGGCCTTCATACCCGCCTTGCGGACGAGTTGGTAACCGAGGACGACGTGCCCCTGGAGCACGCCGCGGCGGCTCCTCCGGGTGGTCAGGGTTCCCTCGTATTCGATGGCCTTGCCGGTGTCGTGGAGGAGGACCCCGGCCATGGCGAGGTCCGCGTCGACCTCCGGGTACAGCGGGCAGAGGGCCTTCGCCGCCCGGCCCATGCGGACCGTGTGCTCCAGCAGGCCGTGGCGGTAGGCATGGTGCATGCCCTGGGCCGCGGGCGCCGTGTTGAAGGACTCTCCCAGCTCCTCGAAGACCGCCTGCACGGTAGCGCGGAGCTCGTGCCGGGCTATCCCCTCGATGAAGGCGGAAAGCTCGGACTTGAGCTTCGCGGGATCCTCCGGCGAATTCTCGACGAGATTGGCGACAACGGCGGGATCGGACAGCCTGGTTTCCTCGACGAGCGAAGCCTTGCCGAGGCGGGGCGACAGCCGGCCCTGATAGTAGTCGATCTTTCCCTCGATCCTGACCACCGCGCCCTCAGCCGCGGACTTGAACGTCTCGTATGCCGGGCTGTCGCTGAACACGGTGCAGCCGAATGAGCCGCTCCGGTCGCCGAGCTCGAGGCTGAGGAACGGATTGCCGTTTCCGGCGGTCTTTGTCGCGAGCCGCTTGATGACGAGCAGGCTCGCGAAGGCCTGGCCGCCGGCTGCGCCGAGGGCCTTGATGTCGCGGACGGAGAGGAGGGGAGGAAATTCGGGCATGACCGGTCAGGGATAGTAGGCCCGGCGCGCCTTGACCTGGACGAAGCGCTTCTCCGGCAGGATGCACGCGGTCAGATAGCCGCCGAGGACGCAGGCGGTATCGATGCCCGCGGACCACTTGAGCTTGTAGATCTCCGGCCGGGGCGTGTGGCCGTAGATGACGAAGGGCGGGCCGTTCCACAGGTCGGCCCAGAGGGGTGCATCGGGCGCCGCGGACCGTTTCGCCGGCCGTCCGTCCCGGTCGACAACCTGGATGCGGGTGACGACCTCGGGAGGCTGTTTCTGCCAGGCCTCGCCGGGTAGAAATCCGCCGTGAACGAACACGGTGTTGAGTTCCGGCTCCTCGAAGGTGAGGGGCATGGCCTCGAGATAGGCCCAATCCTGGGGCCGGAGCTTGGAGAACGTGTCGAGGTCGTGCTCCTTGACGTACTTGCGGTCGCCCGTCCGCCGGTACTTGAGAAGGCGCAGCTCGTGGTTGCCGAGGAGGGAGATCGCCTTGTTTGCACGGGCGAGGTCGATCACGCGGCAGCTGTCGGGACCGCGGTTGACCAGGTCGCCGAGGAAGACGAGGCGGTCGTCGCGCTCGAGCTCCAGCCGGGAAAGGAGCTCCGCCAGCTCGACATGGCAGCCATGGACGTCGCCGATGGCGATGAGGCGTCCGGTCATCCGTGGAAGGGCGCGCGTGTCGATGAACGGGACATCAGCTGCATGTCAGGTGAATTTGCTAGCGTCGACCCCGCGTGCAAGTAAACAAGAAAGCCAATGGAATTGAATCTGCAGCCCCTCGCCGCCAGCTGTTTCGTCTCAGGGCAGGCTTTTGCGGCCGGGGACCGCGTCGTGAGCACCCTCGTGCGGGGATCGGAGCTCGAGGTCGTCCGGTACGATGTCCTGGCTTCGCGGGCCGACGGCTTCGCGCCCGAGGGCGCCGTCGCCTGCCGCTGGGTGCACCTGTACAAGCCGCGCGCCGCAGACGACAACCGGGAGCGGACGCTGAAGCTGTCGGCGGAGAATCTTTTCCTCACCCTGGCCGATCCTGCGACGGAAATGAGCCCGGAGACCGAGCGGCTGGTGCGGTTCCTCGCGCTCATGCTCGAGCGCAAGAAGGTGCTGCGCCCCCGGGGAAGGACGGCCGACGGTGCGCGGGACATCTTCGAGCACGGGCGGACAAAGCAGTCCTACGAGGTGCCGGCCGGCGAGATGAAGCAGGAATTCTTCAACGCGGTGCGGGAGCAGCTCAGCGTCCTCGTCGGGGAGCCGAGGGGGAAGCCGGCCTCCGCGACCGCCGAAGCCGTCCAGCCGGGCGCCTGACTGCCGGCTAGAGCCGGACGGGGACGCCCCTGGCGGCCAGAAAGTCCTTCACCTGGGGCACCGTGAAGGTGCCGAAGTGGAAAAGCGAGGCGGCGAGGACCGCGCTCGCGTGCCCTTCTTCCAGAACATCCGCAAAGTGTTCGAGCCGGCCAGCGCCGCCGCTTGCGATCACGGGGACCTCGACCGCATCGCTGACCCGGCGGGTGAGCTCCAGGTCGTAGCCGGCCTGCGTGCCGTCCCGATCCATGCTCGTCAGCAGAATCTCGCCGGCGCCCAGGGAGACGGCGGTCCGGGCCCATTCCACGGCGTCGAGCTCGGTCGGGTTGCGTCCCCCGTGCGTGTAGACGCGCCACCGGGGTTCGGGGCCCGGCTCGTGCTTGGCGTCGATGGCGAGGACGATGCATTGGGCTCCGAATCGGTCGGAGGCCGCGCGGATGAGGTCCGGGGCGCGGATCGCCGCCGTGTTGAGGGAGACCTTGTCCGCGCCGGCCTTCAGCATCGCCTCGATGTCGCCTACCGAGCGCAAGCCGCCGCCGACCGTGAGCGGCATGAAACAGTGCTCGGCCGTGGCGGCGACCACCTCGTGCATGATCCGGCGGTTGTCGCTCGAGGCGGTGATGTCGAGGAAGACCAGCTCGTCCGCCCCCTGCTTGTCGTAGGCGCGGGCGCACTCGACGGGGTCCCCAGCGTCGCGCAGCTCCTGGAAGCGGACGCCCTTCACCACGCGGCCGGCCGTCACATCGAGGCAGGGTATTATCCGGCGGGATAGCATCGGTCCCGGCTCAGCCGTCCACGTGCGTCACCTCGGGATCGAAATTCACGGCCAGGCGGTACGTCTGGCCGGGCCGCATGATGAGCGGATGGTCCCGGACCAGGTACTGGAGGTAGTGGATCTTTCCGTAGTTCGTCCGGTAGGCCGAATCGGCGGTGGCGACCTCGGTGTCTCGCCACGTTGCCTGAAAATCGTCGCGCGCCACGCTGCAGCGGAATCCCTGGGGCCCGAGCGCCAGCGATCCGCCGACGCGGTACCGGGAATGCGGCGAGGCGATGGCGAGGACGTAGCGGAATTTGTCCAGGGTCACCTGCTGCTTGACCGTGTACGCGAACTCGCAGGCGACCTTGCTGCCCGTGAAATTCCACTGGACCTTCACGCTGCCGAGGTTGCGGACCATCTCCTCCTGGGTGGTGATCAGCTCGGGCTGCTCGTAGCGGAAGAAGAAGCTGTTGCGCAGGCCGAGCCCGGTCACGCAGTTCTTTCCGTAGAAGGCGGGCAGCGTGACCTTGTCCCCGAATGTCAGCTCGGGAAGCATGATCGGCAGGTAGACGTTGTTCGGCCAGTCGAAGACGCCGGGGCAGTGGGGAAACGGGAGGGCGTCGCTCGAGAGATGGCCGCCGCAGCTGATCAGCGGGACCTGCAGGTGGAGCCCGCTCTCAGCGTCGCGATAAAGAAAGAGGCCCTGCTCCTTCCGATTGCTCTTGTCGAAGATGACGAAGCGGGCGGACGTCCTTGGCGGCTCCACTTTCGGCGCCCCGGTTGGCATCTGCACCGTCTTCGAGAGCCGGGACCACTGGCAGAGGTACCGCGCCGCGTCGAAGTTCGCCATGCGGGTCGTGTGGGGCTCGTAGGCCGTGCGCTCGGCGTCCCTCAGGTCGAGGAAGCCATGCTCCTGGTCGAGGTAGGTGCCGTAGAAGAAGAGGAAGAGCCGGCGGAGGATGTCGAAGTACTTCACTTTCTGGTCGTCGGGGATCCAGCCGTCGCGAAGGCCCTGCAGGATCAGGCTGATGCAGTGCATCTGGCCGTAGGCTCCGGCGGCGCGGCCGAACGCCCAGCCGAGCCCGTCCGACCTGACAAGGTCCGGCATCATCCGGATGTATTTTTCCGAGTAGGTCCTCAGGGTCGGCAGCTTCCGGTCCCGGACGCCGCTGTTTGCGTGGAGCTGCAGCGCGGAGCGGGTGAAGACGAGGGCCAGAACCCCGTAGAGGTTGAAATTTCCGCCGAGGCCATGGGGCGAGTCGTCGAAGAATCCCGCGGAGCTCGTCTGGTTGATGCGGTCCACCATCTGCTCGATCAGGCGCGAGGTCTCGTCCTTCTTCGACAGGCCGAAGCTGAAGCGGGCGACCGCCTTGGCGATGTTGAATGCCTGCCAGTGGTTGTCGTAGTCGCTGCGGTGGAGGAGCTGCTTGTCTATCCTCTGGCGGGTCTCCTCGACCAGGCGCTCCCACACGGGGTTGCGCTCCTTCGAGGGGCCGAAGCAGAGCAGGCCGAGCGCCGCGTAGGCGAGGCCGTTCTCCGCCGGCGGCTCCGTGAACATCTGAGCGGTGACGCAGCGCGCCGCGAGATCGATCAGGTCCTGGCCCTTGAGGGTCGTCTCGCCGGTTGCCCGGAAGTATTCGCCCAGGGCGTAGGCCACGTGCCCCGGCTCATCGGGGCGGGAAGCCTCGCTGTGGGCGGGAAGGACGGTGCCGTCTGTCTGGATCGAGTCGAGATTGTGGCCCAGGATCGAACGGGCCATGTCGAGGCATTGCTCGGAAAAACTGTGCATGCAGGATAAGCGGGCGTGGAAGGGTAAGGGGGGATCAGCGGGCGATCAGCTTGAGGAACTCGTCGTTCGTCTTCGTCTTGGAGAGGCGGGCGATCATGGTCTCGGTGGCCTCCTCGATCTTCTGCTGGACGAGCGCCCGACGGAAGAAATGGATTCCCTCGAGCTTCTTCGCATCGATCAGGAGCTCCTCCTTCCGGGTGCCCGAGGCCGCGACGTTGATCGCCGGCCAGAGCCGCATCTCCGCGCACTTGCGGTCTAGCACGAGCTCCATGTTTCCGGTGCCCTTGAATTCCTGGAAGATGACGTCGTCCATCCGGCTGCCGGTTTCGACGAGCACGGACGCGATGATCGTGAGCGAGCCGGCCTCCTCGGTCTTGCGCGCGGAGGCGAAGAGCTGGCGGGGCCTCTCCAGCGCGCGGACGTCGAGGCCTCCGGAACCCGTGCGGCCGCTGTTGCGCTGCGTGTTGTGGGCGCGCGAAAGGCGGGTGATCGAGTCGACGAACAGGACGACGTCGCGGCCCACCTCGACCAGGCGGCGCGCGCGCTCGATGCAGATGTCGGCCACATGGATGTGGTTCTCGATCTGCTCGTCATTCGAGGAGGCCCAGATCTCGGCGGGGACGCTCCGTTTGAAGTCGGTGACCTCCTCGGGCCGCTCGTCGACGAGGAGGATCATGACGTGGCACTCGGGGTTGTTCTCGAGCACGCCGAGCGCCATGTCCCGGAGCAGCGTCGTCTTGCCCGTGCGTGGCGGCGCGACGATCAGGCCGCGGGTGCCCTTGCCGATCGGGCAGAAAAGGTCGACGGCGCGGGTGGTCATGCGGCCGTCCTTCATCTCGACCTTCAGGTGCTGGTTTGGGGAGACGGTGGTGAGCCCGGGAAATTCGATCACGGCGCGGCGCTCCTCGAGCGGGCGCCCGTCCACGGTCTCGATGAACTTCATCTTCGGATTCGGAAAACGGCCCTCGGGA
>Ga0265320_10000996_pt1 | contig 21016 bp, 19 predicted proteins | sample 4827metaG_FD_202087 | JGI IMG/M metagenome (GOLD analysis project Ga0265320, IMG submission 202087) | Rhizosphere microbial communities from Carex aquatilis grown in University of Washington, Seatle, WA, United States - 4-8-27 metaG | ecosystem: Host-associated > Plants > Roots > Rhizosphere >...
TTGGCGGCTTTCGCCGCGCGCGCGGCCTCGAGCGCGCAGACGGTGCCGAGCACGTTCGCCGACATGTAGTCGACCGGCCGGTCGATCGACGGGACGATGTCGCCAATGCCCGCAAAGTGGACCACGTAGCGCGCCCCGCTGAATACGGAATCCCCGGGCTTCACCTCGCGGATGTCGCGGGTGTCGACCCGAAGGTCGGCGCTGCCCCTGTGGTGCTCGAGGTTCTGGAGGCGCCCTCCGACGAGGTTGTCCACGACATGCACGCGGAAGCCCTCCCCAAGGAGGAGGTCGACCATGTGGCTGCCGATGAATCCGGCGCCCCCGGTCACGACGGCGAGCGGCTTTGCCGAGCTCATTTCAGGCCAAGCTTCTTGATGACCTTAACGTTGACGAAGCTCTCGTCGGACATCGAGTCCTTGAACTTGCCGTCCTTGAAGGCCTGGCAGAGGCCCCGGACGGCGTCCTCGATCGAGCGCTTGGGCTTCCAGCCGAGCTTCTCGTAGATCTTGCGCGAAGAGACGTGGTAGGACCTGTTGTCGTTCGACGGCGTCGTGGTGATCTGGATCGGCGCCTTCTCGGGGAATTCCTGCTCGACCACGGTCTTCACGAACTCGGCCAGCTGCGCCACAGTGAAGTTCTCGTATCCGACATTAAACGTCTCCCCGGCGACCAGCTTGTCAGGGAACGAGAGCATCTTGACGTAGAGTTCGGTCACGTCCTCCACATGGATGTTCGGCCGCTTCTGGGCGCCGCCGAACACGGTGATGAGCCGCCTGTTGACCGCGTGGTTAGTCAGGATGTTGATCGTCAGGTCAAAGCGCATCCTGGGCGAGTAGCCGCAGACCGTCGCGGGCCGCAGGACCACGCACACAAAGTCCGGCGACTGGTGCTTGAACAGCAGCGGCTCGCACAGCCCCTTGTACTTATTGTAGAGCGTCAGCGGCACGAGGGGATGGTCCTCCGTGACTTCCGGGGCGTCGCTGACCCCGTAGACCGAGCTGCTGGAGACATAGATGAACCGCCTCACCCCGGCCATCTTCGAGGCGACCACAAGCGGCTCAAAACAGTCGAAATTGATCGTGCGGCTCAGGTTCTCATCGAGCTCGAAGCTCGGATCGTTCGAGATGCACGCCATGTGGATGACCCCTTCGACGCCCTTGAGCGCCGCGGCGTAGGCGGTGGTGTCGCGGATGTCCCCTTTGATGACCGTCAGCCTGGGATCCTTCGGCAGGCCGCCGGAGCCGAAGAGCATGAGGTCGTAGACGACGACTTCATATCCGGCATCGAGGAGTTTGGGGACAAGGACGCAGCCTTTGTAGCCGGCGCCGCCGGTGACGAGGACTCTTTTCATGAAATGGCTACCACAAATACCGCACGGCGAAGGGGTTGACGTCAACCTGAACAATGACGCCGCCTGGATGCCTCCACCTCGGTTATCTGTCGAGGGACCTGGGACAGTTGGACCGCACAACGGGATAGTGAACGAGATGTGTACGTCGTCGACACCGAGCGTCCGGCGCGCAGGATGGCATCTGCTGATCCCTCCACGCCGTGCTCGAGAACCTCAAGCGCTGCCTTAGCCGATACGGCGCCTATCGCGGCGCCCGGTTCGCCTAGAATTTTGCGAAGGACGCGACCTTTCGCAGGGACCACCTCCAGCTGTTGCGGGGGGACGAGCCGTCTCTACCAGTTCCGCACCGTCACCTCGGCCGACCGGTATCCAAGGATCTTCTCATTCCCTGCCGAACGGCTTAAGGGCGTCGCAGGCCCTGTACAGGCGCTTCGTCACGAACGGGTGGAGCAGCCACGCGGCGACCGCGGCCAGGACGCCGAGCCGGGCGCTTTCGGCCGCCCAGGGGCGGGGCGCCTCTGCCTTCTCGCCGCTCATACAAACTTTAACTTGCGGGCGGCGAAGACGACCATCCTGAGGAGCAGCCAGCCGTGCTGCCAGCGGTTGATGTTGGTCGATCCGTAGGTCCGGTCCCGATAGCGGACGGGGACGTCGACGATCTTCAGGTTCAGGCGCGCGGCGCCGAAAAGCAGGTCGAAGTCCCCGAAGGGGTCGAAGTTCCCGAAATAGGCCCGGTTTGCCGCGATCCGCTCATAGTCCGCCCGCCTCAGGACCTTCGTCCCGCACAGGGTATCCTTGAGCGGTTGGCCGAGGATCCAAGTGAAGAGGATCCCGAAGGCCTTGTTGGCGCATATGTTGAGGAACTGCATCGCCGCCTTCTCCATCGGGTAGACGAGCCTCGAGCCGTTGGCGAATTCGGCGCGCCCCGAGACGATCGCGTTATAGAACTTCGGCATCTCCTCCGGCGGCACCGTGAGATCTGCGTCCAGGATAATGAAGAGGTCGCCCTCGGCGGCCGCGAACCCGGCTCTGACGGCGTCGCCCTTCCCCTTTCCGGGTTGCCTCAGGGTCTTTATGCGGCGCCCCGGGTTCTCGCGGGTGACGCGCTCGATCTCCTCCCAGGTGTTGTCCCTTGAATTGCCCTCGACGAAGATGAGCTCGGTGCCGGCGCCCATGTCGGGGGTCCGCCTGACGGCCGCCTCGATGTTGCCCGCCTCGTTCCGTGCCGGAATCACGACCGAGACGGTGAGCGGCCCGGTCTCCCGTCCGCGGGCCGAGCGCGCGACGCAGAACACGGTCAGGCAGAACCAGGAGAACAGGGGCGACAGCCAGCGGTTGACGAAGGAGCCGATCCCGAGCGCCCGCGCCGGCCAGAGGATCCTGGGCTGGACGACCAGGGGCGCCCAGTCCCCGAGCTCCATCAGGCCCACGACATCGGCGCTCGTGAGCCAGTTGCTCGGGGGCGCGCCCCGCTTGATCCCGAAGGCCGTGGCGGCCGCGAACACGGGTCTCCAGAGCGCCGAGGGATAGTTCACGATCAGGCGTGTGGCGGGGTGGGAGACCGAATGGAGGCGCTCCAGGAGCTGCTGCACGTCGGCGGAGAAGTTGAGCGTGTCCGATATGACGATGCAGTCGAAGCGCTCCGCAAGGTCGAGCGCCTCGCCGGACTGGACGTGGAACTCGCAGTCGGGGCAGCCCTCCCTCGCGGCGGCTATCTGCCTCTCGGAAAGGTCGACTCCGACCCTACGCCTCGCCTTGAGCCTCCCGAGGAGGCCGCCCGAGCCGCAGCCGACCTCGAGCACCGACGCTTCGGAGGGAATGAGAAGGTTGTAGTAGTGGGCCAGGATCTCGCGGTAGCCGAGCGAGGCCCAGTTGAGCCGGTCGGGCTTCCCGTCGTACCACGCGCGGATCCGCTCGAGGTGGCCTGCGTTAATTTGTGAAACGGGCGGCGGCATGGGTGTTCTATGCCCGGTAGTAATCCCGGTACCATTCGACGAACCTCGCGACGCCGGTCTCGAGGGGCGTCGCGGGCCGGTAGCCGGTGTCGCGCTCGAGGTCGGAGGCGTCCGCGACGGCGGACTGGACCTCGCAGGCCTGGGCAGCCACGAACATCCTGTCCGCCTTCTTCTTCAGGCAGTCCTCGAGGATCTCGATCAGCCGCAGGATCTCGATCGTGGAATGATTCCCGATGTTGTAGAGCCTGAACGGCGCCGAACTCGACGCGGGATCGGGCTTGAAGCCATTCCACAGGGGATTCGGGGGGGCCGGGCGCCGGGCCAGCCTCAAGATGCCCTCGACGACGTCGTCCACGTAGGTGTAGTCCCGGCGCATCGTTCCGTCCCCGAAGATCTCGATCGGCTTGCCGCCGAGGATAGCCTTGGTGAAGGCGAACAGCGCCATGTCGGGCCGGCCCCAGGGGCCGTAGGCGGTGAACAACCTCACGCCCGTGGTCGGAATCCCGAACAGGTGGCTGTAGCTGTGGGCCATCAGCTCGTTGGCCTTCTTCGTCGCGGCGTAGAGGCTGACCGGGTGGTCGGCCGGCCCGTGAACGGAGAAGGGAACGTCGCAATTGAGGCCGTAAACCGAGCTGGACGAGGCGAAGACGAGGTGCCCGGGCGGGTGCGCGCGGCAGCCTTCCAGGAGGTTCAGGAACCCGATCACGTTGTTGTCCGCGTAGGCCCTCGGATTCGAAAGCGAGTGGCGAACGCCCGCCTGGGCTGCGAGATGGATCACGAGGCTGGGCTTTGCGCGTTCGAACACGCTGGCGGTGGCCGCCGCATCGGACAGGTCGATCCTGTGCAGGGTGAAGCGCTTCTTCGACTCCAGGATCTGCGTGCGGGCCTCCTTGAGGCTCACGTCGTAGTAGTCGTTGAAGTTGTCGATTCCGTGCACCGAGTGCCCCTCCTTCAGGAGTCGGAGACTCACATGAAAGCCGATGAAGCCGGCCGATCCGGTGACGAGAATCATGTAATTGGGTCTTTTTCGAATGCGACGAGAAGGCTTTCTGCCGTCTGGGGTGGGTTCGGATCCGGGCTGGCGGCCCGTCAGCCGCCGGAGGACAGTTTCTCCAGTTCCGAGAAGTGAGTGTCCACGGCCTCGACAGAGGCGCCGTAATGCCGCGCGCACGCGGTTATGAGGATGTCCGAGGCAGGTGTCGTCAGGCCGGCTGACCGTGCCAGTCGCGCCAGCTCGCACGCCTCGCTCCAGACATCGGCGGTCATTTCGAGTTCCGGAAGCGTCTCCTCGAACTCGCGCAGGGCCCTCTTCTCCCTGTCGCCCCTTGCCCCATTCCACAACTCGAGACGGACCATCGGCACGATGCAGGCCTCGCCCGCCCGCAAATGCGCGTTGACCCGCTCCCGCACATCAACGCGGCCTCCGCTGCGCAGCATTTCGATCCAGGAAGATGTGTCGATGACTACCACGGTTTCTTCCCCTCCTCGCGCATCCGACCAAGGTCCTCTTGGGCGATAAAATCCTTGAAAGTTCCCGCGTATTTTGTGAGCCGGGTCATTCGCTGGCGCCGATTGAATTCCTCGACCGCCTGCACAATCGCTGCGCGTTTGGTCTCGGCCCTCGTGAAGTTCATCAGGTCGCGGAGCGAGTCATCGGGAATATTGATGGTCGTCTTCATGATTCCATTTCTATAGGATTCAGAATCAATAACAAGGACAAATGGAACCCATTAATTTCCTGTTTGGAATACCAGTAACATATTGTAAATCATTCTTTTCTGCTCTTAAGCACGACAAGTATCCGGGCTGCAAAGAGATTCGGCCAGGCGGAAAGCAGGCGATCGAGCTTTCGCCACTGTTTGAAGGCAAGCGTCCCTCCAAGCTGGGGACCCGAGAACCCGCCGGTCGCGAAGTACTCGAAGGAGGGCAGGGGTGTGGCCTCGAGCATCTGCCAGCCGGCAAGCCGGCCAGGGTCCTCGCGCCTCCAGAAGATCCTCGTTGCGGCCCCCTGCGCCGCAAAATAGTCCGCGTCGCCGGGCTTGAAGCCCCCCGGGGCCTCCCAGGTTATGGGAAGGCGCATGCCGATCGGCTCATGGTGAAACAGGCCGTAGGCAAGGCGCCCGGTCCAGCTGATCGCGGGGTCGAGCACGATGACCCGGCCGCCGGGCGCCAGCACGCGCCGGAACTCGGCCAGCGCCGTGCCCGGGTAGCGCAGGTGGTGCCAGACGTCGAAGAGGACCAGGTTGGATATGCTGGCGTCGGCGAAGCTCAGCCGGTAGGCGTTCTCCTGGCGGTCGAGCCACGGGTTCGGGAACAGGTCCGTGGTGACGCAGTCAGGTATGACCTCCTTTATTGACCCCATTCCGGAGCCTAATTCGACGATTTGGCCGGCAACGGAGCGGTCGATGCGCGAGGCAATCAGGGCGTGGAATCCCCTGTAGACCGCCCTGAGCGCCGGCTTGCGCTCCCAGGCCTGGCGGTTGCCCTGGATCTCAAGGTTGTGCTGGCCGACCGGCAGCGATTCGCCCGCGTTCATCGTTGTGATTAAAAGGAACGACAAGAGTGCCTTAGATGTCCCCAAGGGCTCAAGAAAACTCCGGAACAGCGTCCGGATTTATGGTTGCCATAGTTTCCAATTTCCAGCGGTCTGGACGACTGCCTCCCTCAACAAGAATGAGATTGCCCATAACCCTGTTGCTTGTCGTGGTCGCCGGTCGCCTGTGCGCGGAGGCGCCCTCCGTGACGGGGACGCTGCCGGAGGACTACCTGCCCGGGCTGAAGCCCCTTCTGAAGGAGGCGGTCGAGCGCTCCCCGACCACCATCAGCTCAAGCATAGCGCTCGCGCAGGCGGAGGCCGGCCGCTATCTTGCCTCCTCCGTCCTCTGGCCGCAGTTGGGGTTGACCGGAGACTATGCAATGACCCGCGAGAGGGTCTCGAACGGCCTTCCGAGCAGTTCGAAGGGCCTGTTCTACAGCGCGAGCCTGAGCCAGCCGGTATTCCATTGGGGCGCCTACCGGGACCGGGCGATTATAGGCGACCTCACGGAAAAGGTCGCCGAGAAGAATTTCGCGGAAGCCTACCGAACGCTAGCCACGCTGATTCGGGAGCAGTACATGGGCCTTATCAGCAAGAAGATAGCGCTGCGCAACGAGCGATTCAGGCAGAAGATAGCCGAGGAGTCGCTCGCCGCGCAGAAGGTGCGGCTTGAGTCGGGAACCTCCTCCCAGTCCGAGCTGCAGGGCTACCAGATGGCCCTGGACGAGCAGACGCTCGTTGGCGACAGGGCCCAAGAGGAATACGACTACGGAATCCGGCTGTTAACCCGGCTGGTCGGGATCGATGCGCTGAGCGACGATTCCATCCCGCTCGAGATACCCCATCCGGAGTACTCGGCGGCGCTCGCCGACGCGGTGCTAGCGGGATTCGTGGGCGAGGGGATCGAGAGCACGTTCCAGAGCGAGGTCTACAAAATGTACCTCAAGGAGCAGGACCTCCAGTACTCGATCGCCAAGGTCGGGCTCCGCCCAAACGTCAACGCAGCCGCGACCTACGGGTTCTCGAACTACACCGCGGCGTCTGCCAACACCGTGAACCAGTACGGCCTCCAGTCGGAGGCCTTCAGCCTTTCGGCGAGCTGGACCATCTTCGACGGTTTCGCAACCCGCGGCGCCAAGCTTTCCGCGCTCGCCAGCAAGCGGCTCTACGAGCGCCAGAGGCAGAGCTACATAGACACGACGATCGATGGGATCACCTACCTTCGCCACCAGATCGGGTACTCGCAGCGCGCCATGGCATTCGCCGAGGTTCACGACGCCCTGATCGAGGTGCAGGTGAAGCGATTGGACGAGGACAAGGCCCTCGGCTACGCCTCGCAGGCCACCATCGACGCCGGTCTCCTCAACGCCTACGCCACCCAGTACCTGATGCACGGCGCGCGAGCGGATTATCTCGGCCACTGGGCCGAATTCATCTCGCTTGCGGGAATAGACCCCGCGATCTCCAACATATCCAAACGCTATGTCCGATAAACACGGCAAGTATTCACTCTGGCTGCGGCTCGCCGCAGTCCTCGCGGTCCTCGCGGCGCTCGTGTTTGCCGTTCAGGCCTACCTGCGGCCAATGGCCAAGATCGAGACGGTGATAAGCGGGGACGCGGTCGACGCAAAGCCGGGGAGCATCGTCGTCAAGGAGGAGTACTCGATGCAGATGAAGAGCGGCGTCCGGGGCCGGGTTCTCAACAAGGACTTCCACCTGGACACGGGCATGTACGTGAAGGAGGGCGACATCCTGGTGCAGCTTGACACCGACCAGGTCGACATCGAGATCGAGCAGGCGAAGAACGACTACGAGACCGCGAAGCAGAAGGTCGCCGTGGGTTCCGCGATGAAGTACGCGCTCGAGTCGGCGGAGTCGGATTTCAACAACACCGAGAGGCTGTTCAAGATGGGGCAGGTGTCGGAAAGCGACTACCTGAAGTCCCGCCGCGCGGTGGCCACCATCAAGCAGCAGCAGCAGATGGAGACCGTGCTCAACGACGCCAACCTGAGGACCGACGAGAACTCCCTCAAGTCCAAGCAGCTCGAGAAGGACAGGATGACGATCCGCGCCCCCTTTGAGGGCGAGGTCTCCGCGGTCCTTGCGCACCCGGGCGACCTGATCGACGAGGGATCGCCGATCGTGTCCCTGATCACCACGAGCCGGATCGTCGAGGCGAAGATCAGCGAGGAGGACTTCGCGAACATAAGGCCGGGCCAGAAGGCCACGGCCATCTTCCTTCCCTACGGGGACTGGAACTACAACGGCACGGTGAAGAAGATCCTGCCCACGGCAGACCCCGAGACCCAGCGGCACCTGGTCGACCTCGAGATCACGGACATCGAGCCGGCGAAGCTCATCCCCGGCATCACCGGGGAGGTCACGATCGAGGTGGGGCGCCGCCACGCCAACGCCATCATCCCGCGCAGGGCGCTCATCAACGAGAACGTCTACGTGGTGAAGAACGGCAGGGTCGAGCTGCGCCAGGTGAAGAAGGGCTACGTCTGGCTCACGGGCGCCGAGATCCTCCAGGGGCTCGAGCCGGGCGAGCAGGTCATCGTGGAGGACCTGGACAGCTTTCGCGACGGGGACAGCGTCCGCGTCCAGGAGCTACCGTCTGACGCCATCCCGAAGAGGAAATAGGACGCCCGGATGTCCCAGAACTTCCGTATAGCGCTCCGTTTCCTGACGGCGAAGAAGCGGGCCATGCTGATGAGCCTGTCCTGCATCATCCTCGGCGTGGGGCTCTTCATCGTCACCCAGGCGGCGACGAGCGGCTTCCAGGAGTTCTTCATCAAGACGATCCTGGGGACGAACGGCGCGATCCTCATCCAGGACAAGGTCCAGGCGACCATGCGCAGCATTGCCTCGGGAGGCTACAACTCGGGCTATGAGATCCGCCAGAAGGAGGGCCAGAAGTACATCGAGGGGATCGACTATCCCGAGATCCTTTCAGGCGGGGTCAAGGCGTTCCGGAACGTCTCGGGGGTCTCCGCGGTCCTGCGCGAGACGGTGACGATCCACAGCTCCTTCAGGGAGCAGACGGGCCAGGCGTACGGCATCGTGCTGGCCGACCACCTTCGCGTGTCGAGCCTGGGCTCTCAGATCGTGGCGGGCTCGATCGAGGACTTCCGCGTGCAGCAGGGCGGGGCGCTTATAGGCAGGGTGATAGCGGACAAGCTCCAGCTGGACCCGGGAGAGAACTTCGAGATCGTCGACAAGGGCGACGTCCATCACTACCGGGTCAGCGCGATCTACCAGACCGGGGTGAACGACATCGACAGCGTGCGGGTGTACCTGAAGATGGACGACGCGAGGGCGCTCTTCAAGAAGCCGACCGGCGCCACGTACCTCCAGGTGAGCCTCATCGCCCGCGACCGGGCAAGGGAGGACGCGGCCGAGATGACCAACTCCCTCGGCTACCGGGCCGACGCGTGGCAGGACCGGGAGAAGTCATGGCTCGGGGTCTTCAGGGCCTTTCGGGTGGCGACGGCGATCACGGTCTCGGTGTTCACGCTGATCGCGGGGCTGGCTATGTTCAACACATTGGCGATGATAGTCTTGGAAAAGACAAAGGAGATAGCGATCCTGCGCTCCATGGGCTACTCCCGCCAGGACATCTCGAGGATCTTCCTCTGGCAGGCGGCGATCGTCCTGGCCATCGGAACCGTGATCGGCTGCGCCGTGGGAGCCATCATCACCTACGCCGTGTCGCAGTACCCGCTGCCGATCACCGGGATCTTCACCTCCCACAAGTTTCTGGTGCAGTGGTCGCGCTGGCACTACCTGGAGGCGATCATCACGGCCGTCATCATGGTCATGGCGGCGAGCCTGATACCGTCCCGCAGGGCGGCCCGGCTTGAGCCGGGCGACATCATCCGGGGAACGGCCCAATAGGCGGCACCATGGCGAACGAACCGAAGATTGCGATGCGCTGCGAGGGCCTGCAGCGGTACCTGGGCCAGGACGAGGGCAGGGTCCATGTGCTCAAGGGCGTCACGTTCGAGGCCAGGGCCGGGCACGTCTACGCGATCGTGGGGCCCTCGGGCTGCGGGAAGTCGACCCTCCTCTACCTTCTCGGCCTGCTCGACCAGCCGGACGAGGGCAGGATCTGGATCAACGAGCAGCTGATGTCGAACAGCCACGACACCGTGCGGACCGCGGCGCGCGGCGAGCACATCGGCTTCGTCTTCCAGTTCCACTTCCTGATGCTCGAGTTCACGTGCCTCGAGAACGTCATGATGCCCATGAAGAAGCTCGGGCGCCTGACGCCGCTCCAGATGGAGGAGAGGGCCGCGCGCCTGCTGGGCACGGTCGGCCTCGGCGACAAGATCCACCGGCTGGGCACGCACCTCTCCGGGGGCGAGCAGCAGCGCGTCGCGGTGGCCCGCGCCCTTGCCAACCAGCCGACCATAATCCTGGCCGACGAGCCGACGGGCAACCTCGACGTGAGGAACGCCTCCCTTGTTTTCGACCTGCTGACCAGCCTCGCGAAGGACAACGGCCAGGCCGTCGTCCTCGTGACCCACAATCCCGACATTGCGCACCGCTGCGACTTCACCCGGCCGATGCGCGACGGCGTATTCGTGTAGCCCGGGGGCGCTTGGGCCCGTTTCCCGGGGCCGCCGGCTGTTTTCCGGGCTAAAAGGCGATATGCTTGAAATTAAGGTTTACAACCCAAACGGGGAGCCCTTCTTTCGGAGCCGATTTTCCACACAAAAAACGACGTTCAGTGAGCCACGATCCATCGCGGAAACGCTTCCTCGCCAGGGTACTGGGACTTGCGGCCGTTAGCGCCCTCGCGCCCGGTGCGGTCGCAAGGGCGGTCGTTCCGCCGTCCAGGGAAAGGGCGGCCGGCAAACCGGCCGCCTTCCGGCTGAGCCCGCAGCCCAGGGCCGTGGCCAGGGGCCGCGGAGCTTCCTAGGCAGGGAACATGGCAAAGCTGTTTCCCAAGTCGATCAACAGGCTGCCCCTGCAGCTGTCCATCTACTGTGTCGTCGTGGTGTGCATCGCCACCGCCGGGGTCGACTATTACATGACCCCGAAGTACACGCGGGTCGGGTACGCGCCGGTCCAGCCGGTGCCCTACAGCCATGCCAAGCACGTGGGCGAGCTCGGCCTCGACTGCCGGTACTGCCACAGCACGATCGACACGGCGGGGGCAACCGTCCCGACGACCCAGACGTGCATGAACTGCCACAGCCAGATCAAGACCCACAGCCCGGCCCTGGCGGTCGTAAGGGACAGCTTCCAATCCGGAAACTCAATCCCGTGGGTGCATGTCCATGTCATGCCGAGCTTCGTCTACTTTGACCACTCGATCCACGTGAACCGCGGCGTCGGCTGCGTGGAATGCCACGGCAAGGTGAACGAGATGGACGTCGTCACCCAGAGGCAGCCGATGAGCATGGGCTTCTGCCTCGACTGCCACCGGGCCCCGGAGCTGCATGTCCGCGAGAAGGCGGATGTGTTCGACCTGGACTCGAGGACGATCGCCGCCGCGCAGGGAATCGAGGCCGCCCGCAAGTTCGTGCACGACTGGAACATCCTACCGCCGCAAAGCTGCTCCGGCTGCCATCGATGAAGCGCAAGGTCGAAACTCCCGAGCCCTCCGTGCGGGCGAAGACCGGGCCGCGCTACTGGCGCAGCCTGGACGAGCTTGCGGACACTCCGGGCTTCAGGGAGGCTCTCGGCCGGGAGTTTCCCGACGGCGCATCGGGCCTGGAGGGCGTCGACCGCAGGCAGTTCATGAAGATCATGGCGGCCTCGTTCGCCCTGGGCGGGGTGGGCCTCGCCGGGTGCCGACGGCCCGAGGAGCACATCCTTCCCTTCGCGAAGTCGGTGGAGGGGGCCGTCCCCGGGCTGCCGGTCTATTATGCGACGGCCATGCCGATGCGAGGCTGGGCCATCCCGCTCCTTGCGGAGACGCACCAGGGCCGGCCCACCAAGCTTGAGGGCAACCCCTCGTACGCGCCCCACGGGGGCGCGAGTTCTCTCCTGGCCCAGGCCTCGGTCCTCGACCTCTACGACCCGGACAGGGCGATCGCCCATACCCAGGACGCCAGGGCGATGGACGAGGCTGCGGTGAGGGAATTCCTCTCGGGGGTCGCCAAGGCGCAGCTTGCGACCCGGGGCGCGGGCCTGGCGTTCCTCGCCGACGCGTCGTCGTCCCCGACCCGCGCGAGGCTGCTGCAGGCCCTGAGCTTCCGGCTCCCGAAGGCGATCTGGGCCGACTACGAACCGGTGGTCGACGAGCCCCCGGCGGGGGTCGCCCGCGCCTTCTACGGAGCGCGGGTGAAGCCGATCTACCGCTTCGCGAAGGCGAAGAGGATCGTCAGCATCGACGCCGACTTCCTGCAGGCCGAGGCGGGAAGCCTCTATTACGCCAGGGAATTCGCGAAGGGCCGCCGGGTTGCGAAGAAGGACGACCCGATGAGCCGCCTCTACGTCGCGGAGAGCGGGCTGACGCTCACCGGAAGCATGGCCGACCATCGCCTTCGCCTGCCCTCGAGCCACATGGTGGCGTTCGCCGCGGCGCTCGCGGGGAGGCTCACCGGGGACTCGATCTACGAAAGGGCGGCGGCGGGGCTCTCCGTGCCCAAGGGCTGGATAGAGGAGTGCGCCGCCGACCTCCTCGCCAACAGGGGCGAATGCGTCGTCGTCGCCGGCTCGCACCTTCCGGACGCCGCCCATGCGGTCGTCACCGCGATCAATCAGTTCCTCGGGAACGTCGGCTCCACGGTCGACTTCATCTTCGGCGCCAGGCCCCAGACGATCGGGCTGGCGGGGCTGGCCTCCGAGATCAGGAAGGGCCTGGTCAAGACCCTTGTCATCCTGGGCGGCAACCCGGTGTACAACGCGCCGGCGGACCTGGACTGGGCGAGCCTGCAGAAGTCGGTCCCCGAAGTCATCCGCCACGGCTACTACGCGGACGAGACCTCGGAGCTTGCGCGGACGCACATCGCCGCGGCGCACTACCTGGAATCCTGGGGCGACGCGCGGACGGCGGACGGGACCGTCGTCCCGGTGCAGCCGATGATCCTCCCGCTCTTCGGCGGCCTCACCCAGAACGAGGTGCTGGCGAGCCTCATCGGTTTCCCGACCACCGACCCGTACAAGCTGGTCTACGACACGATCACGGGCGGCGGCGGGCCCGGGGCCGAGGCTGCGTTCCGGAAGTTCCTCCACGACGGCGTCCTCGAGGGCTCGGCGCCGAGGCCGGTCAATGTCCGCTACAACCCGGGCGCGCTTGCGGGATACCTCGCGGTCGCCGCGCCGGCCCCCGAGGTCTCCGCCGGCGAGATCGAGGTCCGCTTTGTCGCGGACGCGCGGGTCGACGACGGGCGTTTCATCAACAACGGCTGGCTCCAGGAATGCCCGGACCCGATAACGAAGATCAGCTGGGACAACGCGATCCTCATAAGCCCGCGGCTGGCGCGCGAGCTGAGGATCGACCCGCCGGCGAACGGCCTGAAGCAGATCGCGCGCAGGGACCTCGCGGAATTCGACAAGGGCCGCGAGAACGCGCACATCGTCGAGCTCTCGGTCAACGGCCGCAAGATCACCGGCCCCGCGCACATCCAGCCCGGTCTCGCCAACTACACGGTCATCGTGCCGCTCGGCTACGGCAGGACGAGGACCGGGCGGGTGGGGGAGGGAACCGGCTTCAACGCCTACCTCGGGCGCGAGTCGACCGCGCCCCATTTCGCGACGGGCGCCAAGATCGCGCTCACCGGCCGCAAGATGTTCCTCGCCGATTCCCAGTGGCACTGGTCCATGGAGGGCCGGGACCTCGTGCGCGAGGGAAACCTCGGCGAATACGCGGAGAATCCCGCGTTCGCGAAGGAGGTGGGCCTCGAGGCGGAGAGCCCGAGGGCGGTGCTCGACCCCGGCATGGCCGCGATGACGCCGGCCGAGCGCGCGGCCCAGATCCCGCGCGGCAACTCGCTCTACGTCACGCCGAAGTTCGACGGGCGGCACCAGTGGGGCATGAGCATAGACCTCAACACCTGCATCGGGTGCAACGCCTGCGTCGTCGCGTGCCAGGCGGAGAACAACATCCCGATTGTCGGCAAGGACCAGGTCCTGCGGGGCCGCATCATGCACTGGATCCGCCTCGACCGGTACTACTCGGACGGCAAGGCGGCCGCCGGCGCGTTCGGGGGCGAGGGAAACAACGAGATCCCCGAGGAGCCCCAGATCTCGGTCCAGCCCATCGCCTGCATGCAGTGCGAGCTGGCGCCCTGCGAGACCGTGTGCCCGGTCAACGCGACCGTCCACGACGACGAGGGCCTGAACGTGATGGCCTACAACCGGTGCATCGGCACGCGGTACTGCGCCAACAACTGCCCCTACAAGGTGCGCCGGTTCAATTTCTTCGACTGGAACATGCGCAGCCTGGACAGCCTCTACCTCGGCCCCCTGGGCCCGGAGGGGATGCCCGAGCTCGTGCAGATGGTGAAGAACCCCGAGGTCACGATCCGGATGCGCGGCGTCATGGAGAAGTGCACGTACTGCGTGCAGAGGATCGAGCGCGGGAAGATCGAGTGGAAGGTGAAGGCGGCCCAGGAGGGCCGCCCCGGGGATGTCGTCGTGCCGGACGGGACCATCCGGACCGCCTGCCAGCAGGCGTGCCCGGTCGAGTCGATCGTGTTCGGAAACATCCTCGACCCGGAGAGCGCGGTCTCCAGGGCGAAGGCGCTCGGCCAGGACTACCCGCTCCTCGGCTACCTCAACACCAGGCCCCGCACGACCTATCTGGCCAGGATCAGGAATCCCAATCCCAAGATGCCGGACTACACGGAGCTGCCGCTGAGCCGGGTGGAGAACTGGAACAAGAACCATCCCGCGAAGGCCTGATCATGACCGAAGCTGCAGAACAGTCGGCCGGCGCCCCGGCAATCCTCCTCGAGATCAAGCCCGCGGTGAAGCCGCGGGCGGTGCTCGTGGGCCACGGCCGCAGCTTCTCGTGGATCACGGACAAGATCTGCGGGATCGCCGAGGAGAAGACGCCCGTCTGGTGGTGGTGGTGCTTCATCACGGCGTGCATCGTGGCCTCGTTCACGGTGTTCGGCATCACGTACCTCGTGGCCACGGGGGTGGGCGTCTGGGGCCACCGAAACCCCGTCAACTGGGCCTGGGACATCGTCAACTTCGTCTTCTGGATCGGCATCGGCCACGCCGGGACGCTCATCTCGGCGATCCTGTGCCTCCTGCGCCAGAAGTGGCGGACGTCGATCAACCGCTCGGCCGAGGCCATGACGATCTTCGCGGTCGTCTGCGCCGGGATATTCCCGGTGTTCCACGTCGGGCGCGTCTGGTACGCCTGGTTCCTCTTCCCGCTGCCGAACTCGAACTACATCTGGCAGAACTACCGCTCGCCCCTCGAATGGGACGTGTTCGCGGTGTCGACCTACGGGACGGTGTCCGTGCTCTTCTGGTACGTGGGGATGATCCCCGACCTCGCGACGATGCGGGACCGCTTCGCCGCGGTCGGAAAGACCGTCCGGGCGAGGCTCTACGGCCTCTTCGCCATGGGCTGGCGCGGCTCGAGCCGCCACTGGAGCAACTACGAGATGGCCTACCTGATCCTGGCCGGAATCTCGACGCCCCTCGTGCTCTCGGTGCACACGATCGTCTCCTTCGACTTCGCCGTCTCGCTGCTGCCCGGGTGGCACACGACCATCTTCCCGCCGTACTTCGTCGCGGGCGCCATCTTCTCCGGGTTCGGGATGGTGCTGACCCTCATCCTGCCGCTGCGCGCGGTCTACCACCTCGAGGACCTGATCACGCAGTACCACATCGACTGCATGTGCAAGGTGATCCTGGCGACGGGCACCATGGTGGGCTATGCGTACGCGATGGAGTTCTTCATCGCCTGGTACGGGGCGAACCCCTACGAGGGCTTCGCGTTCATCAACCGGGCGTTCGGGCCGTACTGGTGGGCCTACTTCATCATGGTCACGTGCAACGTGGTGACGCCGCAGTTCTTCTGGTTCAGGGCGGTGCGCGAGAACACGTGGCTTGTCTTCATCCTGTCGCTCTTCGTCAACGTGGGGATGTGGTTCGAGCGCTTCGTGATCATCGCGACGTCCCTCGCCCGCGACTTCCTCCCCTCGAGCTGGGGGTACTACAGCCCCTCGATCGTCGAGATCTTCACCTTCTTCGGGACCTTCGGCGTCTTCTCGGTCCTCTTCCTGCTCTTCGTCCGCTTCCTCCCGATCATGGCGGTCGCGGAGCTCAAGGCCGTGACCCCGCAGGCCGACCCGCACGCCGGCCCCAACCGCCCCTCACCCCCCGGCCATGGCTGAAAGACCCTACGGACTCATCGCCACCTTCGACACCCCGGGCGCCGTGCTGCACGCCGCCCAGAGGGTGCGCGACGCCGGCTACAAGAACTGGGACTGCATCACCCCGTTCCCGGTGCACGGCCTGGACTCGGCCATGGGCGTCGGCCGCTCGAGGGTCCCGCGGATCTCGCTCATCGGGGGCATCACGGGGTTCTGCACGGGCATGTCGATGATCTGGTTCATGGACAAGTTCGACTACCCGCTGAGCGTGGGCGGCAAGCCGTTCTTCAGCCCCCTCTTCGCGTTTCCCGTGTCGTACGAGCTCACGATCCTCTTCACGGCCTTTGCGACCATCGGGGGGATGTTCTTCCTGAACGGCCTGCCGATGCACCACCACCCGGTGCTCCACTACGAGCATATCCGGCGCGGGACCGATGACCTCTTCTTCATCGTGATCGAGAGGACCGATCCGCGCTACAACCTGGAGAACACGAGGGCGCTGCTGGCCAAGGCGGGCGGCAGGGAGATAAAGGAGCTCGAGGCGTAGGAGCCATGCGAAACCTCTACATCCTCACCGCATTCATCGTGGTGCTCACGGTCTCGCTCCTCGGCCTCCGGGGCAGGACCTTCACGCACCCGCCGATGGACGTGTTCCCGGAGTGGGCCTTCCCCGGCATGAAGTTCCAGCCGAAGCTCACCCAGCAGACCGAGAGCAGGTTCTTCGCCGACGGGCGCTCGGACCGCGTGGCGCCCCCGAACACGGTCGCGTCGTCGTACGGGCCGGCCGGCCAGCCGCTGCGCGCCGACGGCTTCCTTTACCGGGGCAGGGCGCCGGACGGCGCGTTTGCCAGGGGCTTCCCGGCGGCGGTCAGGGTCGACATGAGGCTCCTCCTGCGCGGCCGCGACCGGTTCGCGATCTACTGCTCGCCCTGCCACGGGCTGGTGGGCGACGGCAACGGGATCGCCAAGAAGTACGGGATGGGGGCGGTCCCGACCTACCACGACGACCGCCTGCGCAAGATGGCGGAGGGCGAGATCTTCAATACGATCACGAACGGCAAGGGGCAGATGAGCAGCTACGCCGACAAGCTCGCCCCCGCGGACCGCTGGGCCGTGATCGCCTATGTGAGGGCGCTGCAGCGCGCCCAGGCGGGCACGGCGGCCGACGTGCCGGGCGACCGCAGGGGGGAGCTCGGAATCAAATGACGAAGCCCGACACAACGAAGGCCCTCGGGATCGGACTTGCCGGGATCGCCGCGACCGCTCTCGGCATCCTCGTCTCCGGCGCCCACGTCGTGGCGACGGCGTGGCTGGTCGGCCTCGGGTTCTGGTCGGCCGTGGCCATCGGGATGCTGATGATGATCCTCATCCACCACATCTTCGACGCGTCGTGGTCGACGGTCCTGCGCCGGCAGTACGAGCACGGCGTGGCGGCCTTCCCGTGGCTGCTGCTCATGTTTCTGCCCTTGATCGCGGTCTCCTACACGGGCACCCACGACCTCGTCTGGCCCTGGATGAACCCCGAGCACCAGATCGCGGGCGGGCACCTCGTCAAGGACGACCTCCTCTACGCCAAGAAGAGCGCCTTCCTGAACCTGCCGCTCTTCACGGTCGTCACGGTCGGGTTCTTCGGCCTGTGGATCTGGATATCGGCGCGCCTGCGCAAGGCCTCGTTCGCGCAGGACGCGGACGGGGACGCGCGCTGGACCCGGATGAACGGGAAGACGGCCGGGTTCGGGATCCCGCTGGTCGCCGTCACGCTGACGGCGGGCGCCATCTACTGGTTCAAGAGCCTCGAGTACCACTGGTTCTCGACCATGTACGGCGTCTGGTACTTCGCCAACTGCATGCGCGGGGCCCTGTCGTCGGGCGTCCTCATCATGCTCTGGCTTTACGGGCGCGGGGACTTCAAGGGGATCCTCAAGACCGACCACCTCTGGGCCATCGGCCAGCTGATGCTGACCTTCACGGTCTTCTGGGCGTACATCTCCTTCTCGCAGTACTTCCTGATCTGGAACGCCAACGTCCCCGAGGAGACCTTCTGGTACAACATCCGCGAGTACGGCGACTGGTGGTACGTGAGCCTGTTCCTGGTGTTCGGGAACTTCCTGCTGCCCTTCCTGCTGCTCCTGTCGTACCGCTACAAGGTCTCCCACGAGGCCATCCGGCGGATCGCCTACCTGGTCCTGTTCGTGATCTTCGTCGACATCTGCTACAACATCCTGCCGGCCCTCCAGGATGCGAAGGGCAACCCGCAGCCCTTCCTCTCGCTCAACCTCCTGTGGGCGGCGACCTCGGTCGTCGGGGTCGGGGGTGTCTGCATCGCCGCCTACCTGCGCAGCCTGCCGACGACAAAGCTCGTCCCGATCCGCGACCCGCGCATCGGCGAATGCCTCAGCCACCATGAGTGACGAGAACAAACCCGCCCCGAGGCCCGTGTCCGTGGCGGCCGTCGCCGTCATCTTCGTCCTCATGTCGGTCTTCTGGGTGGTCACCGTGAGGGTCTACCGGCCGGGCGGGGCCGCCGCGCCGCAGAACGAGGCCCCGGACAACCTCGCGAAGGACCTGGCGTGGAGGGCGACGCCGGCCGCGCGCAGGGCGTACCTGGCGGAGCTTCGAAACGGGCAGGCAAAGCAGGCGGCGTCCTACGGCTGGGTGGACCAGAAGGCGGGCGTCGTGCAGCTGCCGATCGAGCGCGCCATGGAGCTCGTCGTGCGCGAGGAGGGAGGCGGCAAATGACCACAAGGGGCGAATACTCCCCCGTTGACGGCGCGTCGCGCTGGCCTCTCCTGCTCCTGCTCGTGAAGGGCATCGGCTGGCTGGTCGTCGCCGGGATCCTGGCGCTGGTCGCCTCGATCCAGCTCCACACGCCGGGCTTCATGGCCGGCTGCCCGCTCCTCACGTACGGCCGCACCGTGGTGCTCGCCGAGACCGCGTTTGTGTACGGCTGGCTCGGCAACGCGGGCCTCGCGCTCGCGCTCTGGGCGCTCGGGAGGCTCGCGGGCGAGCCCCTGCGCGCGCAGAACTGGGCCATCGGCGGGGCCATATTCTGGAACCTGGCGGTCTTCGGCGCCCTTGTCGGGGTCGCCCTTGGGGATGCGACCGGGTTCGAGCTCCTGGGGCTCCCGCGCTACGTCCAGCTGATGATGTTCTTCTCCTACTCGGCGGTGGCCGTGCCGGGCCTCCTCGCATGGAACGGGCGCCTCCGCCGGGTCTCCTTCGCCTCCCAGTGGTACGCCGCGGCGGCCCTCTTCCTGTTCCCGTGGATCCTGTCCATCGCCCACGTGATGCTCTTCGCGGCGCCGGTGCACGGCGTGCTCCAGCCGATCGTGGCAGGGTGGTACGCGCAGTCCGCCTGGACCCTCTGGCTGGCCCCCCTGGCCCTCTCTGTGGCCTACTACGTCGTCCCGAAGGTTACGGGCAGGGTGTTGCCGTCCTACGAGTTCGCGGCGCTCGGCTTCTGGTGCCTGATCTTCATCGGGGGCCTCACCGGCGGCCGCCATCTGCTCGGGGGGCCCGTCCCCGCGTGGATCCCGTCGGTCGCGGTCGTCTCCTGCGCGCTGCTGCTCTTCCACACGTTCATCGTGATTCTCAACCTGCGCGGCGCGTTCACGGGCGAGGGGATTGCGGTGAAGTTCATCGCGTTTGGTCTTGCGGCCTATGCCGTGGGGGCGGTCGGCGATGCATTGACGTCGCTCCACGGGATAGCGACCTACACGCAGTTCACCCATTTCGACGAGGCCCAGAGGCAGCTGGCGCTCTACGGCGCGGCCTCCACCTTCCTCTTCGGCGGGATCTACTATGCGCTTCCCCGCATCACGGGGAAGGCGTGGTTCTCTCCCGGGCTCGTGCGCGCGCACCTGGTGCTATCGATCTGCGGCATCCTCCTACTCGTGGGCTCCCTGACCGTGGCCTCGGTGACCCAGAGCCAGGGCATCCTCGACTCCAAGGTGTCGTTCCAGGAGATAGCCCACAATTCCCGCCCGTGGCTCATGTCGGCAACCTTCGCACAGACGGTCCTTCTCCTCGGGAACATCGCCCTTCTCGCCAATTTCTACGCTACGGCCTGCGAGATCCTGAAGATCTCGGCGCCCGCCGCGTTCAATCCGCCCCCGGCGGTGGAGACCCGCGCCTCGTGAAGAGCAACCTCATCTTCTTCATCGGGCTTTTCGCGGCGCTGGGCATCTCCTGGGCCGGGATCGTCCTTGGCTCGAACGCGCAGCTGGGCTCGCTCGCGCCCTTCTATGACGAGACCGACGGGGCCACGTACCCCCAGTGGATGTCGGGTTCGGCGGCCCAGGGCCAGCTGGTCTACCGGGACCTCGGCTGCTACGCATGCCACACCCAGCAGGTGCGCCGGCCCGGCTTCGGTTCCGACCAGCAGAGGGGATGGGGGGACCGCCAGAGCGTCGCCCGCGACTACATCTACCAGCCCGCCCCGCAGCTCGGATGGTCGCGGGTCGGGCCCGACCTAGCGAACCTCGCGGACCGCAAGCCCTCCGCACCCGATTCTGAGGACCTGCTGCGGATGCTCTACTCCGGATCCGCCGGCATGCCGCCCTACCGGTTCCTTTTCGTGGAGCGCCGGCTGGGCGCAGGGGCGCAGCCCTCGCAGGCCGCCCTGAAGCTGACAGGGTCGCTCGAGCCAAAGGCAGGGCTGGAGATTGTGCCGACCCCGCGCGCGGAGGCCCTGGTGGCCTACCTGCTAAGCCTCACGACGAGCTACACCTATCCGGAGGCCGTTCCCTTCAAGCCGGCGAAGTCGGAGGGCGCCGCCGCCGCGCCTTCATCGACTGCCGCCCCGGTCAGCGCCACGCCGGCTGCACCCGCAGCCGCGGGCACGACCCCCCCGGCCGCGCCCGCATCGACCGGCGCCCCGGTCAGG
>Ga0265320_10000998_pt1 | contig 21013 bp, 20 predicted proteins | sample 4827metaG_FD_202087 | JGI IMG/M metagenome (GOLD analysis project Ga0265320, IMG submission 202087) | Rhizosphere microbial communities from Carex aquatilis grown in University of Washington, Seatle, WA, United States - 4-8-27 metaG | ecosystem: Host-associated > Plants > Roots > Rhizosphere >...
GGCGAGAACGTGCTCGTCGGCCTCCGGCTGAACGGGATCCGCGACCGCGATCTCCTGCAGCAACGGCTCGAGAATTCGCTGCGCCAGGCGGCCCTTTGGGACGAGGTGAAGGATCACCTCAGCCGTCCCGGCGTCAGCCTGTCGGGCGGCCAGCAGCAGAGGCTTTGCATCGCCCGGGCCCTTGCCGTGCAGCCGGAGGTCCTCCTCATGGATGAACCGTGCTCGGCGCTCGATCCCCTGGCGACAGCCAAGATCGAGGAGCTGATCCAGACCCTTCGCGACGACTACACGGTCATCATCGTCACCCACAACATGCAGCAGGCGGCGCGCTGCTCCGATCGCACCGCCTTCTTCTACCTCGGCAAGCTGATCGAGTACGACGAAACCCGCCGCGTGTTCACGACGCCGTCAAACCCCCAGACCGAGGCGTACGTTTCCGGCCGATTTGGCTGAGGCGGCCGCTTCAAAAGCTCCCATGACACACTACGACGAAGAGATGACGCACCTCAAGGACAGCCTCCTCGGCATGGCCAGCCATGCGGAGACGGCCGTGGCGCGCAGCATCCGGGCCCTGGTCGAGCGCGACGAGGCGCTCGCCCGGCAGGTCCAGGAGGACGACAACGTCCTTGACCAGCTGGAGGTCGCGATCGACGACATCGCCATCCATCTCCTGGCCAAGGCGCCCCTGGCGACCGATCTTCGCATGACGACGGTCGCGATGAAGATCTCGCAAAATCTCGAGCGGGTGGGGGACTCCGCCGTGACGATCGCGCGCCGCGCGATCGACCTCTGCGCCGAGCCGCAGCTCAAGCCGTACGTCGACATCCCCCGGATGGCGACGATGTCGCTCGAGATGCTGCGCGACGCGATCACGGCATTCATCAACAAGGACCCGGAGAAGGCGCGAGCCGTCGTCCCCCGCGATTCCGATGTCGACGCCCTGAACCGCCAGCTCCACCGCGAGCTGTCGAGCTACATGGTAGAGCGCCCGACGACGATCACGCGCTGCCTGCACCTCATGGTGATCTCCAAGAGCCTCGAACGGGTGGCCGACCATGCCACGAACATCGCCGAGGAGGTCGTCTATCTCTACGAGGCCGTCGACATCCGCCATGCTGCCCAGAAGGCGTCCGCCGCCGCCGGCGCATGAAGGCTAAGATCCTCTTGGTTGACGACGAACCGGACGCGCTCGAGGTGCTCGGCTTCAAGCTTCGCGAAGCCGGATTTTCCCCGATCTTCGCCCGCGACGGCGCAAAGGCGCTGGCCGCGGCCCGCCAGGAGCGGCCGGACCTCATCGTGCTCGACCTCATGCTTCCCGAGGTGGACGGGCTCGAGGTCTGCAAGATCCTCCGGAAGGATCCCGCAACCGCCGCGATACCCATCCTCATGCTGACCGCCCGGGCCGCCGAGATGGACCGCGTGCTTGGGCTCGAACTCGGGGCGGACGATTACGTCACCAAGCCCTTCAGCCCGCGCGAACTCATCCTGCGGATCCGCAAGCTCCTCCAGCGTTCGCAGGCAGCCGAGGACCCCGCGGCCCTCATCAAGCTCGGCGAGATCGAGATCGATGTCCCGCGGCACATCGTTCAGGTGGGCGGCCGCCGCCTGACCCTGACCGCGACCGAATTCCGCCTTCTGGAGATCCTGGCGCGCCGACGGGGCCGGGTGCAGACCCGCGACAGGCTCCTGCAGGATGTCTGGGGCTATGAGAACCCGATAGACAGCCGCACGGTGGACACGCACATGCGGCGGCTTCGAGAGAAGCTGGGCGATGTATCCGAGCAGCTTGAAACCGTGCGAGGCGTGGGTTATCGCTTTGCAGCGGAATGACGTATCTTCTGGTTCTTGCCGCTATTCTCCTGGCGCTGGCCGCATCGGCCTGGTGGCGGGAACGCGGGCGTCGCCTGGCTTCCGAGGAGCGCCACCGCGGGGAGCTGGCGGAATGGGACAGGCGGGGAACCGCGGAGATCGACGAGCAGGCGGAGCGGAGCGAGGCCCTCGTCGAGCGCATGGTCGAGGGGGTTGTGGTCACCGACTCGTCTGGGCGCATCCGGCTCGCAAACGAGGCGGCCGGGGCATTTTTCGGCTTTGAAGGGTCGGCCGTAGGGCGGACGCTCCTCGAGGCGACCCGCCGCCACGAGATCGCCGCCCTGTCGGACCGGCTTGACCGGGAATCGGAAGTGCTCGGGCACGAGTTGCGGCTGGAGGGCGCCGCAGGGACGCGTTTTCTCCAGGCCAACGCGCTCGCCCTCCGCGATTCGTCGGGCCGGCGGGACGGCGCGCTCTTTGTGTTTCATGACGTGACGCGCGTCCGGCAACTCGAGGCGATGCGGCAGGAATTCGTGGCAAACGTGAGCCACGAGCTCAGGACGCCGCTTTCGCTCATCAAGAGCGCCGCCGAGACGATGCTGGACACCGGCCAGGACGATCCGGCGATGCGCGTGCGCTTCCTGGAGATCATCGACAGGAACGCGAACCGCCTCACGCGCCTGATCGACGACCTGCTCCTCCTTTCGACCCTGGATTCCGGCAGGCTGCGGCTCGAGCTGCAGCCGGTGTCGCTCCGGATGGCGGTCCAGGAGGTGTTCGACGATTTTCATGCCCGGGCGGGGGCTCGCCGGGTGACGCTTGGAAACAATGTACCCGGGCAGCTGATCGCGCGCGCGGATCCGGACCGCCTGCGCCAAGTCCTGGCCAACCTTGTGGACAACGCGATCAAGTACGGCCGCGACGATGGCAATGTCGCGATCGACGGTGCCGGGGGCCCGGATGGCCGGCTTGAGGTGAGCGTGCACGACGACGGCCCTGGCCTTTCCGCGGACGTCCAGCCGCGAATCTTCGAGCGTTTCTACCGGGTGGACAAGGCCCGGTCGCGCGAGCAGGGCGGGACGGGGCTCGGCCTCGCCATCGTGAAGCACGTCGTGCAGGCCCATGGAGGGGAGGTCCGGGTGGAGAGCCGGCCCGGCGCCGGAACGACCTTCTTCTTCAGCCTGCCGGTTGCCACGCCGACAGGAGCCTTGTCAGCGCATACCCCAGCAGCCCGGTGACCGGCAGGGTCAGCACCCAGGCCCAGACGATCCGCTCGACGATTCCCCACTTGACCGCGCTCAGGCGCTTGGTCGCGCCGACGCCCATGATCGAGGTGGAGATGACGTGGGTCGTGGACACGGGAATCCCGTAGGTCGCGGCCCCGTGAATGATGAGCGCTGCGGTCGTCTCCGCAGCGAAGCCCTGGACCGGCTGTAGCTTCACGACGCGCTGGCCCATCGTGCGGATGATCCGCCATCCGCCGGCGGCCGTCCCCGCGGCCATGGTCATCCCGCAGGTTAGGATCACCCAGAGCGGCACGTCCTTCAATTGCGGTGTCTGCAGGAATCCGGCCCAGGCGGGCAGGCTCTTGAAGACCCCGGAGAGGGTGCTCGTATACAGGGCGAGGGTGATCACCCCCATTGTTTTTTGGGCGTCGTTCGACCCGTGGCTGAAGCCCATGAACGCGGCGCTGAATATCTGGGCCTTGCCGAAGATCCGGTTGACCAGACGGGGAGTTGTTCGGCTGAAGGCCAGCGTGAGAAGCGTCATCAGGATTGCGCCGCCGACAAAGCCGAGGAGCGGGGACGTGAGCATCGGAAGGAGGACCTTCGGCCAGAGCCCGCTCGACCATTTCAGGACAGCCCAGTCGCCCCGGGCGCTGGCGAGCGCCGCCCCGCACAAGCCGCCGATAAGCGCATGGCTTGAACTCGACGGGAGGCCGAGCCACCAGGTGAAGAGGCCCCATCCGATCGCGGCAATGAGCGCCGCCAGGATGGTCGACATCGTCACGACGTGGGCGTCGACCAGGCCCGAATTGATCGTCTTCGCGACCTGGGTCCCGGCGAGCGCGCCGGCCATGTTCATCACGGCGGCGAGAAGAATGGCCAGGCGGGGGGTGAGCACCCGGGTCGAGACGACCGTCGCTATTGCGTTCGCGGTATCGTGGAAGCCGTTTATATACTCAAAGACGAGCGCCGCGGCCAGCACCAGGAGGAACGGCGTCATCCTGCTAGGAATTCTTGAGGGCGATCAGCATGAGGACATTGCCTGCGTTGCGGCAGCGATCCACCGCCTGCTCGACCATCTCGTAGAGTTCCCCCATGATGATGAGCTCCTTCGCGTCCGCCGTCCCGTGGTAGAGCTCCTTCAGGCCGCCGAGCATGACCTTGTCGGCCTCGCCCTCGGCGAACTGCAGGCGCTCGTTTGCCTCCGCGATCTTGCCGAGGACGGCCCCGTGGCGGAGCTGCTTCACCATGAAGACGACGGCATCCGCGGCCTGGAGCATCAGCTCGGACTGGCGGCGAAAGGCGTTGTGGGGGAGACGTCCGGGATAAATCGAGAGCCGCTCGACGATCTTTTCGACCTGCTTGGGGATTCGATAGAGGGCGTGCGAGAGGGCCTCGATGTCCTCCCGGTCGATCGGGGTCACGAAGGTCCGACTCAGGGCCTCCGTCATCTGGTGGCGGATGCGCTTTTCCTTGCTCCGGGTCTGGATGAAGTCGTCGTGGTTCGGGGGAGGACCGCCGCCGGCGAGGTCCTTCAGGTAGCGCGAGAAGAGATCGACGCTCGTGCGCGCCTCCTCGGCGCCGGCCTCGAGGAGATCGAAGAACTTGTCATCCCTGCCGAAGAGTTTCTTGACGGAAAACATGGGGTGGGGGGAGCTATGGCAAGAAATGTGCCGGATTCAAGCCTGCCGGTCCTTGGACCCTGGTACGTTTTGGTTCTGGGGGGACCCTCCGGGTCTCCCCCATCGCCAAAACGCATCGTCATCAGTCCTTGCCCCGGATCGAGACCCATACTTGCCCGATCAATTCGCGGATGGCCATCGTGCTCCGGTCGAGGGATTCCGAGTCCCAGGACAGGCTGCTCCATTGGAACCGGCCGGCCGGCTTTGCCATATAGTCGGCCGGGCAGGCGACGATCTCGACACCGGCGCCGCGGAAGAGCGCGGCGGCGCGCGGCATGTGCCACGCCGATGTGACCAGCGCCACGGGCTCATCCCCGACGATCGCCTTCACGGCACGGGACTCGTCCTCCGTATCGCGCGCGGTGTCTATCATGACGATTCGCCCGGCGTCTATTCCGAGCGAAAGGGCGCTTTCCCTGAGGATCGATGCATGGCTGGGATAGCCTGGTTCCGCCGGGCCGCTCACGATCAGGCGTGCCCCCGGAAGGAGGCGTGCGAGCCGAACGCCCTCGACGAGCCGGCCGAGGGCGGACGTGGAGAGCTTGGTGGTTGCCGGGAGGCCGGAGGCGTTGCCGTGGCCGCCTCCGAGGACCACGATATAGTGGCAGGCCGCAAGGCGCCCGGGCAGGGGGCCGCCGACCCGGAGTTCGGGCATGGCCGAATAGCGTTCCTCCAGGGGCTGGGCGAGCCAGGTGCTGACGAGCTTGTTGCTGAAGAGGAGGAAAAGAAGCGCCCCCATGACGACGAGCCTGCGGCCGAGCTTCTGGAGGCGCGGCGAGAAGAGGTAGGCGGCTCCGACGACCAGCAGGGTCAGGCAGAACGGCAGGGGCATCATCCAGAACGAGACGAATTTTTTCAGCCAGAAGAGGGACATGGGGGCATCAAATAACTTTGTCATTCCGAACCCGAGCGCATTTTTTGAGCTTCGCCTGAAGTTCCGCCCCATGAATCGAGCTCGACGGCGGACGGGTCGAGCTTTGAGCTGTCCGCGGCGTGCTTTTTTCGGCTAATTACCCCCTTTCCCCATGAAGAAGATCCTGCCCCTGATCCTGGCGCTTGCAGCCCTCCGGGCTGCCGCCTCCTCCTCCTATCAGATCGCCGTCATTCCGAAAGGCACGACCGACGAGTACTGGAAGTCCATCCACGCAGGCGCCCTCAAGGCGCAGCGTGAGCTCAAGGAGGCCGGCATTGACGTGACTATCATCTGGAAGGGTCCGCTCCGCGAGGACGACCGCGAGCAGCAGGTGCAGGTCGTCGAGAACTTCATCGGGCGCCAGGTCAGCGGCATCGTTCTCGCCCCGCTCGACGACCGCGCGCTCGTCGCCCCGGTCGAGGAGGCCGCGGGAGCCCACATCCCCGTCGTCGTCGTCGACTCCGGGCTCAAGTCCGGCATTCCCGCGAGCTATGTCGCGACGGACAACCGCGAAGGCGGCCGGATCGCCGCGCGCTGCCTTGGAAAGCTCCTGGGAGGCAAGGGGAAGGTGATCCTCCTGCGCTATGCCGTCGGCTCCGCAAGCACGACGGAACGCGAGGAGGGTTTCCTCGAGGTGATGCGCGGCAGTTTTCCCGGAATCGAGCTCATATCCACCGAGCAGCACGCGGGGGCGACGCGGGATTCCGCCAAGCGGGCCTCTGAAAATCTCCTGAACCGGTATGGCGCCGAGGTGAACGGGATCTTCGTGTCGAACGAATCCGGAGCCTCGGGCATGCTCCTCGCGCTGAGGGACGCGGGCCTCGCGGGCGGCAAGGTCAAGTTTGTCGGCTTCGACGCGAGCGTGGCCCTGGACGCCGGCCTGAAGGCGGGCGACCTTCAGGGCCTCGTCGTCCAGGATCCGGTCAAGATGGGGTATCTCGGCGTCAAGACGGTGGTCGCCGTCCTTCGCGGCGAGAAGGTGGCCGCCTTCATAGACACCGGCGTGGGCCTGGTGACCCCGGACAACATGAACGATCCCGCCGAGGCCGCCCTTCTCCATCCGGCGGTTGAGTAGGAACTGACCGATCCAGGCATGAGCGGACTGCGCCTCGTCGGGATCCGGAAGAGTTTCGGCGCCACGCGCGCCCTGGCCAGCGTGTCGCTTGCGGTGGAGCCCGGGGAGGTGCACGCCCTCATCGGCGAGAACGGCGCGGGTAAGAGCACCCTGATGAAGATCCTGAGCGGAGCGCATCGGCCCGATGCCGGCACGATGGAGCTCGACGGCGCGCCCTATGCGCCGGAGAGCCCGCACGATGCCCGGAGGAAGGGCGTCGCCATGATCTACCAGGAGCTGAACCTGGCGCTCCACCTCAGCGCCCAGGAGAACATCCTCCTCGGGATGGAATCGGCCCGGCGCGGGTGGATAGACCACAGGGCCTCGCGCGAGCGCGCCCGCGCCGCGCTTGCCCAGCTGGGCTACGGAGACCTCGCCCTGGACCGTCCCGCCGGAGCCTGCTCGATCGCCGAGCAGCAGGTGATCGAGATCGCGCGGGCCCTGCTCGCAAAGCCCCGGGTCCTGATTCTCGACGAGCCGACGAGCAGCCTCACCCAGGCGGACGCGGAGAAGCTCTTCGCGGTCGTCCTGCGGCTGCGCGACCAGGGCGTGAGCGTCATCTACATCAGCCATTTTCTCGAGGAGTGCCGGTGCGTGGCCGGCCGTTTTACGGTCCTCAAGGACGGGGAAACCGTCGCCAGCGGCGCGATGGCGGATGCGAGCCTGGACAGGATCGTGACCCTCATGACCGGCCGCGAGGTGAGCGATCTTTATCCCCGGGGCGCCTCGCATCCCGGGGCTTCAGTCCTCGAGGTGCGCGCGGCATCCCGGGCGCCCCGCCTCCGGGATGCGAGCCTCAGCCTTCGCGCCGGGGAGATCTTCGGCGTGGCGGGCCTTATCGGCGCCGGCCGCACGGACCTTGTCCGCTCCGTGTTCGCCCTGGACGAGCTCGATTCCGGCGAGATCTGCATCGTCGGTTCCCCCGCCGTTCGTGCGAACCCGCGGCGGCGCTGGGATGAGGGGCTCGGATTCCTGAGCGAGAACCGAAAGGAGGAGGGGCTCATGCTCAGCCAGCCCATAGCCGACAACATCACCTTGCCGAAGATGACGTCCTTCAGCCGGTTCGGAATCGTGAGCGGGGCCCGCCAGCGCGCGGCGGCGGGGCGCTGGATCGGCGCCCTCGCCATCAAGTGCCGGGATGCGGGCCAGCCGGTCGGCCATCTCTCGGGTGGAAACCAGCAGAAGGTGGCGCTGGCGCGGCTCCTCGAGCACCCCGCCCGGATATTCCTCCTCGACGAGCCGACCCGCGGGATAGACGTGGGCAGCAAGGCGCAGATCTACCGGATCATCGGGGAACTGGCCGCGGAGGGGAAGGCCGTCCTTATTGTCAGTTCCTACCTGCCCGAGCTTCTCGGCCTGTGCGACCGGATCGGGGTGATGTGCCGCGGCCGCCTCGCCGCCGTGAAGCCCCGCTCGGACTGGACCGAGGAGGAGATCATGCGGGTCGCCACGGGCAACGCATAGTCCACGGAATCTCATGCATCCCGCCCTAAAAGGCCTCCTGTCCCGGCTCGGCCCCTTCCTCGGCCTGCTGGTTGTCATCGTCCTGTTTTCCCTCCCAGCCGAGACGCGCGCGTACTTTCTCACGTATCACAATTTCAAGATCATCCTCACGCAGACGGTCATCGTTGCGATCGGAGCCCTGGGAATGACGATGATCATCGTGAGCGGCGGCATCGACCTTTCCGTCGGCTCGAGCATCGCCTTCACGAGCGTCGTCGGCGCCCTCCTGATACAGCACGGGTGGGCGGCGGCGGCGGTCGTCGCCGCGACGATCGCCGCCGGAGCGGCGATCGGGCTCGTCAACGGGACCGCCATCGCCGGGCTGCGCGTGACGCCGTTCATCATCACCCTCGGCACCCTCGGTGTCGCGCGGGGCTCGGCCAAGTGGCTCGCCGACAACCAGACGGTCAATTATGAGAATTCCCCGATCAACGGCTGGATGACGACGGCCAATCCCTTCGGCTATTCGCTGCCGGGGGGAGTCTGGGTCGCGATCCTCCTAGCCGTGTTCACCGCCGTCCTCCTCAGGAAGACCGTCTTTGGAAGGCACCTGTTCGCCCTCGGCTCCAACGAGGCCACCGCCCGCCTGTGCGGCGTTCCGACCACGCGGCTCAAGATCCTCGTCTATGCGGCGGCCGGCTGCTTCTTCGGGCTTGCGGGGCTTTTCCAGCTGTCCCGGCTCCGCCAGGGCGATCCCACCGTGGCGGTCGGCCTCGAACTGGACATCATCGCGGCGGTGATCATCGGCGGGGCGAGCCTGAACGGCGGCGTGGGCGGCGTCCTCGGCTCGATGATTGGCGCCCTGATCATGGCGGTCCTTCGAAATGGTTCGCAGCAGATGGGCTGGCCGACCTATTTTCAGGAGATCATCATCGGCCTTGTGATCATTGCCGCCGTCTTCCTCGATCGCCTGAGGCAGGGGCGCCGGGAATAGCGATCGGGGCCGAGATCGAAAGACCCATGCCCACCTTCGACCATGACCTGATTGTGATAGGAGGGGGGCCCGGTGGAAGCACGGCGGCCGCGTTTGCGCGGAAGGCGCACATGAAGGTGCTCGTCGTCGAGAAGGAGGAGTTCCCCCGCTTCCACATCGGGGAGTCCCTGCTGCCGATGGGCAACGGCATTCTTCGGGAGACGGGTGCGTGGCCCAAGATCGAGGCGGGCGGCTTCGTCCGCAAATACGGGGCCCTTTTCTTCTCCGCCAACGGGGAGGCGAGGAAGGAGATCATCTTCGCCGACGGGCTCGTCCCGGGCCTCGACTACACGTACCAGGTCGACCGGGCCCGGTTTGACGCGCTTCTCCTCGATCACGCCCGCTCCCTGGGCGCCGAGGTCCTCATGCGGACGCGCGCGGCCGCGCTGGAGACGATTCCCGGCGGGCACGCCGTCCGCCTGGAGGACGCCGCGGGCGCCCGAACGGCGACCGCCGCCTGGGTCATCGACGCGAGCGGCAGGGACAATCTTGTCAGGACCGAGGCGAAGCGCTCGCTGGATCCCTCGGTCTTCCCGAAGAGGTTCGCCGTCTACAGCCATTTCCGGGGCGTGCACCGCCCGGACGGCCTCGCCGCGGGCCACACGATCGCGGTGCGCCTGGACAATGGCTGGTTCTGGCTGATCCCCCTCGACGACGAGCGGACGTCGGTGGGGCTCGTGACGACCGCGGAGGCCATCCGGCGCGCGGGCTCCCGTCCCGAGGAGGTGTTCGCCCAGGCCGTGGCCGGTTCCCCGAAGCTTGCCGGGCTCATGGCCGGGACGCAGCCGGTCATGGGATTTCACGTGACCAACGACTACAGCTACTTCCGCCAACAGCTGGGCGCGGACCGCATGCTGCTCGTCGGCGACGCGGCCGGGTTCTTCGATCCGATTTTTTCCTCGGGCGTCTACATGTCGATGTGGTCCGCGCGCCAGGCGGTCGCCCTCGTGGCGCGCGCGAGAAACGAGGGGCGGGTCATCGGCGCTTCGGAGCGCGACCGCTACACCCGGGCCATGAAGCGGCACGCGGGGGTGTTCCAGAAGCTGATCGCGGCCTTCTATGACAACGACAGCTTCGCCGTCTTCATGAGCGGCGGAAAGCGCTGGGGCCTCGAGAAGGCGATCGTCGCGATCGTGGCCGGCCACGCCCGGATGACCTGGCCGATCTGGTGGCGCTTCAAGGCGTTCCTCATGGTGTGCGGACTGCAGCGGCGGGGATACCGGGTCGTCCCTCCCCTGAATTTCGAAGCTTCCGTGCTGGATCCCGCACGGTGATCGCCGCCCCGACCGGCAGGAGATGAAGCTGGGGTTTCTCGCCATCGACCTCGCCGCCAAGGCAGCCGCTGTGGTCCTTTGGGCCCACTCGCGGTGGGCCGCCGCGGCTTTCTTCTTCGTGCCGGATTTCTGCCTGCTCTACGCGCTCCTTGCGCCCTCGGCCCAGCTTCTTGTGCGCGTCTATACGCGCTTCGATGCCGCCGGCCCCGAGGTCTGCCTTACGATCGACGACGGGCCGGACGAGCGGGACACGCCGCGGCTTCTGGATCTTTTCGATGTCCATGGGGCGCGGGCCGTCTTTTTCCTGATCGGCTCCCGCGCAGCCAGGCATCCGGAGCTCGTGGCGGAGATTCTCCGCCGCGGGCACGCCGTCGCCCACCACACGCACACGCATCCGGCGGGCACGTTCTGGTGCGCCTCGGCCGCCCGGGTCAGGGACGAGCTGGACAGGGGCTCGGCCGCCCTGCGGCTCGGCGGGGCGGCCCCCCGCTGGTTCCGTCCGCCGGTCGGAATCAAGAACTTCTTCCTGCGCCGCGAACTGAGGGAGCGCGGGCTGGCCTGCGTGGGATGGAGCCTGCGCACAAACGACTGCCTGGATCCCGATCCGGCGAGGATCGCGGCCCGGACGCTGCGCCGGGTGCGGCCGGGAGACATCATCCTCATGCACGAGGGAGACAGCGTCGGACCCCGGGCGCGGGTGGCGGCGATAACGCTCGTCCTCGAGGGGCTCGGCGCGCGCGGCCTGCGCTGCACCGTTCCGAAGCCGGAACAGTTGCGCTGAAGTCCCGGTCCGTTTATCCGATTCCCGACATGCCCCCAGCACCCGAGATCCGGAAGGAGCCCCGCGCGGTCGCGGTCGAATTCGGCGGCGACGCGGCGTCCGAAGCTTCCGACGCCCTGGGAAACCCGCGGCTGCGCATTCCGCTGACCCGGCTGGACGGGGCGGATTCGGAGTGCCTGTTCGGCGCGGCCCGGACGGCGGGATCGGTCGACGGATTCAGGCTCTTTGAGGTCGATCAGCTGCTCATCGGCTGGTCGTTCGAGCCGGTCGGCGGAGACATGCAGGGCGCCGCCCGGCGCCTCTACGGCCGGCTTCTCGCGGCCGCGTCGGGGCGCCGGCTCTGCCGGATCTGGAACTATGTGCCGGAGATCAACGCGGTGCGCGGCGGAATCGAGAACTACCAGGCCTTCAACGTAGGGCGCTCCCTGGCATTCCAGGCCGCGTTTGGGGACAAATTTCCGGCGGTCCTGCCATCGGCTTCGGCCGTCGGGAGCCGGGGCGATGCGCTCGCGTCCCTTTTTGTCGCATCGACCTCGAACGCGCGGCATTTCGAGAATCCGGAACAGGTTCCCGCCTACCGTTATCCGCGGGAATACGGCCCGTCGCCGCCGAGCTTTTCGCGGGCGACGATCGCGAGTTCGGGGGGCCGCTCCCTGGTCTTCATATCCGGCACGGCGGCGATCAAGGACCACGCGACCGTGGCGCCGGGAAGCCTGGTTGCCCAGGTGCGCTGCGCGCTCGACAACCTGAGGCTGATTTCCCGCGCCACCGGCATGGGCGACGACCTCGGGGCCGGCGCCGGCTCGGAGCGGCACTTCAAGGTGTACCTGCGCAACGCCTCCGACCTTCCCGAGGCGAAGGCGCGGCTTGCGGGCGCCCTCCTGCGCCCCGGGGACCGCGTCGTCTGGCTGCAGGCAGACCTCTGCCGCGCCGGGCTCGGCATCGAGATCGAGGCTACCCTGCTAGGCGCTCCCCCCCAGTAGCGCCTGAATCCGGACCCGATCGGGCTTTCCGCGCGGCGTCAGGGGGAATTCGGGAACGACGACGAGCCTCTTGGGGATTTTCCATTGCGCGAGCGCGCCGCGCAGCTCGCGGCGCATATCCTCAGCTGAAAGAGAGCCGCCGACGAGCGCCGCGAGCGCATCAGGCCGTTTCGGATGGCGGGCGACGAGCGCGTCGCGCACCCCGGGAATTCTCCGGAGGGCCCGCTCGACTTCGGCGGGATCCAGCCGGCGCGCGCCGATCTTCAGCATGCGCCCGCTCCGGCCGATCAGGACGAGGCCTCCTCCGTCGTCGAGGCGGCCCAGGTCCGCGGGCCGGTGGCGGCCCCGTCCGCCGGGGCCCGGGACGGACGGATTTCCCAGGGTGTAGACGGCGGCGCTTTCCACGGTGAAGCGGTTTCCCGTCCCGAAGGAGAGCCGGACGCCCCCCAGGGGACGCCCGACGCCGCGACCCAACAGGGCCGCGTCGCCCGTTCCGTCGTATGCAATCCCTCCGGTCTCGCTCGATCCGTAGAAGTTGTGGATTCTCAGCCCGTACCGGGCGCGGAACGCCTGCGCGGTCTCCGGGGAAAGCGGCGCGCCAGCCGATATGACCGTCCGCAGGCTGCGGAGTTTCACGGCCGGGATGTCCGCCTCGGACATCGCGCGCAGCAACGCGGGCACGGATGGAAGGACGCTCGGCCGCCATCTTTCTATTTCCGAAGCGACGGCGTGGGGCAGGGCGGCCGTGCCGCAGACGACGGCCATGCCCCGGGAGATGAGGGGCAGGACGATATTGCCCAGCCCGTAGGAATGTCCGAAGGGGATAAGGCCAAAATTGACATCCGTGCGGCGGAGCCGCATCGCCGCGCAGACCTGCCGGGCATCGGCAAGAAGCTGCGAGTCGGTGAAGGCAACACCCTTCGGCGCGCCGGTCGAGCCCGAGGTGAGCTTCAGGACGCGGCGATCGTCGCGGCAAGGCCGGCCCGCCGCACCGGCGGGCGCCAGCCGGCCTCCGCTCCACAGGAACGAGGCCCGGATTCCGCGGACGATCCTTTCCCGGGCGTCCGGCGGCTCTCCAGGTTCGATGGATGCGGCGATCGCGCCCGACTTCACCAGCCCGAGGAAGACCCGCAGCCAGCCCGCCCCGTTCGGTTCCGCGAACAGGACGACGCGTCCGCGGACCAGATGCCCGTGTTCGGCGGCCCAGGCGGACGCGAGATCGTCCAGATCGCGCCGCGTCCAGGTCCGCCCGTCCGCCGCGTCGACGAGGGCCGTCGCGCCTCCGTCAGCCTTCGCGGTCCGGCTCCAAGCCTGAAGAAGTCCGCTCATCGCCTGCGCACGAAGGGCTCCAGCTCGATGCACGCGAGCGCCGTGAGCACGATCAGGGCCACCGTCATCCCGAGCGCGTGCACGACGGGGATGTGGCTGAATCCGAGCACGCCGAATGAGGCGGCCGCGCACAGTGCGGAGAGCCTGACAGGGACCGGGACCGGGGCGCCCGTCTGGGCGGTTTCGGACGAAAAAATCGAGTAGTTGTGGGAAAGGCAGACTCCCAGGAATGCGCCGAGGAGGTTGAAAAGGTTCAGGGTCTGGCCCATGACGCCGAGCAGGCCGAAGACAAAGAAGCACGAGCCCGCGGGAATCAGCGCGATCCGCAGGCCGCGGCCGAGGGGATAGATCGCAAAGACACTCCCGATGATCAGGGCTAGTCCGATCAGGCTCAGGCGCAGGGCCGACCACCGGTAGCGGGCGAACAGCCCGTCGAGCGATTGGAGGCGGTCCGCGTTCAGTGTGTTGAGGCCGGCCGGCGGCGGAGCGCCGGCCGGGCGCTCGACGATCGTCAGAAACCACGGCGTTGGAGCGCGGGAACTGTAGAGCTGGGCGATGGGCCCGGAGAGCGCGGCGCCGACGCTCGCATAAAGTGCGGAATAGGGCCCTGACGGCGGGTTGCTCCGGACCGAGTCCCATTCGGCGAAGAAGGGCAGAAAGGAGTCCGGGAGGAAGCCGTGCCGGAGGAGGGCTTCGCGAAATTCCGCCGAGAATCCGGCCAGGTCCCGCAGGCGGCCGGGGAGGGCGTCCCAGTCCGCCTCGGTCGGGAAGATCGCGCCCAGGCTCGCCGATCGCGCGGCAGGCGCCGTCCGGGCGGTCCACTCGAGGAAATCGGCGAGATGCCGGCGCGCGTCCGCGAGCGAGGAGCCGTATGTCAGAAACACGGACCGATCGGGCGAGTCGCCGAACGCGGCGCGAACCTCCGTGTCGTTCGCCTGCAGGGCCGCGGCGGGGATGTCGAGTTCGCGCACATCGTCCCGCCACTGGAGCCGCAACGGGCCGATCAGCGCGATCGCCAGCGCCGCGCCTGCGGCGGCGCGCGCCCAGCGCCGGCCGCGGGCGCCCGGGGGCGGCCGCCCGACATGCCGCCCCGCGAAGGTCCGCGCCTCGAGGAAGGGCCGCTCCAGCTGGGCGAAATAGAGGATGGCCGAGCCCAGGGCCGCCAGCAGCCCGGCGCTCACGAAAAGGCCGACCTGCCGGATGAGGGGCAGGTCCGACCAGAGCAGCAGCGAGAAGCCGATGACCGTCGTCAGGCAGCTCGCCAGGAGCGGCTTGATCAGGCGGCCGAGCTTCGCGGCATAGGTTTCCCCGGAGCCGAGGAAGGGCTGCATGTAGATGTAGAACGCGTAGTCGACGGCGACTCCGGTCAGAAGCGAGCCGACGACGAAGACGAGGATGTGGAGGCGGGGAAAGACGATCGTCGATGCCGTCCAGGCTCCGAGGAGGGAGCAGAGAACGACCGGAGCCAGATGCAGCAGCTTCCAGGCACGGCGCACGAAAATCGCAGCGACCGCCGCCACCGCGGCCAGCGACAGGAGGTTGAGCGCCTTGACCTCGCCCTCAATGCGTGCGCGGCTTGCGGCGGCGAACCGGTTGATCCCCGTCCAGCGGAGATCCAGGCCGGGCGCCTGCGCGCGCGCCTCGGAAAAGGCGGAGTCCACTGCGTCGAAAACCGGCCGCTGGCCCGCGTCGGAAAGCGGCGAGGGCGCGATCCGCGCCCACACGAGCGAGCGGCCGACCGCCTTCATGGAGGGGGCTTCGATCGCCTGGGCCTCCTCGAGCAGCCCCGGCGCGAGGAGCAGGGGATCGCGAGGCACGATCTCCTGCATGGCCGCGGCCTCTGGCCGGGCGAGAAAAGCCTCGAGGTCCGCCGCCGCCCGCTCGGCGAGCCACGGAGAGAACCGCGCGCCGGGAAGGCCGGCGGCCGTGAATTCATGTTCCCGCCGTCCGAGCCAGGAAGGCAGCAGCAGCCGGAAGCGATCCTCGAAGATTTCCCGCCCCATCCGCGCCTGCGCCGAGGTGTCGTCGAGGGGAGCCGCCTCGGCGAACAGGGGCGAACGAGCGAGCGCGGCCGCGAACCGTCGCGCGGCGTCGCGCGGGGGCGTGCCGGGAGCGCCCGGATCCCCGAGGGAGAAGAGCATGACGCGGCCCTGTGCGTTGCCGGCGAGATCGCGGACGAGCCCGAGCTCGGGGGCGCTGCCGCCGGGCGGGATCAGGTCGAGCACGTCGGTCGAGATCTTCCGCGCGAGATCGAGATGCAGGAGCCATCCAAGGCACAGCGCGGCAAAGGCGGCGAGCGCGAGACGGGCCGCGGATTTATGGCGCCGGGATTCCACGGCTCAGCGAAATGCGCGGGCGAGGGTGTCCGCGGAAAATGCGATGCCCTCGGTCGCGGGCCCGAGGACGATTTCGATCCGCTGCGCGGCGGACCTCACGAGCTCGATCCTTCCCAGGCGCCCGCGGACCCCGTCGACCGAGACCGATTCGAGGCTTTCGGCCAGCCCCGGTTCGCGGGGGATCAGGGTCAGCTTCCAGGCGTCGGGACCGAGCGTCCCGTCGAGCTTGAAATCGCGCGCAAGCTCCGCGGGGTCGAAGCGGAGGATCGCCGCCAACGCCGCCGTCGCCGCCTGGGCCCGGCCCTGCGCGGGGGCCGCCCGCTGACCGCCCGATTCGCGCACGAGGATGCCTTCCCCGTCTATGATGACCGTGCGGCGCGCGGGCGTAGCGTATTCGAGGCTCAGCCCGCGGCCGGGGGCGATGCGAACCGTGCCCGTAAGGACGACCGGCCTTGCCCGGAAGGGAAAGTATCGCCGCTCCTCGAAGGCGCACTGGCGCGGGCTCGTCGGAGCGAGGTGGGAGAAGAGCTCCTGCCAGGCCGGATCGTCGGCCACGCCGACGCCGGGTCCCGCGGCCGACGCCGGCTGCAGCAGGGAGAATAGAAGCAAGAGGAGCCAGGGCTTCATTGGGAGAGGACCGCCGCGGGAACGACGCCGCGGGTCCTGCGCATTTTCAGGAGCCGGGGCCACCGCCAGAAGGCAAGCTGAAGGAGGAGCCGGGTCTGGAGCCAGATGAGGACGAGGTTGTCGCGGAGGTAGCGAAAATGGGACACCCCGCCGTCCGCCTTGGCGAGGTAGCGGCAGGAGGCGGGAAGATTCAGGGTCGGCGCACCGTCCCAGAACATGCGAACGGCGACCTCGTGGTCGAAGTCGAAGCCCCGCGCCCAGCGGGTCGAGGCCAGGGCGCGCTTCAGCGCGCCCGCCGGATAGACCCGGAATCCGAAGAGGGGGTCGTCGATACCGGGACCGAGGATCTCGATCCACGCGAGTCCCACGCTGAGCTTGCGGCCCTGCCTGCGGGCCGCGGGCGCCTCCGGCCCGAAGACCGGGCGGCCGAGGACGAGGGTTTCCGGGCGGGCGATCGAGGCCGCCATGAAGGACGGAATCAGGCCGGCGGGATGCTGGCCGTCGGCGTCCATAACGAGCAGGTGCGTGAAGCCCGCGGCTATCGCAGCGTCCACCCCCGTGACGATCGCGGCCCCCTTGCCGCCGTTCGTCGGGCGATCGATGACGCGCACGCGCCGGTCCCGTGCGGCGAGCTCCCGCACCGGGCCGGCGCTGCCGTCCGTGCTCCCGTCGACGACGATCCACACGGGACTCCAGTGGACGAGCGCCTCCCCGACCGTCGCCGCAAGGAGGGCGCCGGTATTGTAGGAGGGGATCAGGACGAGATGCGTCGGGGAGGAATCCATGTCAGCCTTCAGCCTCGCCGGAGAGGCATTCGGCGAATCGCCGCTCCACGGCGCCGACGACATCGTCGGTCAGCGCCTCGGCGTCCGGGATGATGGCCTGGTCCACCCGGATGTCGAATTGCGCGGGAAGCCGGGGGGCGCGCCACCACGGCCAGCCGCGGGGAAGCACCTCGCGGTCCACGCGAATTATGAGAACCTGTATCGGCACGGCTGCACGGCGCGCAATCAGCGCGAAGCCCGGCTTGAGCGGATTGAGCGCTGCGCCCGGAAGCGTGCGCGTGCCCTCGGGGAAGATCAGCACGTTGCGGCCGCTGGACAGAACGGCCGCCAGATCGTGGATCAGGTCTATGCCTCCATCGCCTGAAACGTATCCGGCCATGAGCGCCGCGGGGGCGAGGCAGGGGTTCCGGAGCAGGGCGGGCTTGAAGATGCAGACGGCGTCCGGGATTCGGGCGAGGAGAAGCGTGGCATCGATGAGGCTCGGGTGGTTCGCGACGTAGACGGCGGGATGCAGCCATCCATCCGGCCCGGGGCCGCTCCACGCCGCCCGGACAAGTCCCATCGTGCCGAGCCAGGTTTCCCACTTCCCGAAAAGACGGCGAATGGCCTCGCGCACGGCGGGCGCGCGGGCATCCCGCCCGGGCAGGAGAAGGAGGACGGCGCAGGTCGCATTCAGGGCGAGCGCAACCCCGCCAAACACCAGCAGCGAGGCGTAGTACATGAGGATGTAGTAGATCCTCATCGGTCGGGAGGGGAAGGCACGGGGGGATTGAGCGGAAGAAAATTGAACCAGCGGAAGGGATCCTCGCGCAGAAGCCCTTCCACGAGCGCCAGGAAATCCTGGAAGTGAATCCGCGCGCGGGCGAGATTGGAGTCCTTCGTGCCGCCGTCCGGATCGAATATGGGCGAACTGTGGACGAGGGACTCGGCCGGACCGCGGGCGACGCTCGCCGAAAGGATGACCGGGAGGCGGAAGAGGATGGAGAGGTGATAGATGGTGAAGGGGAAAAGCCGCCGCGCGCCCAGGAAGTCGAACGCCTCCAGCTTGGAGCTGTGGCCGAGGCGGTCGCATTTCATGGCGACGGAGGCTCCGGACTCGACGGCATCCTTGAGCGCGAACAGCAGGGCCCCGGGCTCGTTGACCCAGATGAACGTCACGTTTCCCCCGAGCTTCCTGCCGATCAGGTCGATATCGTGGGAGTTCTCAACCCGCTGCCTGATCATGAATACCCTTCGGTCGAACCGGCCGAGCATGAACCCGAGGAGGTCGGAATGCCCGAGATGAAACGTGCCGAAAAGGGCCGGCCTGCTCGACGCCACCAGGGCCTCGAACGGCGCGGAGGCGGGTCCGCTCGCGCACCGGTAGGGAAGACCGCGCGAGACCCGCAGGGCCAGCATGAGCGTCTGCATGAAGGCGTAAAAGTGCCGCCAGACGTCGGCGAGGCCCGCGGGGCGGCCGCGCACGACGGAGAGGTATTCGCGGGAGTGGCGGCGCCTTTCCGCCATCGACGCGACCGCGATCCAGGTGCCGGCGCCGAGAAGCAGATCGAAGGCCGGGCGGGGCAGGAGGGCATCGGCCCGTCTCAGGAATCCGAAGCCCCAGCTGGGACCCGGATTGCGCGGCGGCGCGCCGGAAATGTCGGATTTCAGCGCCATTCCAGGATGAGGCGCATTCCGGGCGCCGCGATTCGATCGAGCGGCCGGCGGCCGCGCAGGGCGGCGAAAAACGCGGGAAGGGCCAGGTCGCCCGCGCCGTCGTCGCATGCTTCCAGGCGGAGCGTTCCCAGGCCCCGGGCTCCGCCGTTCGATAGCAGGAGCGCAAATGCGAAGGCGGCCGGGCTGCTCGCCTTGTCGTTGTCGCTCCAGGCGATGCATTCCTCGCCGCCGCAGAAAACCACGCTCGGGGCCGGAGCCAGCAGGGCGGCCTGCGCCGCATGAGCCACGATCTGGGCGTCGCCGGCGAGCGGCAGGAATTCGCGCACGGGCTGCTGCCGGGCGACGAGGACCTGCTGGACCGCGCTCGGATGGATCGAAGTCTGGAACAGGGTGGGGCTGGCGGAGGGGAAGCTGGCGAGATAATCCCGCAGTGCCCGGCTCTCGCCGTACTTGGAGGCGTAGACCACAGTGTCCGCTCCGCTCGCGCGCATGGGCTCGAGCACGCTCCCCATCAGCAGTCCGAGCTGGGTCATGCGTCGGGTCGCCCCCTTCGCGAAAAGCCCGCGCAGCCGGGTTCGCGTGGCGTCCAGCTCCTCCGAGCCCGGGTCCTCGATTCCCAGGAGGATGATTTCGCGCTCAATCATGGCCGAGCAGAAGCGAGGCGTGCGCGCCTCCGAAGGCATTTCCCGCGATGACGGCGCCGTCGAAGCCGGCCGTGGAGAACGCTTCGGTGGCGACGTTGTCCGTGAAGCACGGCGGGGCGGTCCCGACCGTGCCGGGGGCCCTTCCCGAGCGCATGGCCTCGATGGCGAGCGGCAATTCGACGAGCCCGCAGCTTCCCAGGGTATGGCCCAGGCTGCCCTTCCAGGAGACGAGGGGACTGTCCGGAAAGTGCCTGGCGAACGCCTCCGCTTCGAGCCTGCCGGCCTCCAGCGTCCCGGTGCCGTGGCCTTTCAGCCATACCCGGCGCCCGCCTGCCGCAGCGCGCACCGGGGCAAGGCTTGCGGCGAATCCGGCTCCTGCGGGATCGTTTGCGGTGAAATGATGCATTTCGTTGTGCAGGGTCTGGGCCGAGAGGCAGAATCCCGAGCCGGGGCGGCCGAGGACGGCGAAAGCCGCGCCATCGCCGAGGCCGATCGAGCCGGTTGGGAGCGCGGCATACGGGGCGGGCATTCCGGCATTGAGTATCTTGAGCGCGTGAAACCCGGCCGTGACGAACGGGCTTATGAAATCGAAGGTGAACACCAGGGCCCGTTCGGCCGAGCCCGAACGCAGGCATCGGCTCGCGAGCAGGAGCCCGATGTGCGCGGATACGCACGCGTGGGACACGAGGGTGACGTTTGAGCCCCAGCCGAATCTCTGGCGCAGGACCTCGGACATGGAATAGGGCATGCAGTACTCGATGTGGCGCGGGTCCCGATCCCGCTGAAAGGCAAAGAGGCTGCCCACGCCGAAGTTGCTGCTCGTCATGAAGACGGGATGGCGCGGGCCTCCCCACGGCCCCTGCGGGATTCCAGCCGCGAGGCCGTCCAGGCAGGGCAGCCAGCCGGGGGGCGCTGTCTCGCCCAGGGCTCGGGCGGAGAGGAGCGCCAGGGGAACCAAGTCGCCGCCGTCAGGGCCGAGGACCGGGCACGGGCACAGCGCGCGCCGTCCTCCCAGCAGGGCCGCGCTGGTCGCGCGGGCGTCTCCAAAGGGGGTCCGGCAGTCGGCTGCCTCGATAGGCACGGGCTGGCTATCCGCCGCGGTGCTCACGTCGCGTGTCAGCCGAGCGAACGATCCGAGGGGGCGTGGGTGCGGATGTAGGCGGCCAATTGGGAGACGCTGGCGAGGGCCGCCCGGGATTCCTCGCTGCTCGCGATCTTCACGCCGAACTCCTTCTCGACGGCCACGACGAGCTCGAGGGCGTCGATGGAGTCAAGGTCGAGCCCCGAGCCGATCAGGGGCGCATCGTCGGGGATCGAGGCCGGATCGACGTCCTCGAGCTTCAGGGTCGAGACGATGAGATTCTTCAGCCGGGAATTG
>Ga0265320_10000999_pt1 | contig 21006 bp, 11 predicted proteins | sample 4827metaG_FD_202087 | JGI IMG/M metagenome (GOLD analysis project Ga0265320, IMG submission 202087) | Rhizosphere microbial communities from Carex aquatilis grown in University of Washington, Seatle, WA, United States - 4-8-27 metaG | ecosystem: Host-associated > Plants > Roots > Rhizosphere >...
ACTCAGCTCTTCGGTGGCTACTCCACGCCGGCCAGTTCCTTGGGCAATTGCGGCCGGTCACCTGGCGCAGCTGGCCGGGCCCGACCCGCGCCCGGATGCATTTATATTTGTTTCCCCGTGGCATCGACGTATTGTTTATTTACATGAGAGCTTCAGTTGAGCTGGAAACCCGTTCTTTGATCGTCCGGCATGAACCCCGGTGAACGGAAAAAATGTTTACGCTGTTTCGATTATTTAACGTGGATGCCGTCGCGGATTATCTGAACCTCACGCCGGCGGACATCGAGCAACGCGTGAAAGACCGTGAGATCCCCTTTGAAAGACGGGGCAACCGCCTGGTTTTCCGCAAGGGCGAAATTGACGAATGGGCTTCGCGGCGCATCATGGGTTTTTCCGGCGACCGCCTGGCGGCCTATCACGAAAAGTCCACGCGCCATACCCGAAATATTTTGCCGCATGAAACCATCCTGCCGGACTTGCTCGCGGCCGGAACCGTGGATCCGGCTATGACTTCCAAGACCAAGGCGTCCGTCTTGCGCGATCTCGTGGCGCTCGCCGAAAAGACCGGCCAGCTCAATGACCCAAAGACTCTGTTGGACAGTCTGGAAGCGCGCGAAGGCTTGTGCTCCACCGCCATGCCGGGTGGTTTCGCGCTGCCCCATCTGCGCACGCAGGAGCCTTACCTGTTCGAGAGGTCGTTCATCGTGGTCGGCCGGCCGATCCAGTCCATCCATTTCGGCGCACCCGACGGTGAGCCAACACAACTTTTCTTCCTGATTTGCTGCCAGGACGACCGACTGCATCTGCACACGCTGGCCCGGCTGTGTCTGATGGCCACTAAAACCAAGGTGCTCGATCAACTCCGCGACGCACCAGAGGCCCAAGCCATGCGCGACGCGCTCATTGCCTCGGAACTGGAGATTTTGGCCGACCCGAAGCGGGCTGTGTAAACTCACCCCTTTGGCAGCCATGCCACACCGGCCAACCGCCAGAGCCGCGCGCCGGGATCACGGTGGCCCGTGCGGAAGGCACCAGATAATCCGCGTCGGGATTTTCATCGGGGCCGCCAGAAGAGGTCTTCCCGGTTCGATGAGATCGTAACCTGAGGGAATTACTGCACCCGGATTCGATAGAAGCGGCTTGGGCTGGAGCCGACGATATTCGTGAGGGTGATCAGCCCGCCGGTTCCGCCGTTGGTTCCAATGGAGGTCCAGACGGGATCCGTCAGCAAGTTTTTCCATTCCAGAACGTAGTTGAGGCCAGTTTGTGTCGGCGCGGACAGGATAAAGTCCGTCCCCGTCAACTCCGGATTGTTTACGGTGATCACTGGGGCGGTGACGGTGATCGGTTTCCAAATATTGGTCTGCCAGAGTCTGTTGGCGGGGTCGGTGCGGACATAGCTGGTCGGGTCGTGGACGACGACTTTGATTTCATTGGTGCCCGCGGCCAGTTGCGCGGCGTTGAGGGCCAAATTGGTCGTGGTGGCCGCGGCCACCGCCACACCATTGGTGAACCATTGGACCGTCAAACTGTTCGCTGCCGGCTGCAAAATGGAAATAGTGAAGGTGACGTTGGTCTGCGCGCTGATAAAAAAATTGGTGGCAACCGGAGAGAAGCCCTGGATGGGCCGGAGTGCGCCATACATCGAAAGCACAAGTTCCTGCGCACAGATTTCACAATAGGGCACACCCAGGGTGCGCATTTTGCAATCATGCTTTGGCCGATACCAGCCCGTGGTGTGATAGTGCGCGCCTTCAAACAACCCGTCCACCGTGTAGTTGGCGGGGACGTCGGGCGTGGGAATCAAGGTGGTGGGCAGTATCCAGGCGTTCCATTTCACCGCGCGGGTCGAGTTCGTGGTGGTGTTGGGTTCTTCCACGTCGGGATAACCGGGGTAGGCAGTGGAATATTCGTCACCCAGCCTGGCAAAGGTATGGCCGATCTCGTGGTTGGCAATCTCCGCGGAGGAACTGTTGAGGGACGCCAATAAAAATTGGCCGCCGGAGCCGCCATATACCGGGTCATTCACAATCAGGCCGGCGATGTCGTATTCCGGCATCAGTTGCTGCAACAAGCCGATCACTTTGCCGGAGCCATCATTGTAAGAGCCGTCGTGATCATTCGGCGGGATGGTGAGCAGCCGCTGGGTTCCATAACTGTCAAAGGTCGAATTGAAGTAAGTGTTGACCAGACTGGTCGTCGGCGTGTAATGATCCGAGCCGGACTGGGCGGAAGCCACGGAAATCGCAAACACGTTGAAATAGTTGCTATAGGAACTCCAGGGCGGAATCGCCAGCAGCTTGTTCATCGTGTTGGTTACATCCGCCAGAAACTGCGGCAGCTGGCCGGACGTGTAGCCTTCCGAAAGGTAAACCAGATTGATGCGCATGCTCGTCGGCCCATTCGTGCAAATCGTCGTGATCGTCGCCTGACCCCACAGCCTTGGAACAAACCCGGCCTGAGCCAGGCAGAAGACAAATAAAAGAAGGCGGCCCAGTTTCATGGTGACCGTTACCTGGTCGTTGGCGGCAATACGACTGAGCCCAGCTCCGTGCGCTGCGGGGATGGCGATTGTGCCGCCAATGAATTTGCGCCCGCCGCATTGGTTCCCACCGACGACCGCGATGAGTAGAAATTGACATGATGCGCATCGCGGATGACCGGAACGCGGACGGTAAATTCAACATTCGTGAATTGAACTTCCTTGCTGAGGATCTGTCCCGGATGACTGGGATCTTCATACTCAAGGTGCTGAAACGAAGGGTCGGCCACACTGTTGGTCCACAGCACCCGGCCGGCCGACGTGGCGACTTCCAGGTCGAGGGCTGCGGGATGGTCGGAAAAAACTTTCAGTTTGCCGGAGGCAACGGATGCTGAAACCAGCGAAACCTGATTGCTCTGCAGTTTCAAGTGGAGGAAGAGGATTTGCGGCGCCGATTCCTGCGCCCATCCCACCTTGGCCACGCAGGCTACCAGTAACAGAGCAATGGAAACGTACGACCTAATCCATTTCGACCTGTTCATTAGGGTACTATATGATAATCACCGCCATTCTCAAGCAGTATTATGAACGTTCTTCAATTATTAATTCAGGAATAAATATTCGGACAAACCTGATAAAGCAGCCGGTGTTGTTGGCGAGACTGTACGCTTTCGCGTAAATCGGGGCTCAGCCCCGGGCGGTTTTCATGGATTACTCGTGTTCAACGCCGAAGCAGGTCTGTCCTTTCAAGCAAAACATTAAACAGGAGGCAACGGAGAGAACGGAGTTCGTAATCTCTTTCTCTATTTTCTCAGTTTCCTCCGTTTACTCCTGTTAAATCTCATTTTCCGTGCGGTACGCACTTCAGACCCTGAGCCAGCCGCGAAATCCCCGGCCGCTGTAGTAAGAATCCGCACCGTTGTGCCCCACGAAAACGCGGCCGTACCGGCGATCACAGTAAAGCGCACCGCCGAGTTTACGGATGTCTGCCGGTGTTTTCACCCAGCTCGACCGCTTGGTGTCGAACTCACCCAGTTTTTGCAGTTCGAAATACTGTTCCTCCGTCAAAACCTCGATGCCCATGGCTGCAGCCATGTCCATGACGCTGCTCTTGGGTTTATGTTCCTTCCGGAAATCCAGCGCTTCACGGTCGTAGCAAAGACTGACGCGGCCTTCAGGGGCTTGCTCGGAACAATCATAAAATACGTATTCGCCCGTCTTTCTATCCTGCCCCACCACATCCGGTGCACCGCCGGTGCGTTCCATTACATTGAGCGACCATAGCTTTTCAGCCTTGGCTTCCAGTCGGACCTGCACCTTGGCCCAATCCAGACCTTTATGGCGGCTCAGGTTTTTCTCAAAACGGTCTTTCAACACCGTGAGAAGTTCTTCCCGTTGTTTGGGTGACAACTCCTTTTTCATTTCAGCCATCAGATATTTTTCATGAAATTGCTGCAACAATATTGTAAAGGGTCAAGAATCGCATCCGTTTCAACAACCTCATTTTCCGTCTACTGGTTCGGACGGTCGATCTTGAAACCAACAGCGGTTTCAAATGGCATCCCTGGGGGACAAGTAATTACCAAGCCATCCGCCTGCTGCGACCAAGTCAGTTTGTCCGGACTGCCCAGCAATGTTACGGACTTGATTTTTCCTGGCAACAGGTTCGCATCGGTGCCCAGCGAGGTGATTTTCAATTGTGAGCCGGACGCCGGCACGGTCATACAATAGGCGTAAAGACAGCCGTTGGTGCCAACGGTGAAGCGAAAATCGTTGGTCGAAAAAAGACAATTTGCCTGTTTTGCCCCCAGCTTGCCTCCAGGAAGATGTTGCTCGCCCTCGCCATATTTCACCCACGCCCGACTCCCGTAAATCCCCTCGCCATTGATGCGCAGCCATTCACCGACTCCCTTGAGCATCCGCCGGCTGCCGTCGTCCAGCGAACCGTCCGGCAACAGCGAGATGCACACCGCCACATTGCCGTCGCGCGAAACTTCCTCCAGCAAATAGCGCACGATCATGCCGGCGTTGTAGGTAAAGCCGGGCGCATAAAACCAATCACCGACCGGCGTCTCGGCTATCCACGCCTGATCCGTCTTGATGTCGCGCGGAATGCCGCCTTCCTCGGTGTTCACCGTGCCGTTGGTTTTCTTGCGGAACTTCACGATACTGAACGTGTCCACCTTGCCGCGCCGTTCCTGCGTGGTGTTGTAAAAATCCGCGATGACCCGCTGCATGGCGTCGCATCTGTAACCGGTGCCCGTGCCGCTGCCGCTGAACGGCTGCTGATCGGTGCCGTCGGTGTAAATGAAATCAGGATTGTATTGGTCAATCACATCCATGATGCGCAACGCCCACTGTGTGGCATACCACTTCGCGTAAGGCAGATGGTTGGTGAAAATGCCTGACGGCGGTGGATTCCAAGGCGAATCGGCCGCGTTAGTGACGCCCTTGTATTCCCGCAGGTTGATTCCGTAGAGGCGGCGCGGATCGAGACCGTCCCACCATTTGCCCTTGCCGTCCGCCAACGTCAAATTGCCATCGTAAGGAACACCGGCTTGCGGGCCGGTTTTATCGCTGCCAAACGCCGTCTGCCACCACCACCAGGTGTATTCATGGTGGAACGTAACGCCAAAACGCATCCCCTGCGCACGGCAGGCTTTCGTCCATTCACCAATCAAATCGCGTTTCGGACCGAGGTTGACGGAATTCCACGGCTGATAATGCGAATTCCACAAATCGAAATTGTCGTGATGCACACCTTGAATCAACAGAAAGCGCGCACCGGCGTCCTTGTATATTTCCGTGAGCTTGGCCGGGTCAAGCTTGACCGGATTCCAATCGCGCAGCACTTCCTTGTAGCCGAATTCGGAAGGCGGACCATATTTCTTCAAGTGATTATCGTAAGCCCGCGTTCCGGGCACATATATCCTGCGCGCATACCAGTCTCCGCTTTCACCGGAGGCTTGCGGACCGAAATGCACCCAGATACCGAACTTCGCCTGCCGCAACCAATCCGGCGTGCCGGGATAATTTTTCTGAATGGATTCCCACGTCGGCGCGAACGGCCCCGGCACGATGGACAAATCCAATTTCACCTCCGGAAAATTTTTTAGCGTCCCCATCGGCACACTGTCTTCAGCCAACGGCTTGGGAACCTGCGGCATCGGCGGCATCGGCGGTTGAGCGAAACAGTTGAAAACAGCCATTGTCACCGCAAAGCAGGAAATGCGAATTGGCATCATGCCACCAAACGTAGTGGAATTTTGGAGTTAGAATTCACGCCTTCGCGTAAACCTCCGCGCCCTTCTCTACAAACTCCTTCGACTTGGCTTCCATGCCTTTCTTCAGCGCCTCTTCCTCGGCGATCCCCTGCTCTGCGGCGTATTTGCGGACGTCTTCGGTGATTTTCATCGAGCAGAAATGCGGGCCGCACATGGAGCAGAAATGGGCGGTCTTGGCGCCGTCCTGCGGGAGAGTTTCGTCGTGGAACGCGCGCGCGGTTACGGGGTCGAGGCTCAGGTTGAACTGGTCTTCCCAGCGGAATTCGAAGCGGGCCTTGCTCAATGCGTTGTCGCGGTATTGCGCGCCGGGATGGCCCTTCGCCAGGTCGGCGGCGTGCGCGGCAATCTTGTAGGCGATGACGCCGTCTTTCACGTCTTTCTTGTCCGGCAGGCCGAGGTGTTCCTTGGGTGTGACATAACACAGCATCGCGCAGCCGTACCAGCCAATCATCGCCGCTCCAATGCCGCTGGTGATATGGTCGTACCCGGGCGCGATGTCGGTGGTGAGCGGCCCGAGCGTGTAGAACGGCGCCTCGTGGCACCACTCGAGCTGCTTGGCCATGTTTTCCTCGATCATGTGCATGGGCACGTGGCCCGGGCCTTCGTTCATCACCTGCACGCCTTTGGCCCAGGCGCGCGTGGTGAGTTCGCCCTGCACCTTGAGTTCGCCGAATTGCGCCTCGTCGTTGGCGTCGGCAATCGAGCCGGGCCGCAGGCCGTCACCGATTGAAAACGAAACGTCGTAGGCGGCCATGATGTCGCAGATGTCGTCCCAGTGCGTGTAGAGGAAGCTCTCTTTATGATGCGCGAGGCACCATTTGGCCATGATGCTGCCGCCGCGGCTGACGATGCCGGTCATGCGGTTGGCGGTGAGCGGAATGAAGCGCAGCAGGACACCGGCGTGGACGGTGAAGTAATCCACCCCCTGCTCCGCCTGTTCGATAAGGGTGTCGCGGTAAATTTCCCAGGTCAGTTCCTCGGCCTTGCCGCCGACTTTTTCCAGCGCCTGATAAATCGGCACGGTGCCGATGGGCACGGGCGAGTTGCGCAGAATCCATTCGCGTGTGGCGTGGATATTCTTGCCGGTGGACAGGTCCATGACCGTGTCCGCGCCCCATTTGGTGGCCCAGCGCATTTTCTCGACTTCCTCCTCGATGCTCGACGCCACGGCGGAGTTGCCGATGTTGGCGTTGATTTTCACCAGGAAATTCCGCCCGATGATCATCGGCTCGAGTTCGGGATGATTCACGTTGGCCGGAATGATGGCACGGCCGGCGGCGACCTCGGAGCGGACGAATTCCGCGGTAATTTCTTTGGGAATTCGTTGCGGAAAGCGGCGGAAAACCGAGGGCGTGAAATCGTTGAATTGTTGAATCGTTGAATCGTGTTGGGAAAGCTGCGCCGAGCCGGCGTGCTGCTTCATTAAATCATTGCGCTTGTTGTCTCCCGCCAAATCCGCAATCCGCATTCCGCACTCCGCAATCTTCATGTTTTCGCGGATGGCGATGAATTCCATTTCCGGCGTGATGATGCCGGCGCGGGCGTAGGCGAGCTGGGTGACCACCTTGGCGGCCTTGGCGCGCAAGGGACGGCGGCGCCGGCCCTGGAGACCGGGGAATTCCACGAGCCGGTTCTTTTCCGCCTGGCTGGCGAACTCGGCATGTTTGCCGGACAGATAGCCGTTGTCCTGCGGCTTCACCTCCCGGCCATCGTGTTCCTCAACGTCGCCACGGTCGCGAATCCACTTGGAACGCAACGCCGGCAGACCTTCGCTGGAATTGCCGGTAAAATCCGGGGCGCCCCACGGACCGGAGCAATCATAGACGCGCACCGGCTCGTTGGGCTCGATGGCGCCGGTATAGGATTTGGTGGGCGTGAGCTCGATTTCGCGCATGGGCACGCGGACGTCGGGATGGATCTGGCCGGCGACGTAAACGCGTTTGCTCTTCGGCAATTGTTCGCTGCTGTGCGGTTCGAACGACTCTTTGGTTGCGATCATAAACTGGTTGATAGTTGAGAGTTGATGGTTGATGGCCGGCAACTCCGTCGATTCAGAGAAATGCTATTGAAGAAAGGTGGCCACGGGGGCCCTCCGCTTGGTGGCAGTGCGCAAGCACCTTCCTACGCCAGCATTATCTGGATCAGGTTCCTGGGTCGGCGGCGCTCCCGCGTCGCCCTCTCAGCCTTTGTCCCGCAACGGCAGGACGGGTTGGCTCCCCGAATAAAGTCAAAGCTAGGCCGCTTCGGACGCAGCGTCAAGTCCCGGGAAAGTCCGAGCTGTGTCCTGATTTGTCTTTGGAGCGAGGGCTTCAGCCCGCTTCACCACACAAATAGCAAGTGACGCTGAAGCGGCATAAATGCCGCGTTCCTTAAATTAGGACGCCGCCAAAACCCGGGCAGCGCCCTGATTTCAAAATCCAGGTAGGGCGGGCAGTCCTCTGCCCGCCGCAAACACGGAGGACGGCGCGCACGGAGTGACGCGCCCTACCGGAAATCAGGCAACTGCCATAATTTTATAAAATTTTTACACAGGCAAGGCTGGCCAAACCAATTTGGGTTGCGTTATTTTCCCGGGGTTCGTAAGGACTGATTTATGCCGGACCCGAGAAATTCAACCAACCCAAAGGCACCCGATCTCGTCCATGATGCCGCGGTGGAGGAAGCCGCCGCCGTTTTGCAAAGGTTGGGCACGTCGCTGACGGGCTTGAGCGAGGAGGAAGCGGCGGCGCGGCTGGAAAAACACGGTCCCAACGAAATTGCGCAGGAAAAGAAGCACACCTGGGCGCACCGGTTCTACGTCGCGGCCGTCAACCCGCTGGTGATTTTGCTGACCATCCTGGCGGTCGTGACCTTTGCGACGGCGGAATCTTCCAGCGATTACATCGGCGGTTCAGTGATGCTGGCCATGGTGGTGCTCGGCCTGTCGCTGCGGTTCATCCAGGAAACCAAGGCAGACACGGCGGCCGCCAAGCTCAAGGCGATGATCAAAGTCACCGCCACGGCGCTGCGCGACGGCCAGCCGAAGGAAATTCCGCTCAAGGAACTGGTCCCGGGCGACGTGATAAAATTGTCCGCCGGCGACATGATTCCGGGTGACGCACGGCTGGTTGCCGCCAAGGACCTGTTCATCATCCAGGCCACGCTCACCGGCGAATCGCTGCCGGTGGAGAAATCCGACGCGTGCGACCGGCGCACGAACGTTTCGTCCATCGAACACTCCAACATCTGTTTTCTCGGCACCAGCGTGGAAAGCGGCGCGGCCACGGCGGTCATCATGGCCACCGGCGCGCAGACTTATTTTGGCAAAATGGCCAGCACGCTCGCCGGCCAGCAGACCGACACAGCCTTTGACAAGGGCATCAAGAAATTCACCTGGTTGATGATCCGGTTCATGATGGTGATGGTCCCGGCGGTTTTTCTCATCAACGGCATCACCAAGCACGATTGGAAGGAGGCCTTTTTCTTCGCCCTCGCGGTGGCGGTCGGCCTCACGCCGGAAATGCTGCCGATGATCGTGTCGGTCTGCCTGTCCAAGGGTGCGCTGGCCATGTCGAAAAAGAAGGTCATCGTCAAGAAACTCAATTCCATCCAGAACTTCGGCGCCATGGACGTGCTCTGCACCGACAAGACCGGCACGCTCACCATCGACCACGTCATCCTGGAAATTCATTGCGACGTGTTTAAAAACGAAAGCGAGGCCGTGCTCCGCGACGCCTATCTCCTCAGCCATTTCCAGACCGGCCTGAAGAACGTCCTCGACCGGGCCGTGCTGCGTTACAAGGAATTGCACAAGGAACTCGGCATTGACCAGTACAAGATGGTGGATGAAATCCCGTTCGATTTTTCGCGCCGAATGATGTCGGTGGCCGTCGAAGGTCCGGGCGGCGAACGGCAACTGCTGACCAAGGGCGCGCCGGAGGCGGTGTTTGCCAAATGCACGCAATTTGAGAGCGAAGGGGAAATCTTCCCCATGGAACCGATCCTGGTCGGCAACCTGATCGAGCAGGTGGATTCCCTGAGCGAGGACGGCTTCCGGGTGCTGGCCGTGGCGACAAAAACGCTCGGCGCGCAGGCCGCGTTCACCAAGGCCGACGAGTGCGACCTGGTTTTGACCGGTTACCTCGCCTTCCTCGACCCGCCCAAGGATTCCGCCGCCACCGCCATCACGGCGCTCCGCCAGCATGGCGTGACCGTGAAAGTCATCACCGGCGACAACGACCTCGTCACCCGCAAAGTCTGCACCGAGGTCGGCATTCATGCGGAGAAAATATTGCTCGGCAACCAGGTCGAAACCATGACCGACGCCCAGCTCGCGGAGGCGGTCGAGACCACCGATGTTTTCGCCCGCCAATCCCCCGCGCACAAAAAACGCGTGGTGCAGGCGCTGCAGCGCAACAAGCATGTAGTCGGCTTCATGGGCGACGGCATCAACGATGCGCCCGCGCTGCGCGCCGCTGACGTGGGCATTTCCGTGGACAACGCGGTGGACATCGCCAAGGAATCCGCGGACGTGATTTTGCTGGAGAAAAACCTGATGGTGCTCGAAGAAGGCGTGCTGGAAGGCCGCAAGGTATTCGTGAACATTTTGAAATACATCCGCATGGGCGCGAGTTCCAACTTCGGCAACGTGTTCAGTTTCGTCGGCGGCTGCGCGCTGTTGCCGTTCCTGCCAATGCAGCCGTTGCAAATGCTGTTGAACAACCTGCTCTACGATTTCTCGCAGGTGCCGATCCCGACCGACAACGTCGGGCCAAAGCTGATCGCCAAGCCGCGGCCCTGGCAAATCGGCGAGATCGCGCGGTTCATGTTTTTCATCGGCCCCATCAGCTCCATCTTTGATTACACCACCTTTGCCCTCATGTGGTTCTATTTCAAATGCAGCGAGGTGGTGGTGACTCCGGAACTGGCCGCCAAATTCAAGGATGAAGCGGTCAACCACACCCATGCCGCCGAGCTCTTCCATACCGGCTGGTTCGTGGAATCGCTCATTACCCAGACGCTGATCATCCATGTCATTCGCACCAACCAGATTCCGTTCATCCAGTCGCGCTCCAGCTGGCAGCTTTCGATGACCACGATTTTAATCATGCTCATCGGGGCGCTGCTGCCCTACACGCCACTGGCCGCATCGCTGGGATTTGTCCCGCTGCCCGCGATGTTTTGGTGGTTTCTGCTGGCCACGGTTGCCTGTTACGTCGGACTGACGCAAGTCATCAAATCGTGGATGGTGCGGAAAAATTGGATTTGACGGCTGGGCCTGAGCGAGGAAACAAAAAGCCGTTCCGCATCGCACGTACTGGGCTTTTTTGGAAGTGCCCAATAAATAAGGGTGTTTTGGAAAATACCCGCCAACTGGTGCCAATTTAGTGCCAGTTCGGGCGCGGCAACTGAGAAAAATGCTGTTCTCAGTTGCTATGAAAAACGAAAATTACATCGAGGTTAAGCACCTTGGCCTCACAATCAAGGTCACCCGCGAAAGCGATTCCAGATTCATTGTTCCCGACTACACGACTGGCAAGCGTGTCCGCCACGTGCGCACGTCGGAGGCGGCAGCGAAAGAAAAGGCCAAAGAAGTCTGTGAAATCTTGGCACGGGGGAAGGTCGATGACCGGGTAATACTCACCAACGATGACCTCCGCTACAACATCCGCAAGGCAATGGAAGCAATGGCGGCGGTCGGGATGGAAATTCGTCAAGGGGCGGAATTGTTGGCGGCGGCGTTGAAGATCGTGCCCGCTGATGAAATGCTGCTGGCCGTACAGTTTTACAAGGCCAACAAACCAGACAAGCCGCTGCGCCGTGTGACCGTCAATGAAGGCATTACCGATTTCAAAGCCAACCACCGTGCGAGTGCGATCAGGAAGCAAAATCTGAGCAATTACCTTGACGTGTTCGCCCGGAGTTTTGGCAACCACGTCATTGTAGACATTGAACAAACTGACATCGAAAAGTGGTTTGCGGGTCAAGAATGGTCAGCCAAGACCTATAATGACACTTTACAGATGACGAGCCAATTTTGGAAGCACGCAATCAAGAGCCGGTGGGCAGTAAAAAATCCCGTTGCGGAGATCAAACGACTAAAGGTCGCTCACGCACCGGTGAAGATTTACACGCCAGATGCGCTGCAAAAGCAGTTGTTTAATCTGCGTCTGAAAACACCGGAGCTTGTTGCGGTCGCTGTCGTTGGTGCATTCGGCGGCGTTCGCATACGCGAGATCAGCCGGTTGGACTGGGCGCAACTGAATCAGGCGCTGCAAACGGGTTTTATCGAGTTAAGCGGCGATCAGACGAAGACCGGCGCGTCACGCTACGTGCCAGTCTCGGACAATTTAAAAGCGTGGCTGCTCGCGTGCCGTAAAGAATCCGGGTCGATATTCCCGCGACGATGGTTGGAGAAAACGAAACGACATCAAGATCGTTTGAACGAGCTTGGCCGGTATATCGAGCAGAAAACAAAGGTGAAGTGGCAGTCAAATGGCTGGCGGCATAGCTTCGGAACGTATCACTTCAAGTTACATGGCGACCCGCATGCCACGATCATAGCAATGGGAACCAGCATAGCAAAACTTGATCGATACTACACGAGTAAGGCGCAGGTGGTTAGCAAAGCCATGGCTGCGGAGTGGTTCAACATTTACCCGGAACCAACTGGACAGATTCTTCCCCTCCGTCCACAGAATGAAGCCGACACGCCATTGGCGTGCGCGAATGCGGAAGGGGCTTAACCGGTATGCCTGAACCCGCTTCCCCATACGTTTTGCCCGAAGACTGCACTGATCGGAGCCTGCTCAAAAGGGCCGTATACAAATGCCTGAGCGATAGTTCATATTATCACTTCCGGTTCAGGCAGGTCTTTCTGGCTGCTGGCTTTCAAGTGCTCCAAGTCGAACGCAACGAGTGCCACCCGGTTTGGCAGGTTAAGCTGGTACGCGGGACATGTGTGCTGCCCCATCAAAGCGTCGAGGCCGCCCGGCAGATCGGACGGCTCCTCAAGTCGAATGGTCTGTCGGTGGCGCAAAATGCGTTGTCCGTTGTTCTGAACGGCAACCGCGTCACGTGCAGTTTTGTGTTTGCGGAGGATGGGGAGAGTGTTTCAAGTTAACCGAATAATCCGGTATCCTGAATGTGCCATGCCCAAATCACCTTACATTTCCAAATCCAAATTCCTGTCAGGGCTGCAATGTCCAAAGCTGCTTTGGAATGTATACAACGCCAAAGACCTGATCCCGGAGCCGGACGCTGCACAGCAGGCGATTTTCGATCAGGGTCATCAGGTCGGTGAACTAGCTAAGCGACTTTATCCCGGCGGCATCGAGATCGAGGGTGACGTATACGATTTTGATGAAATTCTCAGCCGGTCAAGACAGGCACTGGAGCAACGCCGCCCGCTGTATGAAGCCGCCTTCACTTTCAACGGTGGCTTCGCCCGCGTCGACATCCTAAACCCGGTGGGTAGCGATGCATGGGACATCATCGAGGTTAAGAGCGGTACTGAGGCCAAGGACGTGAATCTGCTCGATCTGGCCTTTCAGTCGTTTGTCTACACTGGCGCGGGCCTAAAAATACGCCGCTGCGGCCTGATGCACGTCAACCGCGATTACGTGCGGCGCGGTGAAGTTGACCCGAAGAAGTTCTTCAAGGTCGTCGATGTCACCAAGGATGTGTCCGGCCTCAGCCGGGAGATCGAGCCGCAACTGGAAGCCATGTTCAGCGTGATCCGGCGCAAGCAGGAGCCGGAGGTCAAAATCGGCCCGCATTGCTCCGACCCCTACCCCTGCCCCTTGCAGGACAGGTGCTGGGCCTTCCTGCCACCGGACAGCGTACTTAATTTGTACTACGGCGGCAAAAAGGGCTGGCGCTTGTTGGGCGATGGCATTCTCCGGCTTAAGGACATTCCCGAAGGCATTGATCTGACTGACCGGCAGACGATCCAGCGCAAGGTCGCGCTCACCGGGCAGCCGCACATCGACCGCAAGGCGCTGGCCAGCTTCCTTAAGCGGTTAAAGTACCCGGTTGGCTACCTCGATTTTGAAACCTATAGCACGGCAATCCCACTGTTCGATGGGCTGACTCCATATCAACAAGTGCCATTTCAATATAGCCTCCACTCGGTCACTGCGCCGGGCGCGAAGCCGGAGCACCATGCGTTTCTTGCCGATGGGCACGGTGATCCACGACCGGAGTTCTTAAACCACCTGCGCGACAGTATCGGCGATACCGGCACAGTAATTGTCTACAATGAGAAATTTGAGAAGGGTGTGCTGGCCAAGCTGGCTGAAGCGTTTCCTGAGCACGCAGGCTGGATTGAAAATGTGAAGCATCGGATCATCGACCTGCTGGAGCCATTCCAGAGCTTTGACTACTACCACCCGGATCAACAGGGTTCAGCCTCAATCAAATCTGTACTCCCGGTGCTGACCGGGCGCAGCTACGCCGATCTGGAGATCAAAGAGGGTGGTCAGGCCAGCATCGAATACCTGCGCGTTCATTTCGGCGACGTGCCGGCAGCTGAGCGCCACAAGGTGCGGAAGCAGCTTGAGCGTTATTGCGGTCAGGACACGGAAGGCATGATCTGGATCGTCGATGCTTTACTCTCACATCTCACCGCTGGAAGCAGTTGATCGCCGATTGGATACCACCCCGCCGAGGTGGAGTGAGACGAAGCGAATCATCCCCTCGGCCAATCAATTCCTAGCGTTTTGAATTTGCACGTCTTTGTTCACATCGGCGACTTTGCCGGCTTCCAACACGACACGGCTGAAGCTCACTTTGACTGTCAGGTTTGTAGTCGTGAATAGTTGCGGATTGGTGATGACGAAGTTGAATGTCGTTTCAGTTTTTGGCTCCAATGCCGGCCGGTCTTTTGTGCCGCCTATGACCCATTGGGTGGATTGGCCAATCATTTTGCCTTGGTCGTCGAGCAGAAAACACACGGCACGGGCTGATTCAACTTTGCTGGCAAGATTATTTTTCATTGCCAACTTCACTACGGCTTTCTGGCCAACGACCTTCGGCGGTGAAACGGTGACGGCAAGTTGTGCTTGCGCTGTGATAGCACAAATCAGTACGAAACAGAATAGGATTCGTAAAAAATAATTCATATTGTTTGAATTTACAGTTTCACCGCTCAGAAATCAGAACCGTCAAACTTTTGTCCTCATGGGAGATGATTCAGGATTTTGCCCCGCTTCCTTAGTCACGGGTGCTGGTTTGGATTTGGACTAAAGACAAAGAGCCGACGGCACATCTCCCCAAAGACCAATGAGAAACATCATGGGCAAATCTCGGAATTTGGCCCAAGAGCCTGAGTGTCAAAATCAACAGTTTTCCGACTGTTTTCATTCTTGCACGATTATTTGAGTAAGCCTCTCAACGCACCGTGAAATCTTCCACATGAGCATTTTATCGATACCGCAGATTGATTGGCACCAAGCCAGCGAAGTTCAATCAGGCTACCGCAAACATCGCAACGCACTGAGATGACCTCACCTTTGTCCTTAAATTCACGCAATGCGGCCTCGGTTATTGTAGCTAAGGCCGCCAGATCGTCTGGTGGATTTGATGCCGAAGTCATAGGTTATTTAATGGCCCATCCCTTGGGCATGTTGCAAGAGCAGATTTCTTTCCGCTGTCGTTAGGCCAGGCAGTTGACTCCCCATCGTTGATGCCGCGGCCTCGTCCGCAACTGAACCAGCTTCGAAAGCCATTCCCCCCACAGTATTGATCATATGACCCGCTTCGTGTGCAATCACGGCTCTGGGGCTCAGTTGAGATAACACACTCCCATCGCTTGCAAGGCCAGGAAAAACGTCGGGGCCTACCAGAACCTTGTCCATCATGTCAGAATACAGTGACGGACCGGAATGTATCAGGAAATCTGAGCGGCTTAACCCCAACTCGTCAACATGCTGATAAACCTGCTCAATTTGCGCGGGAGTGAGCGGTTGAGTGTTGCGAACGCCTCCAAGTTGTCGAAGTCCCGCTGTTTCCTCTGCGGCCATAAGTCTAAATCCGGCTGTATCTAAAATTGCTCCCGCGCCATCTGCATAAAGGAGGCCCGTCGCTATTATCTTCAAACCCTCAAGATTTTTCTGTTGTTCGACTTGAAACTTGTTAACCGGAACCGATTTGTAGTAACCGTAATCAGGGTCTGACAGCGGGCCTCCGCTGTTCTGATATCTCACGTACTCGATAGACCGACCGGTGCGTGTTGTAACGTTCCAATAACTCTGTCCGCTAATTTGGTTAGGATCAGACAATATGGCTTGGTCGTCTAAAGCAAAGCGTTCGGAACTGGTTCCATTCTTGTAGAAAATTTGTGTTTCGAGTTTTTGTATCATTTCTGGCGCAATTCCAAGCTCAAGGGGCGGAGGTGTATTTTGATTACTTTCAAAGCACCTTCCATCCGGGTCAAAGTCGTTGACAGGATCATCGCCAGCAAAACTCAGATAATTCGGATCGCCTTCGTTCCAAACTGAGTCGTAAGACAGCCAGCGCCCCGCAGCCGAGTCATACGGGCGAAGGCCAATTTGGTGATAACCGGTGATGTCAACTTCACGTGAACGCCAAGCAGATGACTGGGCAACATTCGCTCCATTGGCCAGAGCCACGGGTCGATAGCCCGGTACTGCGCCGTACCCAGTTGGCCGTGATGGGTTCCATGTCACGCTGCCCAGCAACTGGTCAAAATATCCAAGGATGTTACCGCGCGCATCGCTGACAGTCGGGTCAAACTGATTCAGACCCGGCGACACTGCATCAAAGCCGCCGGTGCCATTGAGCCCGCCATATCGGCCATTCAAATCGGGTCCATAGAGTTTCCACTCCGTCTTGGCGCCATACGAAACACCTAGTTCCAGGAACTCCACTTGTGGATCAAAGTACGAGTTGATGATTTGCGACGATGCCGGATAAACCACGCCATTGGTCACAAGAACGGTGGTTGTTGAGAGCCTACGATTCAACGCATCGTATAAGGCCGTCCAATTGTAACCCGAATTGGTGGCATCCCGTTCAATGACCTGATGCAACCGTCCACGCGCATCCCACGAAAGTGTCTGGGTACGGTTGGTCGTGCCGTTCGGATTCTTCCAGATACGCAGGGTGATATTGCCCGCGCCGTCAAACATGTTGGTGGTCTTTTGATAGGCAATGTTGTTCGTGAACGAATTGGTTGCCCAAGCGGTATAGAAACCACTTGGATGCAGGGCGGCAGCTTTCAACTGATGCGCTCCGGGCGAAAGTTCCATTGTCGCCCTCCACTGCATGGTGTTGGTGCCGACGCCGGTAACAGAAACCGGCTGGTTATCGAGCCACGCATTCACTGCGGATTGGCCATTGATGTGGCCGTAGGCCGCGTAAGCGAACGTGTTGTTGGTTTCGGAGCCGATACGCGAAAGGTTGTCGGCCACACCACTCCATAGATTGGAAGCGCCGCCTGCCTGACCCATCTGGGTGAGAACGCCCAATCCACCGACAGCGCCATTGTCATAAACCATCGTGTTGGTCCATGCGGTGCTGGCGTTGAGATTCAACTGTTCCTGCATCAATCGGCGGCTTGAAGAAGCATAAGCATATGAACGCAAATCGTTGAAATCGGCACGAGCCAACGTGTGTGTTGCCAGCAAGCCATCACCTAGCCATGTAAGCGATTCGTTTAATTGAGATGCTGCGTTGACTGTGGTGCCAATGGAGAGCGGTCGGCCCTCACCGTCACGTGAAGTAATGCTGGTGGAGCGGTTGCCAACGGTGCGGCTGGTTAGCAACCCGGCGGTGTCATAGCTATAAACGCCACTACCGGCTGAATCGCTGGCGGAAGTCAGATTGCCGTCGGCCTGCCAACCGAAGCCATAGTTAGCCAGGTTGCCAATGCCAAGCGTGGAACGCCGTCCAGCGCCATCCCAGTTCTGGCTGGTACCATAGGAGAATGAACCGGCGCTGACGGATTCGGACGCCAATTGTCCGTACGGATCGAAGGCACGCAATACCGTAGTCGCCGGACCGGTATTGGTGCTGGCGAACTGTTCGGTGATGCCGGTTATAAAACCGCGCGGTTCATATTGCCAGGTGGTGGTCAGTTGTTGTTCCGGCAAAGAACCATTACAAGCCATGTTGGTGGGGCGCAGCCGATCGTCGTAGGAATAGGTGCAAGTGGTGGCACGTCCATCGGTCTTGGTCTGGAGCAATCCGGCAAAGGGATTGCCGCCTGCAAAATAGGCGTAGGTATTGGTACGGGTGCCAAAGGTTCCACCTGTATTCCATTCCTTGAGCATCCGGCCCGCAGTGTTGTAAGTCGCCAGCCATTTAAGACCGCCCGGCATGGTGCGGTTGGTGAGGTCGCCCATCGGGTCATAGAAATAGGTTGTTGATGCATTGTCGCGGTCGGTTTTGCTGATGGGTCGGTTGAGTCCGTCGTAAGCGAAGCTGGCGGTCGTCCAGGTGGTGACGGTGCCGCTGGCGGATGAGTCGTGTTGTTCGGAAGTGAGATTTCCAGTGAGATCATACTGGCGCAGCATGAATTCGTTTACACCGGTTGATGGGTATGCGATGGAGAGCACGTTATGCCCATCGTTGTCTGTGTAAGCGGTTGTGCTGATAGCGCTGGCACCCGAACCACTGGTAGCCGTGACGCCGGTGAAATCAGGCGAAAAAATCAAACTCGTCTGGCGGACGAGCGAACCGGAGGCGCTGAATATTTCCGACTGGGTGACCCGACGAAGAGCATCGAAGAAAGCGACGGTCTTTTCACCCAAAGCGTTGACGTTGGTCAATACCTGACCGGCAGCGTCGTAAAAATTCGCAATGGTCTGTTGCGTTGTATTGCCCTGGCTCGGCGGACCTGTGGCAGTTTTAAGGCGGTCCAGATCATCATAGGTTGCAGTGAAGACGTTGCCACCCGCGTCTACCTGCTGAACGACATTGCCCCGTCGGTCCAATTGAATCGAATTGGTGGCCTCCGGCACACCCGCCGCCGAATAGAAAATGCGTGTGGTGATGCGGTTGACATCGTCATAGGTCGTCTGCCAATACGCGCCATTGGACTGGATTTGGCGTTTGATGCGACCATCCAGATAATAACGCCAGGCGTTGGTGGAGCCGTCGGGGTTGCTTCGAAACTTCGGTAGACCGTTGGTGGCATAGGCAATGGTCGTGACGCCACTCAGCCCGTTGGTGTAGTAGCATACCTGCCCGCCCGGTTCATAACCGAACCCTTCAGTGCTCAGGACCGTAGTGCCGTTCGTGTCGAGATGCTGTTGTTGCACCAGCTGGCCAAGAGCGTCCCACTTGTTCGTGGTCATGGCTCCACGCGGGTCAACGGCAAGCGTCAGGTTCCCAAATTTGTCATATTGATTGAACGACTGGGCATAGAGATTGAAACCGGCGGGCGCTTTTAAGCCGCTGCCGTCAGCCTTGGCTTCCGAGCGCCACCGGAGTTGGGTGGTGAGCCGCCCTGCGCCATCGTAATCCCGCCACTGGTAATCCTCCGGATTATAGCGAGGGCCGTCATACCAGACGATTTCGCCATTGCCGTTGTAATAGGCGTATTCCCAAAACATCGGTTGCGTCTGATTGGCACCAAAAACTTCGTGGGAAATGGGGCGGCGCATCGTATCGTAACCGAAGTCCGTCCGTTGACCGGCCCCGTCCACACGCTCAACAATCTCACCGGAGTTGTTGCAAGTGAAATTGTTCGTCACTGCCGGGTCGCCAGTGCCGGTAAATTGAATCTGTTGGGTGAGGTAACCACGTCCGTCATAGTTCCACTGGTTGGTGGCAACGTCGGAGGAATTGACGGCCCGAATTTGCTGTTGTAACAGGCCCAGCGCGACGTTGGTGAGACTAAGATTTCCGTTGGGCACCACGTTCGTCGCATTGTAATAAGCGAATTGGTTGGAGAACACCGGCGTGCCGCCGGCGGAGAAAATGATGAACTGTGGCAAATAAGGATATTGCGGATGATAAACAGCCTGCACGGTGTTCCCGACCGGGTCGGTAATTTGGGTAGGCAGATTGTTGCCGTTGTAACTGGCAGTGTTGGTGGCGTATTGGGTGGTGCCGTCGCCGGTCAAGTCACCCCAAGAGAATGTGTTCGTCACGTTCCCGCGTGAGTCGTATTGGAATTGCGTCCAGAGACCGCGTTTATCGCGGGTTTGGTAGAGACTACGGGAATAGCCGGGCGCGGTGGCATTATTGGTATACCAAGTCTGAATGATTTTTTGGCCCAGCGCATCGGTATTGGTGGTAACCAGGCTGTTGGCGTAATCGTAACGGTTGGTGTTGCCGTTGACATCCTTGACCAGAGTGTAACCAGTAATGCTGTTGGTCAGGGGCATCACGACATTATTCGAGTAGGTGAAAATGGCGTTGGTATAAAGATTCAAGTCTGCACCGACCGTTGCCATCTGCACGATGACTTGACGATTGGTATTATAGATATTTTTCAGGATGCGTCCATCAGGCTTGAATTCTTTTATCAACAGGTGAGTCGAATCCACGTAAACCGTGCCGCTGTTGGTGAATTGCGTGTGCTGGTATTCGTAAATTTCCTGCGAATCGTCGGGGCGTACGGCGCGGATCAGATCGCCGAAATCGTCGTATTCGTAGGACGTGCGCTCATTGTCACTGGTATAGGCGTCAATCACATATCCGCCAGCATCGTAATCGAGCCCGAGATAATTGCCGTTGCTGCATTGGATGCGAATGAGGCTCCCATAATTGGGCGAAGTGGAATTGGTCCCATAAGAGAATGACCAGGTGTTCCCTTGAGTATCCTGCCAACTTGCCAGATAAGGACGCTGCCGGGAAACCACGTTGGTTGAAGTAGGTACCGGGAAGGAATTGACAATGTAGGTGCGGATTTCTCCGTTAGCAGCAGTCAGCGTGTATAGTTCGTTGGGGCCATTTAGAGAATGGATGATTTTCGCGTTAAATGGATTGTAAACCGAGCCGATCCGGCCATTGCCGAAATTGTCGAGTTGCGGATTGTCTGTCAACGTGGGCAGATACAGGTTCAGATTATTGGTCTGTTGCCGATAGGCAATCACCGAGCCGTCCAGTTCGACGGCGGAAAGAACGGCATTGGTTGAAGAAGCAACTACATTGGTGGCTATTCCGATGTAGGGCACCAGATTGATATTCCAGCCGTAGCCAAATCCGTTCCGGTCACTCTGGTCCAGGCTGGAATAATTGCGCCGCAACTGCAACGGCTGCGGCCCGGCGACGGTTATATCGACGGTGTCA
>Ga0265320_10001000_pt1 | contig 20998 bp, 17 predicted proteins | sample 4827metaG_FD_202087 | JGI IMG/M metagenome (GOLD analysis project Ga0265320, IMG submission 202087) | Rhizosphere microbial communities from Carex aquatilis grown in University of Washington, Seatle, WA, United States - 4-8-27 metaG | ecosystem: Host-associated > Plants > Roots > Rhizosphere >...
CGGTCGAGCCGCCGCTTCTCCACAAGGGCAACCCATGGTGGCGGGTGCCGGAAAAGAGAACAGAATTTCACATGAAGGTTTGCGATCGCCTGGACATAAAGCAGTTCATGGGATATCGCTTCCGGTCGCAATCATCCCGTCGCCTTGTCGGCTTTATTGAAGAATTCTACTTGGAAAATTCCAATCATGGATGCACTGGAACTGGAGCTGAAACACCTGATCGTTTCGGCGCTGAAGCTGGAGGACTTGTCGCCTGAGGATATCGGCTCGGACGAGCCGTTGTTCGGCGATAGCGGATTGGGCCTCGATTCCATCGATGCCCTGGAACTGGGGGTCGCCATCCGCAAGGCCTACGGCATCAAGATCGAGACGGTATCCGACGAAGTGAAGCGCCACTTCGCCAATATCCGCAATCTGGCCCAGTTCATCAGCGCCAACAACGAGGTGAAAGCGTGACCCGCGAGGAGATTTTCGCCACCCTGTCCGAATATCTCCAGGAGATGTTCGAGGTTGCCGCCGACAAGGTGACGCCGGACGCCCGGCTGTTCGAGGATCTGGACCTGGACAGCATCGACGCGGTCGATCTGGTGGTGCGGCTGCAGGACCTGACCGGCCGCAAGATCAAGCCGGACCAGTTCAAGACGGTGCGCACGGTTTCCGACGTGGTCGACCGCGTCCATGACCTCCTCGCCGAGTAGACCCGGCCTCGCCGTCGCGGTGGTGGGCGCCCTGGGGCTCGCCTATCCCGTCGCCGTCTATCTTTCCCTGGGGCGGGTTCCGGCCGGGGCCATGGTCCTGGTTGCCATGGGCCTGGTCGCCGGGCGTCTGCTCGTGCTTCGCCGCACCGCCGCCGCCCGTGCGCTTTGGCCGGCTTTGGCCAGCATTCTCGCGGCGACCGGTGGCCTGGGGCTGATGAAGCCGTCCCTTGCCGTGCTGGCCTATCCGGTAATGATGAGCCTGGGCATGGCGACGGCCTTCGGCCTGTCCCTGCGCCGGGACCCCTGCCTGGTGGAATGTTTCGCCATGATCACCGAACCGGCCCCCAGCCCGGCGGCGCGGGCCTATATGCGCCGGGTCAGCCTGATCTGGTGTCTGTTTCTGCTGGGCAATGCCGGGCTGTCGCTCATGACCGCCGCCCTGGGGGACATGGGGGTGTGGGCCCTCTACAACGGCCTGATCGCCTACGTGCTGATGGGAACCCTGTTCGCCGTGGAATATGCGGTACGCCGCCGCGTGCGGACGCGGGAGGCCTTGCGGTGATCCGTCTCGAGCATCTGTCGCCCGCCGCCTTTGCGCCCGATCACGTGGTGGCTTTCCGCCGGGGCGAGACCTTGCGCTGGCAACGCTTCTGCGCCGAGATCGGCGGGACGGCGCGGCAATTGGCCGGTTGCCGCCGGGTGGCGGTGATCGGCGACGATTCCTGGGATTTCGCCGTGGGGCTGCTGGGGGCGCTGAGCGCCGGGGCGGCGGTGATTCTGCCGGCCAACACCCAGCCCGCCACCCTGGCGGCCCTGGCCGGGCAGGTGGAGCGGGTGGTGGACGCGTCCTTCGTCCCCGGCGCGGCGGAGTGGAAGCCCGCTCTGTCGGCCGAGGGTTCGCGGCTGATCTTCCATACGTCGGGCTCCACCGGCGCCGCCAAGCGGGTCGAGCGTGGCCTGGGGAACCTGAGCGCCGAACTGGAAGCCCTGCATGCCCTGTGGGGGGAGTATCTGGCCGGGGCGGTGGCTCTCGCCACCGTGCCCCATCACCATGTCTATGGTCTTGTGTTCAAGCTGCTGTGGCCGCTGGCGGCGGGACGGCCGTTCCTGGCCGGGCGGCATGATCTGTGGGAAACGCTGCTGGCCGAGATGCCGGAAGGCGCCCTGCTGGTCACCTCGCCCGCCCATCTGACCCGGCTGGGCGGGCTGGAGCCTCTGCTCCCCGGCCGCCGGCCGCGCATGGTGCTGTCGGCCGGCGCACCGCTGCCCGAGGCGGCGGCCGGCGATGCCGCCTGTGTGCTGGGCGTTCCGGTGACCGAAATCTACGGCAGCACCGAGACGGGGGCCATGGCGACGCGGCGCCGCGACGGAGCGGGAGAGCCGTCCTGGCATCCCTTGCCCGGCTATGGCATCACGCCGACCGCCGAGGGCCTGTTGCGCCTGGACGCTCCGGTGGGGCGGCTGGACATCGCCGACCATATGGAGACCATGGCGGATGGCGGTTTCCGCCTGATGGGCCGGGCCGACCGCGTGGCCAAGGTCGAGGGCAAGCGCATCAGCCTGGACGAGGTGGAGCGGGCGCTGGAGGCCCTGCCCCAGGTGGAGCGCGCCGCCGTGCTGGTGCTGGACGAACGGCTGGCCGCCGTGCTGGTGCTGGGCGGGGAGGGGCGGGAGGCTCTGGGCGCCCTGGGGCGGTTCCGCTTCGGGCGCCGGTTGCGGCGCCAATTGGCCGCCGGGCTGGAGCCGATCTGTCTGCCGCGCCGCTGGCGCTTCGTCGAGGCCTTGCCGGTCGGCGACATGGGCAAGTGCCGCGTCGCCGATCTGGCCGAACTGTTCGCCGCCCCGGACCGGCTGCCCGCCGTCCTGGGGCGCCGGGAAACCGGAGAGGGAGTGGTGGCGCTCGATCTGGAAATCGGCACCGGCCTGCCGTGGTTCCAGGGCCATTTCCCCGGCCACCCCATCCTGCCGGGAGTGGTCCAGCTGGATTGGGCCGCCCATTTCGCCCGTACCGAGCTGGGCCTGTCCCTGCCGGCCGCCCAGGAGTTCCAGATCAAGTTCAAGGCGGTGATCCGTCCCGGCGACCATGTGGCCCTGGCGCTTCGCCACGATGCCGCCAAGGGCCGTCTGGCCTTCGAATACCGGCGGGGTGACGATGTCTGCTCGTCGGGAACGGTGTACCTGTGATGAAGGTCTGCGCCATCGTTCCCAGCCACAACCACTGGACCGCCCTGCCCGGCGTGGTCGGGCGGCTGCGGGATTTCGGCCTGCCGGTCTTCATCGTCGACGACGGCAGCGCCGAGCCGGCGCGATCGGCCATCGCCGCCCTGCATGCCCCCGGCGACGGCGTGACCGTCACCCGCCGCCCGGCCAACGGCGGCAAGGGGGCGGCCGTGCTGGACGGCTTTCGCCTCGCGGCGGCGGCGGGGTTCAGCCATGCGGTGCAGGTGGACGCCGACGGCCAGCACGATCTCGCCGCCCTGCCGCGCCTGCTGGCGGCGGCCGAGGCCCAGCCGGGAGCGGTGGTGAGCGGCAAGCCCCTCTATGACGCCAGCATTCCCCCGGGGCGCAGGATCGGCCGTTGGATCACCCATCTCTGGGTCTTCGTCGAGACCCTGAGCTTTCGCATCGGCGACAGCATGTGCGGCTTTCGCGTCTATCCCCTGGAGCCCTGTCTGGCCCTGGCCGGGTCCGAGACCATCGGGCGCGGCATGGATTTCGACACCGAGATCATGGTGCGGCTGTTCTGGCGTGGTGTTCCTCCGGTTATGGTGCCGGTGCGGGTGACCTATCCCGAGGGCAATACCTCCAATTTCCGCATGCTGGCCGACAATGTCCGCATCAGCCGCATGCACACCCGTCTGGTGCTGAACCTGCTGTGGCGGTTGCCCGAAATTCTGCGCCACCGGCCGCCGGGCGGCGGGCGGCATTGGGCGCAACTGGCCGAGCGGGGCGGGGCCTGGGGACTGGCCTTCGTCGCCGGGGCCTACCGCCTGCTGGGGCGGCGCGGCTGCGCCTGGGTGATGGCTCCCATCGTGCTTTATTTCTTCCTGACCGGGACCGAGCAGCGCCGGGCGTCGCGGGCCTATCTCGGCCGGGTGCTGAACCGTCCGCCGACCCTGGCCGAGGGCTTTCGCCATTTCATGGATTTCGCCGGCCGCGCCCTGGATGCCTTCGCCGCCTGGAGCCGGGCCATTCCGCCCCGGATGCTGGAGGCCGACGGTTTCGTCGCCCAGGCCGCCGCCGATCCGCGCGGCGCCCTGCTGGTGGTCAGCCACCACGGCAACGCCGAGCTATCCCATGCCCTGATGGACCCGGCCCTGCGGCGGCGGCTGACCGTGCTGGTCCATACCCGCCACGCCGAGAACTACAACCGCCTGCTGGAGGCCCATCGCGGCGAGGCGGCGGCCCGCATGCTTCAGGTCACCGAGATCGGTCCCGACACCGCCATCTTGCTGCGCGAGCGCATCGAGGCGGGCGAGTGGATCGCCATGGCGGGCGACCGGGTGCCGGTCCTGTCCCGGGGCCGGGTGTGCCGGGCGCCCTTCCTGGGCGAGGCGGCGGAGTTCTCGCAAGGCCCGTGGCTGCTGGCCGCCCTGCTGGACTGTCCCGTTTATCTGCTGTTCTGCCGTCGCAAGGACGATGGCGGCTGGACTTTGGCCCTGGAGCCCTTCGCCGACCGTGTCGATCTGCCGCGCGGCCGGCGCCGGGACGCCATCACCGAACACGTCCGGCGCTATGCGTTCCGCCTGGAGCGGGAATGCCGGGCGGCACCCTTCCAGTGGTACAACTTCTTCGATTTCTGGCCCCCGGAACTTGGGGACAAGGGGGAGAAAGCCCGATGATTTCCGCCGAAATCACCCTGACGGCGCAGTTCTATGACCTGGACCCCATGCAGGTGGTCTGGCACGGCAATTATCCCCGTTTCCTGGAGGAGGCGCGCTGCGCCCTGCTGGACCGCATCGGCTATAACTACCCCCAGATGGAGGAGTCGGGCTACGTCTGGCCCATCGTCGACCTGCGGCTGAAATACGTGCGGCCTATCCGGTTCGCCCAGCGTATCCGGGTGGTGGCGCAGCTGACCGAGTACGAGAACCGGCTGCGCATCGAGTACCGCATTCTCGACGCGGACAGCGGCGAGGTGCTGACCAAGGCCACCACCACCCAACTGGCGGTGGAGGCCGGCTCGGGCGAGTTGTGCCTGGAATCGCCGGCCATTCTCCTCGACAAGGTGCGGAAGGTGTTGCCGTGAGCCGCCTGATCGCCCTGGTCCTGCTGCTGTTCGCCTGCCCGGCCCTGGCCGAGACCGCCATGCTGAAGGACGGCGACGTGCTGCGCGGCCGCTTCGTGCAGGAGCGTCATATGCAGGGCTTCGCCGCTCCCTTGCGCTCCGAGGGCAGCTTCCTGGTGGCGCCGGGGCGCGGCCTGATCTGGCGGGCCGAGACGCCCTTCGCCATCACCACGGTGGTCACCCCGGCCGGGCTGGTGCAAAGCGTCGACGGCGCCGAGACCACCCGCCTGTCCACCGCCCGGCTGCCGTTTCTGGCCCGGCTCTACGACATGATGGCCGCCGCCCTGGCCGGTGACTGGCGGGCGCTGGACGGCACCTTCGCCATCACGCGCGAGGCGGAGCGTATCCGGCTGCAGCCGCTCCGGCCCGACGATCCCCATGTTCCCGCCATCGCCGCTAGGCTGGGCCGCTTCGTCGAGGAGGTGGAGATCACCAAGCCGGGCGGCGACGTGGACCGTCTGGTCTTCACCCGGCAGGAGCTCAACGCCCGCCCGCTGGACGCCGCCGAGTCGGCGCTGCTCAAGTGAGGAAAGTTCTCGCCCTGCTGTGGCTGGCCCTGGTGCTGGCCGCCGTCGTCCATGTGGCGAGTCTGTCCCTTCACGGCCTGCCGCGCGAGACGGACATCATGGCCCTGTTGCCGCGCGAGGAGCGCGAGCCGGAGATTCAGGCCGCCAAGGACCGGGTGGCCCGCTCGCTGTCGGGGCGGGTGGTGGTCATGGTCGGCCATGCCGAGCGGGACAAGGCCCGTTCCACCGCCCAGGACCTGCGGCGGGCCTTGGTGGAGGCGGGGCTGGTGCGGCCCGAGGGCGATGTACCCGACGAGGCGGCGGTCAAGCGGCTAGGCGCCGCCTATTTCGTCCACCGGGCGGGCCTGCTGGCCGAGGGCGACCGCCGGAAGCTGCTGCACGGCGAGGGCGAGGGGCTGGTCAAGCGGGCGCTGTCGCAGATCTACGGCTTCGGCGGAGCGGTGGACTCGCGCCTGCTGGCCCGCGATCCCTTCTTGCTGTTCCCCGCCTTCCTGGGCGGCCTGCCCACCCCGGCCAACCGTATGAGCATGGACGAGGGGCTGCCCACGGTCGTCGAGGGCGGCACCACCTGGGTTTTGCAGAGCCTCCGCATCACCGGCGAGGCCTTCGACCTGGATTTCCAGAAGCGCTTTGTCGCCGCCTTCGAATCCGCCCAGGCGCGGGCGCCCGAGGGAACCCGCATCCTGCGCCTGGGCGCCGTGTTCTTCGCCCAGGCCGGGGCCGAGCAGGCCATGGGCGAATCGGCGCGCATCGGGCTGCTCTCCCTGGCCGGGACGGTGCTGCTGGTGGTGCTGACCTTCCGCTCGCTCCGCCCGCTGCTGCTGTCGCTGGCGGCCATCGGCGCCGGATTGGCCACCGCGCTGTCCGTATGCCTTTTCTTGTTCGGCTCGCTGCATGTGGCGGCCCAGATGTTCGGCGCCGCCCTGATCGGTATCGCCGTGGATTACGCCCTGCTGTATTTCGGCCAGATATTCACGCAGCGCACCGATCCGGCCCGGCGGCTCGCCCATGTGCTGCCCGGCATCGCCCTGGGGGTGGCCACCACCATCATCGGCTATGGCGCCCTGGCGTTCTCGCCGTTTCCCGGACTGCATCAGGTGGCGGTGTTCTCGGGCGTCGGGTTGGCCGGCTCGTTCCTGTCGGTGGTGCTGTGGTTCCCGTTGCTCGACCGCGCGCCCGCCGCCCGGCTGAATCCGCGGCTGGCGGCCGCGGCCAACCGGCTGTGGCGGTTCTGGGACGAGGCGGGACATGGCCGGGCGCGTCGGCTGGTTCTGGCGGTTCTGGCCCTGGTGGGAGCCTTCGGGCTGTCCCGGCTGCAGGTGGATGACGACATGCGGCGCCAGCAGGGGCTGTCGCCGGTTCTGGCGGCGGAGCAGGCGGAGATTCAGCGTCTGGCCGGTTTCGGTCAGGCCGGGCGCTTCTTCCTGGTGCAGGGCGGCGACGAGCAGCAGGTGCTGGAGCGGGAAGAGGCCCTGGACGAGCGTCTGGCCGGGCTGAGCGGCTGGCAGGCGGCGGCGCGTTTCGTGCCCTCCGCCGAACGTCAGGCCGACAACGCCGCCTTGGCCGAGCGGGCGCTTTACGCCCCCCATCTTGCCGCCTACCGCGCCGGGTTGGGCATGGCTGAGCCGGCGGAGCGGGATGCGCCCGCCCGGCCGCTGTCCCTGGCCGATATCCGGGCCACGGGCGGCCTGCCGTTCCTCGACGCCCTGGTGCTGGACGAGCGGCTGCATGTGGCGATGGTGGACGGCGACGCGCCATCCGCCGCCCTGCGCGCCGCCGCCCAGGGGCTGGACGGCGTGCGCTTCGTCGATCCCACCGGCGATCTCAATCTGCTGCTGCAAAGCTATCGCCACCGCGCTTTGATGCTGGTGGCGGCCTCGACCCTGCTGATGGTGCCGTTGCTGGCCTGGCGCTATGGGGCCAAGGGGGCGGTGCGGGTGATGCTGCCGGCGGCGGGGGCGGTGTTGCTGACTCCGCCGCTGCTGGCGCTGGCCGGTATCGGCTTCTCGTTCTTCGCCGCCATGGCCCTGGTGCTGGTGCTGTCCATCGGCACCGATTACGCCGTGTTCTGCGCCGAGGACGACCGGCGCGATCCGGTGACCCTGGTGTCGGTCAGTCTCGCCATGGTCACCACCTTGCTGTCCTTCGGCCTGCTGGCGGCGAGCGAGGTGGCGGCGGTGCGGGCCTTCGGCGCCACCATGCTGGTGGGAGTGGCGCTGGCCTTCCTGCTGTCGCCGTCGGTGGCGCGGCGGGAATGATCTGCATCCATTGATTTTGTTCAGGCGGCGGCATACAAAACCAGCGGCCGTCATTCCATGATGACGGCCCTTTTTTTCGGACCCCTGTCGATGCGCGCAGCCGTTCTCCTCCTTACCCTCGTCCTCGCCGCCTGCGCCACCGTGCCGCCCGCGTCCGATCGGGTATTGGTGGCGCCGGGCGTCACCCTGGCCCTGCCGGCGCCGGGCGAGCTTGGCCGCCGCGAGGACGCGGTGCAACTGGTGACGGCCCGGCGCGACGGCGAGACGTTCGTATTCGAGTGTCGCCTGTCGGTGGATGGCGAGCGCCTGCTGCTGGCCGGCAGCGATTCCATGGGGCGGCGGGCCATGACCGTGACCTGGAGCCGCGACGGCATCGTGGTGGAGCGGGCCGACTGGCTGCCCGAAACCCTGAAGCCGGAGAATGTCCTGGCCGACATCGTGCTGCTGTACTGGCCGGAGGAGGCGGTGCGGCGGGGCTTGAGCGGCGCGCCCCTGATCCAGACGCCCCAGGGGCGGAGTGTCGGCGATTCCATTGTCGTCTCGTGGCGGGGCGATCCCTGGAACGGTCTGTCCCGGCTGGTCAATCGTCCGTGGGGCTACGAGATCGAGGTCCGCTCGGCCAGGGTGGCGCCGTGAGCCGCCTTTATCTCCCCGCCATGGCGGTCGCCTCCTGCCTCGGCATGGGCAAGGACGCCACCATGGGACCGTTGCTGGCCGGTTCGCGCCGGGGTCTGCGCCATGTGGACGGGTTTCCGGTGCCGCTGGGGGCGCTGCCCGAGGAAATTCCGCCGCTGCCCGCCGCCCTGGGCCGTTGGGAGTGCCGCAACAACCGGCTGCTCGCCGTGCTGGCCGCCGAGGTGGCCGACGAGATCGCCCAGGCGATCCGCCGTTTCGGAGCTCACCGTATCGCCGTGGTGATCGGTACCAGTACCTCGGGCATCGCCGAGGGCGAGGCGGCTTTCGCCCGGCATGCCCGCACGGGCGAATGGCCCGAGGGCTTTGACTACCGGCAGCAGGAGACCGGGAGCGGCGCCCTGTTCCTGGCCGATCTGCTGGGGCTGTCCGGCCCCGCCTATGTGGTGGCGACCGCCTGCTCTTCCAGCGCCAAGGCCCTGGCCTCGGCGCGGCGGCTGATCCGGGCCGGTCTGGCCGACGCGGCCATCGTGGGCGGTGCCGATACCCTCTGCCGCCTGACCGTCACCGGGTTCGGGGCGCTGGAAGCGCTGTCGCCCGGTCCGTGCAATCCGTTCTCCGCCAACCGGGCCGGCATCACCATCGGCGAGGGCGGCGGGCTGTTCCTGCTGAGCCCCGATCCGGCCGAGATCGAGCTGGCCGGGCTGGGCGAAACCTCCGACGCCCACCACGTCAGCGCGCCCGATCCCGAAGGCGCCGGGGCCTTGGCCGCCATGGGCGCCGCCCTGGCCGATGCCGGGCTGTCACCGGCCGGGATCGGCTACGTCAATCTGCATGGCACCGGCACGGCGCTCAACGATTCCATGGAGGCCAGGGCGGTGGCGGCCCTGTTCCCCCAGGGCGTGCCGTGCTCGTCGACCAAGGCCATGACCGGCCATACCCTGGGGGCGGCCGGAGCGGTGGAGGCGGCCTTTCTGTGGCTGATGCTGTCGCTCCGCTGGAACCCGGATGGCCGCCTGCCGCCTCATCTGTGGGACGGCGTGGCCGATCCCTTGTTGCCGCGCCTCGATCTGGCGGGAGAGGGGCACCGGCTGTCGCGGCCGGCGGCCCTGTCCAACTCCTTTGCCTTCGGCGGCAGCAATTGCTGTCTGGCCTTTCGCCGGGGGATGCCATGAGCGCCGGCCTCTGGCCCATCGCGGAATTGCTTCCCCACGCCCGGCCCATGCTGCTGCTGGACGAAGCGCTGTCCTATGATGCCGAGGGCGCCGTGGCGGCGGTGACCATTCGTCCCGACCATCCGTTCGCCGGGCCGGACGGCGTGCCGGCCCATGTGGGCATCGAATTCATGGCCCAGACCTGCGGCGTGTGGGCGGGAGCCGAAGCCCGGCGCGAGGGTGGCGCCGTACGGCTGGGCTTCCTGCTGGGAACCCGGCGCTACAGGGCGGCCCGGCCGTTCTTCCGGTTCGGCGAGCGGCTGGAAATCACCGCCCGGCTGGTGTTCCGCGACCAGGGCATGGGGGTGTTCGACTGCCGCATCGGCGGTGCAGGGGGAGAAATGCTGGCCGAGGCGCAACTGAGCGTCTACCAGCCGGAGGATGTTGGGGGGAATTCATGAGGGCAAGAACCATTCTCGTCACCGGGGCGGGGCGCGGCATCGGCCGGGCCATTGCGCTGAAACTGGCGGCCGACGGCTTTGGGGTGGTGGTTCACTACCATTCCGACGAGGCGGCGGCGCAGGCCACCCTGGACTCCATGGGCGGCGCCGGGCGGCTGATCCGCTTCGACACCGCCGACCGTGACGGCTGCCGCGCTGCGCTGGAGGCCGACATGGAGGCCAACGGCCCCTATTGGGGGGCGGTGCTCAACGCCGGCATCGCCCGCGACACCGCCTTTCCGGCCATGGAGGACGAGGATTGGGACAAGGTGCTGGGAACCAATCTGGACGGCTTCTACAACGTGCTGCGGCCGCTGGTCATGCCCATGGTCTCGGCCCGCAAGGGCGGGCGGATCGTGACCCTGTCCTCGGTCTCGGGGCTGGTGGGCAATAGGGGACAGGTCAATTACTCGGCGGCCAAGGCCGGTATCATCGGCGCCACCAAGGCCCTGGCCCTGGAACTGGCCAAGCGTTCCATCACCGTCAATTGCGTGGCGCCCGGCCTGATCGAGACGGGGATGATCGCCGGGGTTCCCCTGGACGAGGCCATGAAGCTGATCCCCATGCGCCGGCTGGGGCAGCCCGAGGAGGTGGCGGCCGTGGTCGGCTTCCTGTGTTCCGAGGCGGCGGGCTACATCACCCGGCAGGTGATTTCGGTGAATGGGGGCATGGTGTGATGCGCAGGGTGGCTGTTACCGGCATGGGCGGCATCACCGCCCTGGGACACGACTGGCCCACCATCAGCGCCGCCTTGCGCGATGGGCGCACCGCCATCCGCGCCATGAGCCCGGACTGGGACCGCTTCGAGGGGGTCAATACCCGCCTGGCGGCCCCGGTCCTCGACTTCGACCTTCCCGATCATTGGCCGCGCAAGAAGACCCGCACCATGGGGCGGGTCGCCCGCATGGCGGTGGCGGCCAGCGAGACGGCGCTGGCCGATGCCGGCCTGCTGAACGACCCGGTGTTGACCGGCGGACGGGCGGGAGCGGCCTTCGGCTCGTCGTTCGGCAGCCCGGATTCGGTGCTGGGCTTCTACGAACTGAAGATGAGCGGCAAGTCCAGGAACCTCAACGCCACCACCTATATCCAGATGATGAGCCACACCGCCTTGGTGAATATCGGCCTGTTCTTCGGCCTGACCGGGCGGATGATCCCCACCTCCAACGCCTGCGCCTCGGCCAGTCAGGCCATCGGCTTCGCCGCCGAGGCCATCCGCTGGGGCAAGGCCGATGTCATGGTGGCCGGCGGGGCCGAGGAACTGGACATCACCGACGCGGCGGTGTTCGACACCCTGTTCGCCACCTCGACCCGCAACGACGCCCCCCATCTCAGCCCGCGGCCGTTCGACGTGGACCGCGACGGCCTGGTGATCGGCGAGGGGGCGGGCGCCCTGATCCTCGAGGATTACGACCGGGCCAGGGCGCGCGGCGCCACCATTCACGCCGAGGTGGCGGGGTTCGGCACCAATGCCGACGGCAATCACGTCACCCAGCCGCAGCCCGGGACCATGGAGCAGGCCCTGCGGCTGGCGCTGGAAGACGCCGGCATCGACGCCGGGGCCATCGGCGTGGTCAACGGCCACGGTACCGCCACCGAGGGCGGCGACATCGCCGAGGCGGCGGCTACCGCGGCGGTATTCGGGCCGCGCGTACCGGTCCATTCGCTGAAAAGCTATTTCGGGCATTCCCTGGGGGCCTGCGGCGCCATCGAGGCGTGGCTGGGCATCGAGATGATGCGGGAAGGCTGGTGCTGCCATACCGCCAATCTGGACAAGGTGGACCCGCGCTGCGCCGAGCTGGACTACATCCAGGGCATGCCGCGCCGCATCGACGCGGAATACCTGATGAGCAACAATTTCGCCTTCGGCGGCGTCAACGCCTCGCTGATCCTGCGCCGGGGGAGTTAGGGCAGGGTGGTATCCAGGATCAGTTCGCCGTCCATGTAGTCGATGTCCAGCTTCAGGCAGAGTTCGGCCTGGAACTTGGTGGAGATGCCGTGGATATGGCATTTCATGTTGGCGGCCTTCACCCGGCTGGCGAACTTGCCGATCTTCTGGATGGCGGCATCATCGTCCAGGCTCCGGATATCGGTGCCGATGGAGATGGCGTTGGTGCCCGAGAACGGGGACAGGGTGGCGAAGTCCATGTCCAGGGTGATGGCGATGAACTTGGCATAGGGGCGCAGCCACTGCATGTACTCGGCGATGCGGTTCGAGGGGGTTCCCTCGTCGATGCCGTGGATGTCGAAGATCACCCGCTCCTTGCGGTTGGCCAGCAGGCCGTGGCAAATCTTGAGATACATCTCGCGATATTTCTTCGACGACAGCGTGACGCGGTGAACGGGAAGCAGGACGATCATCTGGCGGTCCGTCGCCTCCTTCAGCCGCTTGGCGCCGTATTCGACGGCCAGCGCATCCAGTTCGGCGAAGAGCAGGGGATCGGCCTCGGCCGGCAGGACGTCGTAGCCGTAATGGCCGACCTCGTCCTCGTCCACCCGCGACGCTAGGCAGGCCCAGGCCGAGGTGGACATGGTGCCCAGGGACAGGACCGGGGACAGCGTGGTGTGGACGTCGCTGATCTTGAATTCGACGATGCTGGAATCCGCCTCGCCCATGATCCGTTCGATGTTGCTGATATGCTCGGCCGGATCGATGCTGGCGAGCGGGGCGATCTTGCCCCGATGGGGGCCGTGGCTATCGTCCGTGTCGGCGTTGAGGTGAATGATGGCGACCAGTTGCTTGGCGATGCCCTTGCCGGTCAGCCGCGACGAGATCTCGGAACTGATGTCTTCCATCAGCTTGTCGAAGTCGCCGGCCTCGCGGCCGCTGGACATGATGATGTACGAGAACTCGTCGGCGGCGGAATAGACGTCGCCATCGGACAGGAAGCTTTTCAGGGTGGCGGCCACCAGCCCGTGCACCTTGGCCGAAACCCTGGGCCAGTCATGGCCGAAATGCTTGCGGGCGGGGTCGAGCGCCAGGAAGCTCAGCCTGCGGCCCTCGTGGGCCTTGGTGGCGCCGAGCAGTTCATGCAGCCGCCAGGCCAGACCACAGGCAACCGGTTTGGTGTCGTCGGTGTTTGCCGCGCTCATTTCCGTCAAATCCTGACCTTGATGGGTTCAGCGAAGGTGAATATCCGCCGCAGATTGTGCAGACGCTCGATCTGGGCGCCGCTCAACTGGGTGTTGGCGGCGAGGATCAGGTGGCCGTTGGCCAGCTTGACGTCGGACAGCACCACCTGCCCGGTGCGCAGCGAGGCCAGCGGCACCTCCATGGAGGTGGACGGCATCAGGTCGACCACCCGTTCCAGGCAAGTCTTCACCTTGGGCAGCAGGACGGGGTCGTATTGCGAGCGGCGGCGTTCCAGGACGGCGAAGGCCGCCTTGGTCAGCGGTCCGCCCTCGGTCGCCTCGGCCAGATCCTTGAGAATCTTCAGCAGGCGGGCATCCAGCGGAATATCGTTGCCGACCGGCCCGTCGGCGGGGAAGCCGCTGCCGTCGAAGCCGCGATCCTGCAGGTAGACGATCTCCGAGACCTTGGCCAGCCGCGGGATATGGGCGATCAGGTTGCGCGCCGCTTCCGGGTTGCGTTCGAACAGCGATTTTTCCAGGTCGGTCAGGGCCTCGCCCGACCGCTTCTTGGTGATCAGCTCGGGCGGAATGGCCACCTGGCCGACCGGCACCAGGGTGGCGGCGATTTCCAGCTGCCAGCGCTGGGGCATCTTGAATTCGGTGGTCAGCAGCCGCACCCATTCCCGCAGCCGGGTGGCCAGACCGGCGACCACCGCGTCGTTCATGGAGGCGATGTCCACCAGGACCTTGATGGCGCCGGTCAGGGTCTTTTCCAGCAACTCCTTTTCCGCCGTCACCAGCCGGTACTGCTCGCAGGCGGCCTCGAGCCCCTCGCGCAATTGCTCGACCGGATAGGGCTTGGTGTAGAAGCGGAAGATGTTGCCCTGGTTGATGGCCTCGATGGCGGTCTGCTGGTCGGCGTTGCCGGTCAGCATGATCCTGACGGTATCGGGAGCCAGTTCCCTGATCCGCTTCAGGGTCTCGATGCCGTCCATCCCCGGCATGCGCATGTCGCACAGGGCGACGGCGAAGGGGGTTTGGGCCGCCATGGCCGTCTGGACCTCGTTCAGCGCCTCGCCGCCGCCCTGGGCGGTGGTGACGTCAAAGGTGTCGCTGAGTTGGCGGCGCAGGCCCGACAGCAGGTGGTGGTCGTCATCGATGACCAGGATACGTTCCGGCATTACTTGTTCCCCCCGGAAATCTGGAGTGCCAACTCGCGCCAGCGCGAAATCTGGCCGTCCTTGCGTGCTTCGACAATATAGGCCATGTCCAGGCTGTTTTTGATTTGAATGTCCGCCGGAAACGTTGACGGCAAGGGTGGTCCGAGGGCAATGGCGGCGTGCAGGGCCGTCAGTATGGCGTTGTCATGGCCGAGGCTGCGGGAGGGAGTGCCGGCGAAGGCCACCGCTTCCACCAACGGCGGGCTGAATCCCCATAATCCGAGCAAATAGGCGCCGACCAGGGCGTGATTGGCCCCGAACGCCTGCTCCTCTGCCTGATAGAGGGACAATCCGGCCGTGGGCTGGGACAGTATCCGCTCATAGGCCTCGGGATAGGCGTCCAGCAGGACGAGAATGCCGATCCGCGACAGCATGGCGGCGCAATGGGAGGCCTTGGCGGTGGTCTGATCGGCCCCCATGGAACCGGCGATGGCCTCGGCCAGATTGGCGGTGGTCAGGCAATAGCCGGTCAAGGACTCGAGCAGGGGGGCGACGGAGGGGCTGCCGGAGAACTGGCGGAATATGCCGATCTGCAGAACCAGGGCCTGGATGGTCTCCAGCCCGATGGTACGGACCGCCTGCAAGGTGGTGGTGACGGGGCTCGACACGGAGAAGTAGGCGGAATTGGTCAGCCGCAGCAATTCGGCCGTCATGGCCACGTCCCGGTCGATGAGAGTGGCGATGGATTTGGCCGAGCATTGCGGCGAACGCAGTTCCTCGTCCACCTTGAAGACCACGTCCGGCAGACTCGGCAGGTTGCTCAGTCCGGCCAGCACCGCCCGCAGCGAAGGGGTCGACAGCAGGCGTTTCAGGGCGATGGGCCGCGAGATGGCGCCGTGCAGGGTTTCGGCGTCGCACGGCTTGGCCAGGTAGATATGGGCCGGCCCCACCGTGCGCAGGATCGATTCCACGTCGGCATAGCCGGACAGGATGACCCGGATGGTCTCCGGGTGGCGCTGACGCACGATTCCCAGGAATTCGGCGCCGTCCATGCTGGGCATGCGCATGTCGGAGACGACCACGTCGAAGGCGGCCTCCTGCTGCATCAGGGCCAGGGCCTCCGCTCCGGAGGAACAGAACGTCATGTCCCATTCCTCGCCCATGCTCATCATGGAGCGGCGCAGGCCCCGGAGGATGTGGGCCTCGTCATCGACAAACAGAACGCGCAGCATATCCGTCATTCCTTGGTCCCCGCTTCGCCGGTCCCGCCGATGGGAAGGCGAACGATGAAGGCGGCGCCCCCGCCGTCGTTGTCGGCAACGTCCATGCTGCCGCCATGCTTGGCCACCACCACGTCGCGGCAGATGGCCAGACCCTGTCCGGTCCCCTTGCCCACCTCCTTGGTGGTGAAGAACGGGTCGAAGATGCGTTCCCGGATGGCTTCGGGGACGCCGGTGCCGCTGTCGGCGACGATGATCTCCACGTGATCATCGTGATGCGAGGTGGAAATGGTGATCCGCCCCGGCAGGGGCTTTCCCGAGGTTTCGATGGCGTGCGCGGCATTGACGATCAGGTTGAGGAATACCTGATTCAATTCTCCGGCGTGGCAGAGGACCGGAGGCAGCGAGGTGTCGAAGTGCCGCTCCACCTCGGCGGCATGCTTCCAGACGTTGCGCGACACGGTCAGGGTGCTGTCGAGCGCCCGGTTCATGTCGGTCATGGTCTTGGTGCTGGTGCCGGGATGGGAGAATTCCTTCATGGACAGCACGATGCGGGCGATCTGGGCGACGCCGTCCAGGGATTCGCTCACCGCCGACGGGACCTCGGCCAGCAGGAACGGAATCTTGGCCTGGGAGATGGCGGCGTTGAATTTGTCGACGGATTCGCCCATGGCCGGGTGCGCCACGGCGCTGGCCGCCAGTTCCCGTCCCGCCGACACCGCCGTCGCCAGCTTGCCCAGGGCGTTGTCGAGGAAGCGGAGATTGTCGCCCACATACTGGATGGGCGTGTTGATCTCGTGGGCGATGCCGGCCGCCAACTGGCCGACGCTGGCCAGCCGCGAGGCCTGGACCGCCTCGCGCTGCGCCTTCTTCAGCGTCTCGATGTTGCGGAAGGAGATGATCACGGAGCGCTTGTCCTCGTCCTCGCCCAGGGGCGAGCAGGCATAGGCCACCGACAGGGCCTTGCCCGACGCGGTGACGAAGACGGCATCGTCGTCGCGGAAGGTGGCGTTTTCCTGAATGACGTGGCGGAATGGCGAATCGCCGAAGCCGACATCCGCCGTCGGCATCCTGACCCGCAGCAAAATCTCGAGGGGATAGCCCTCGATGTCGCCGCTGCTGTCGTCGCATTCCAGCAATTGCTTGGCCGACGGGTTGGCGAAGGAGATGTAGCCCTCGCGATCGACCACCAGCACGCCCTCGAACAGGCTGTCGGTAATGCCCTTGAGCCGCTCGCGCGAGCCGCGCAGGGCGGTCTCGGTGTGGGCGCGGATATCGATCTCGCGCTGCAGTTCCCTGGTCCGCTCGGCGACCAGATGGGCCAGTTCGCGCTGCTGTTCCTCGAGGCTGCGCTCGAATTGCAGGCGCAGGGTGGCGTCGCGGAAGACCAGCACCGCCCCCGAGGGCTCCTCGTTCTCGATGATCGGCGCGACGAAGTAGTCCACCGGGATGACGCGATTGTCCGAGGCGCGAAAGACCTCGCCGCTGATCTGGCCGGGAATACCGCTCAGGTAAGCCTCGACCACCGGTGACGCCGCGGCGGGGCAGGGGCCTTCGCAGCGGAGTGGATCGGGATGGACCAGGCAATGGAAGCACTGGCCGACCATCTCCACCGAATTGCGGCCGATGATTTCGCCGGCCATGCGGTTGGCGAAGGTGACCCGGCCGCAGGAATCGAGGCCGACAATGCCCTCGCCGGCCGAGTCCAGGATCAACTCGTAGCGCCGCCGCAGTTTGTCCAGATCCTCCTCGCGGCGCTTCAGGCGGGTGATGTCGGTGCGCACCGCCACCACCCCGCCCTCGCGGGTCGGACATTCCCGGCTCTGCACCCAGCGTCCACCGGAAAGCTTGACGATGAAGGAATGGCCGTCGGCGTTGCGGAAGCGCGCCATGCGGCCGACCAGCCATTCCTCGAAATCCTGGTTGCCGATATCGAAGAAGCTGCGCTCGTTGCCGTTGCGCAGCACATCCTCGAAGGCGATGCCGGGAAACAGGAATTCGTGGGAGCCGTCCAGGGTGTCGGCATAAGCCTGGTTGCAGATCACCAGCTTCTCGTCCTCGTCGTAGACCGCGATGGCGTCGGTGATGCTGTCGATAGCGTCGCGAAGCTGTTCGCGGGCCTGGATTGCCCGTTCCACCGCACTGGCTTCGCGGGTGATGTCGGCGCCGACGCCGCGATAACCGGTAAAGCTGCCGTCGGTCGAGAACATGGGGATGGCGCTGAGGCGGATGACCTTGGCATCCTTGCCGTCGGGCGGGCCGACGGTGAAGACCAGATCGCGGAAGCTGGCATGAGCCCGCAGATCGTTCCAATGGGCGGCGGCCCGTTCGGGCTGATCGTCCAGGCCGATCTCGAACCAGGTGTGCCCCAAGATGGCGGCCGGCTTGACCCCCAGGACGCTGCCGATGCGTTCCGAGACGAAGGTCAGCCGATACTCGGCGTCGCTCTCCCAGAACCAGTCCGAGGCCGAGCCGGCCAGATCGCGGAAGCGGCTTTCGCTTTCCCGCAGTTCCATTTCGGCTTGCCGGCGCAGGGTGATGTCGCGGATGACGCCGATGAACTGGCGGTGCCCGCCGGCGGTAACCTCGCCGATGGCGATCTCGGTGGGGAAGATTTCACCGGTCTTGCGCTTGCCCAGCAGTTCGCGCCCGCCCTTGCCCAGGATGCGGGTCCGGCTGTGGCTGTCGGCTTCCGACAGGAATGAATCGTGGACCGAGGCCAGATCGCTGGGCATCAGGAAGGAGATGTTGCGCCCGATGGCTTCGTCGGCGCGGTAGCCGAAGATATTTTCGGCGACCCGGTTGAAGCCTTCGATATGTCCCCGGGCGTCGATGACGATCACCGCCTCGCCCACGTTGTCCATCAGCAGGTTGAAGCGCTGTTCGGCTTCCTCCGCCACCCGGCGGCTCATCTCGTCGACTTCTTCCTGCATGACGTCGAGGGCGCGGTCCTTCAGCCGGCGCTCCCGCTCGGTCTCTTCATAGGCCCGGTCGACCATATCGATGAGACGCGTCAAATCCACCGTACCGTCGGGAGATCCTTCGGCGGCCTTGCGGAGTTGACGGGCCAGCAGCTTGTGCATTCAAGCTCCAAGGAAGTCGCGTGTCCCGGATTTTCACCGGTAAGCATACGTCAATAGGGTTGTGCGTCCATAGACGGTTTCTCTATTGGATCGCCTCCCCGGTGGCAAGAATGGCGGGGTGTACCGGGGAAGTGTAGCGGTCGAGCGAAAAACGGAATTCAGGGGCTGTGTATCGATTATGTAAATGAGGTTTCGCCTTTCCCGGCTAGTCGGGAAGGGGAATCCTGACGGTGAACATTGTTCCTTGTCCGGCTTCACTTTCGACGAGCAGGCTGCCGCCGTGCTTTATCACCACGACGTCGCGGCAGATGGCCAACCCCTGACCTGTTCCCTTGCCGACTTCCTTGGTGGTGAAGAACGGGTCGAAGATTCGCTCGCGAATGGCCTCGGGAATTCCGGTGCCGTTGTCCGCGACCGAGATTTCCACCGCTCCGTCACGGACCCTGGTGGTCACGGCGATGCGGCCGGGCAGGGGTTTGCCCGACGCCTCGATGGCCTGGGCGGCGTTGACGATCAGGTTCAGGAACACCTGGTTAAGCTCGCTGGCGAAGCACGGCAGCGGCGGCAAATCGGGGGCGAGGGCGGTCTCGACGGTGGCGAACTGCTTCCAGACATTGTGGGAGACGGTCAGCGTGCTTTCGATGGCGCGATTGATGTCGGTGACCACCTTCTCGGTGGTGCCCGGATGGGAAAATTCCTTCATGGACAGGACGATCTTGGCGATCTGCGCCACCCCGTCCAGGGTCTCCTGGACGGCGACCGGCGTCTCGCTCAGCAGGAACGGCAGCTTGACGGCGGCGACCTGGGCCTCGAAGCGGCCGGCCGGCTCCGACGGGCCGGTGGCCGCCGCCAGTTCCTGGCCCGCCTCGGCCAGGGTGATCAGCTTGGCCATGGCGCCGCGAATGAAGTTCAGATTGTCGCCGATGTATTGGATGGGCGTGTTGATCTCGTGGGCGATGCCGGCCGCCAACTGGCCGACGCTGGCCAGACGGGAGGCCTGAAGAGCCTCGCGCTGGGCGGCCTTCAGCGCGGCGATGTCGCGGAAGGAGACGATCACCGAGCGCTGGCCGCCCTCGTTGGCGAGGGGGGCGCAGGCATAGGCCACCTCCAGGGCGGTCCCCGTCGCCGTGATGAATACGGCATCGTCGTCGAGAAACGGCGTATCATCCGCCAGCAGCCGCCCAAGCGGCGAGTTGGTGAACGCCATCTCTCCGTTCCGGCCCCGGATGCGCATCACGCTGTCGAGGGGATAGCCTTCGACGTCGCCGGCCTCTTCCCCTATTCCCAGCAATTTCCTGGCCGATGGGTTGATGAAGGCGATCAACCCCTCGGTATTGACCACCAGGACGCCCTCGAACAGGCTGTCGGTGATCCCCTTCAGACGCTCGCGCGATCGCCGCAGCGCCGTTTCGGTCAGGGTCCGGACCCTGACTTCCTTGGACAATTCGTGGGTCCGGGCCTCGACCCGGTCCTCCAACTCGTCATAGGCCCGGCGCAGTTCCAATTCGGCCCGGTGCCGGCGGGTGACGTCGGTGTAGGTGGTGACGTAGCCCCCATTGGGCAGCGGCTTGCCCCGGACTTCCAGCACAATCCCGTCCAGGTGCTCGCGCTCGTCGTGGAACGGCAGTCCCTTGTGCAGCCAGGCCAGCCGGGACGCGACCAGTTCCTCGGGGTCGCCGGGACCGTATCCGCCGTGCAGGGCGTTCTGGCGCATGATCTCCGCCAGGGGGGTGCCGTGCGCCACCATGCCGTCGGGAAGAGCCAGCAGTTCCACGAAGCGGCTGTTCCACGCCACCAGCCGGAGATCGGTATCGACCACGGTGACGCCCTGGCCCAGATGGTCGAGGGCATCGGCGAGAATCACCCGTCCCGTTTCGATGGCGGCCGAGGCGTCCTTGAGCATGCCGCGCATGTGGGCCGGATCGATGCCTTCACCGTCGAAGGCGCCGGCGACCACGATCTTGGCCGAGGCATTGCCGATGGTGCCGGCCAGGAGCTTTTCCGCCAGCCCGACGAAGGGATGCGCCGGAGTGGCTTCGGGCGGCAATGGGGTATCGTGGGCGGAAACATAATCGGCGAAGGCCTGCCTGCTGCGCTCCTCGCCGATGAACCGTCCGACCAGATCTTGAAGGGAGGAGGCGGGAATGGTCAGGGACGACGGTTGCCCGGCTTGCCGGTTTTCCGACGCTCGCCCGGCATCCACCGCCATGCCGATCAGATAGCCCCCGATATTGACCGCCAGGCTCCAGAACAGGGAGTGGGAAATCTCGTTCACCCCGCCGAGGCCGAACAGGGCGCGGGGGATGAGGAGGGGGATTCCGAACAGGCCCCTGTCCAGGAACTCCCGCCCCAGCCAGCCCGATTCGGCGAAGGACGGGAACAGCAATGTATAGCCCCACATGGCGAAG
>Ga0265320_10001002_pt1 | contig 20988 bp, 18 predicted proteins | sample 4827metaG_FD_202087 | JGI IMG/M metagenome (GOLD analysis project Ga0265320, IMG submission 202087) | Rhizosphere microbial communities from Carex aquatilis grown in University of Washington, Seatle, WA, United States - 4-8-27 metaG | ecosystem: Host-associated > Plants > Roots > Rhizosphere >...
GGCGGCGGCTTTGGCGCGCGCCAACTCGGGCCGCGTCAGCGTCAGGCGCGCGCTGCCATCAGGCAGGATCTCGCCATGCTCCATGGCCGACTCGGGCAATGGCGGCAGCGCCTCGCCGTCGGTACGGCGCAGGCGCAGCGTGATGGTCGCGGCGTCCGCCGGCAACGGCTGGTCGAGCGTGATGAGCGAGGCGGAGAAAATGTCGGACGGGACGTAATCGGCTTTCGCCTGCGCGGCCGTCGCCACCACCATGTCCATCGACATCGGCCCGAGTGGCAGCGTGGTCTTGACCGTGCGGTCGTCGGCGTCGACCCACGACACGGCGTCCGTCGAGCCGAGGCCGTTCTTCGAAACCAAGTGCAGCGCGACACGCGACGCCAGCACATCCTGCCCGTGGACGGTGACCTTCTCCGGCGCGCCGATGGTCGCGTGGGCCGCCAGCGGCGAGAACGCGTCGCCCGTCGGGTCATAAGAGAGGAAGTCGTAGGCGGTGCCCGGCGCGAGGCCCTTCATGCGGCTGAAACGCTCGGTGCCCCAGTTCATCAACGTGCCGTCGGGGAACGTGACCTTTTGTTCCTGGCGGAAGGCACCCTGCACGGAGGTGATGTCGAACATATGGCCGTCGCCCTTGCCGTCCACGGTTGTCGGGGTGTCGCCGAGGTCGGTGTAGCTGTGGAAGGTGCGCGGCGAGCCATCGAGCGTCTCGGTGCTGGTGGAATCCTCGGTCATAACGATGGGGCTATCGAGCCGCAGCAGGTGGAACTCCTGGTGTTGCTCGCAGACGATGAGGTCGCCGTCGCGCCGCAGCACCTGGTGGCCGTAGCCAACCTTCTGGCCGTTCATAAAGACCTCCATCCACTCGTCGTCAAACACGCCTTGCGGCGGATTGTGGTAATCATATTTGGCGGCGGGTGGCAACGCGGTCGCCGTGGTCGCAGCGGGCGTCGGCGCGGTTTGCGCGTTCAAGGCGGCGGCCAAGAAGCCGGGAAGGGCGAAGGCCAGACGGCGGCGAAAGCCGGGGAAGGGGTTGTTCATGGGTGGAAGGGTGTGGCGCTCGCCAAGGTCGGATGCCTGGATTTAAACAGACACCGTGGGTGTATCAAGCATCACAGAAATTGGCGGAAGCTGACACGTGCTTGTGTTTGGCGGGGCGGGGCCTCAAACTGCGGGGCAATCCAACGCCGGAAGGATTAACATTTTTCCCGCGCGGAGGACAGGAAGAAAACATGGCGCAATCCTACGATTTCATCGTCATCGGCGGCGGCAGCGCCGGTTACGCCGGGGCGCGCACCGCGCGGGATGCAGGCGCGCGCGTGGCCGTCGTGGACGGCGCGGCGGAGCTGGGCGGCCTGTGCGTCCTACGCGGCTGCATGCCGTCGAAGACGCTGCTCTACTCCGCCGAAGTGCTGCACCTCGCGCAGCACGGCGCGGCCTTCGGCCTCGACATTCCGTCGGCCAAGGCGGATTTCGCGGCGGTGCAGGCGCGCAAGCGCCGCCTCATTGCCGAGTTTGCGCAGTATCGCGTGCAACAATTGGAATCCGGGCGCTTCGACCTGTTTCGCCAGCGCGCGCGTTTCATCGGCCCGCGCGAACTCACGCTCGCGGATGGCACTGTGCTGACGAGCGGGCACTTTCTGGTCGCCACCGGGTCGGCCATCAGCCATCCGCCGCTGCCAGGCTTGGACAAGGTCAACGCCCTGACCAGCGATGACGTGCTGGACCTGGCGCGTTTGCCGGAGTCGGTTATCGTCCTTGGCGGCGGCGTGGTGGCGTGCGAGTTGGCGCAATACCTCCAGCGGATGGGCAGCCGGGTGACGCTTATTCAGCGCAGCCCGCATATCCTCAAGGAACACAGCGCCGAGGCCGCGACCGTCGTTGAAAAAGCGTTGCGCGACGAGGGCATGGAGGTTTTCACCGACACCAAGATCGAGGCGATTTCGTCGCTGGCCGCGGGCGGCGCGCGGGTGGTGTTCGCCCATGAGGGGAAGAGCGTAACCCGCGAGTCCGCCGCCTTGTTCAACGCGCTCGGCCGCATTCCCGCAACGGATGGACTGGGCCTCGAGGCGGCCGGCGTCGCGCGCAAATCCAGCGGACACATCGCCGTCGACGAGTATCAACGCACGAGCAACCCGGCGATATACGCCGGGGGCGATTGCACCGGGCCGCACGAGATTGTCCACATCGCCATCCAACAAGGCGAGATTGCGGCCCGCCACGCGCTCGGCCGGACGGCCACACCGGTTAATTTTGCGCTACTGACGAAGATTGTTTTCACCGACCCGCAAGTCGCCGTCGCGGGCCACGGCGAGAAGGAATTGAAGGAGCAAGGCGTGGCTTATGTCGCGGCATCGTATCCCTTCGACGACCATGGCAAATCCATTCTCATGGAGGCGAAGCGCGGCTATGTGAAAATCTTCGCGCGCCGCCCGGATGGTTTGCTGCTCGGCGCGGAGTGCGTCGGGCGCGACGCCTCCGAACTCATCCACGCGCCCGCCGTGGCGTTGCCGCTGTCGGCCACCGTGCACGACCTGCTGCGCGCACACTGGTATCACCCCACCCTCGCGGAAATCTGGACCTACCCGCTGGAGGAATGCGCGGAGACGTTGAAAAAGTAAGCGCTGGCGCCCGTCAGTCGGCGGCGGCAAAATCGTCCACCGCTTGCCGGGCATCTTTCAAACTCGCCTGGGGGTGGATCTCGCGATAGCAGCGGATGGCCCAAATGCTTTTGCGCGCCTGCACCAGCCGCTTGACGTCGGCCATCCTGGCCTGGCCCGCCGCGGGGTAAAGGCCGGCGCGGCGCAAGGCGGTCAACTGCAATGTAGTAACGCCCTTGCGCAGGAGCACGAGCGCCACCAGGCCAAGGGCCAACCAGAGCAAGGGCATAAAATTTCCTGGGGAAACAATCCACACCTGGGACAACGTTGCCGCAGTCCCAGCGCCTTGGGCTTAACCACCCGCGACGTTGGAGAGCTGGAAGATGGGCATGAACATCGCCATGACGATGCCGCCAATGACGACGCCGAGGAAGCAGATGAGGAACGGCTCCATCAATGAAGTCAGCGAGGCGACGACGTTATTGATCTCATTGTCATAGTAGTCGGCGACCTTGTTCATCATGCCGTCCACGTTGCCGGTTTGCTCGCCGGCTTTCATCATGTGCCGCACGGTGTTGGGAAAATAGGGCTGGGTGGCGATGACTTCGGAAAGCTGGCCGCCGGAGGACACCGTGCGGTTGATGGCCACGCAAGCCTGCTCGATGAAGATGTTGTCCGAGGCTTTCGAGCAAATCTCGATGGAGCGCAGGATGGGCACGCCGGACTTGAGCAGAATCGCGTAGGTGCGGCAGAAGCGCGAGACGTTGATCTTGCGCGTGAGGTTGCCGATGATGGGTAATCGGGCGAAGGCGCGGTGCTTCATCTCGCGCCCGCGCGGCGTCGAGGTGAAGCGCTTGTAGATTTGCGAAAAGAGGTAGCCGCCGAGCAGGATGGCCCACCACCACTTGCCGAGGAAGTGGCTGACGTCGATGAGGAATTGGGTCGGTGCGGGGAGTTTGGCGCCGAAACTGGCGAACATTTCCTCGAACACCGGAATGACCTTGATGAGCAGGATGGACACCAGGCCGACGGCCATCGAGATGACGGCAATGGGATAAGTCATCGCGCTCTTGACCTTTTTTTGGAGCTTGAGGGAGCTTTCAAAATACGAGGCCACCTTGCCCATGATATCGGCCAGCGCGCCCGAGGCCTCGCCGGCTTCCACCATGCTGACGAAAAGATTCGGGAAGGCGTTGGGGAACTTGCGCACCGCGCCGGAAAAGGTCGTGCCGCCGGAAATGTCGTTGCGGACTTCTCGGATGACTACTTTGAAGACCGGATTTTCCGTCTGCTCCATCAGGGCTTCGAGGGCGCTGACGAGGGGGAGGCCGGCTTCCAGCATGGAGGAAAGTTGCTGGGTGAAGACGGTGATTTCCATCAACTTGATCTGCTTGCGGTGCGCGGCGCGCTCGTAGGCTTTCTGCTTGGAGATCGCCTGGCGCTCGGCAAAGGTCAATTTCTTCGGCGCGTTTTTGCCGCTCATGGTCGGCGCATTCGCCGCGGGTGTCATCATGCTCATGGTGTAATCCTATTTTACCCAGCCGGGCGAAAAAAGGCTGGGAGGTTGCGTGTTGGGGAAATATGATGCAAAACAGCCCCGGGGAAAAGCCTATTCTTATCATGCCCGCCGTCCTCGAAGTCCTGCAAAAAACCGCTGACTTCTTTGCGCGCAAGGAAATCCCCTCGCCCAAACTGGAGGCGGAACTGCTGCTGGCGCGGGCGCTGGGCTGCCAACGGTTGGATGTCTATCTGCGCTTTGAGCAGCCCTTGACCGAGGCGCAGCTTGCCAGCCTGCGCGAACAAGTCGCCCGGCGGGGCCGCCGCGAGCCGCTACAATATATTGCCGGACGCACGGGATTTTTGGATTTCGAGGTGGCGTGCGACCGGCGGGCGCTCATCCCGCGCCCGGAAACGGAAGAGCTGGCCGAGTCGGTTTTCGCACATGTGACCCCGCCGCCGGCGACAGCTTTGGATTTGGGCACGGGGACAGGAGTGCTGGCGCTGGCAATGGCCCGGAGCTGGCCGGAATGCCGGGTGACGGCAATCGAGGCTGGCGAGGAGACGCTCGCGCTGGCGCGGGCCAATGCGGGTTCGCTCGGATTGACGGATCGAATTCAGTTTCTGGCCGCCCGCTGGCCGGAAGTATTTGCGACGAAACTTGGCAAATTCAATGTCGTCGTTTCCAATCCGCCGTATTTGTCGGAGGAGGAATGGGCGGCCGCTGCGCCGGAAGTGCGCGACTGGGAACCGCGATCCGCCTTGGTCTCCGCCGAAGAAGGGCTTGCCGATTTGCGAATGATTGTGGAAGGCGCACCGGCGCTATTGCTTGCCGGCGGAGTTCTCGCCGTGGAAACCGGACCTGACCAGCACATTGCGCTGACCAAGATCGCGGACTCAACCCTGCACAACGGCCAACCCGCGTATGCGCGAACCGAAAGTTTGCGCGACCTTTCCCGTCGGAACAGGTTTTTCCTGGCTTGGCGGGCGTAGCGATTGGCCTACTTGGTCGCTGCGGGAGCATCAGCCGCGCCACCAGAAGGCGGCGAACCCATGGGGAGCATGGCCCCGGCGGGGATTTTCACGATGTCCACGCGGCGGTCATGTTTGGCCTCGGGGGATTCTTTGCCCGCATCGGAAGTCGCGCCATATTTGCCGCGCGCGAGAATATCAGTCTGCGTGGCGCCCGCGCCCATTTGTGAGAGGTAGGACTTGACGGTGTTGGAGCGCTTGTCGCTCAACACGAGATTGTATTGCTCGGAGCCATGCCAGTCGCAATGGCCGACGGCCACCACATGGATCGTCGGGTCGGCGGCCATGATTTTGGCGACGGCCTCGAGCTTCGTGCGTTCATCACGAACGATGTTAAACTGGTCATACCCAAAATACACGGACGTCAAAATCAATTCGGCGGGCGGATGGTCCCAGTCAATCTTGGGCAGGTTGTCGCCCGGGCGCTCGCTGAGGCCGTTGTCATTGATGCCATTGGCGGCGGCAATCGGCTCGGTGCCGGAGCGGCCATTGAGACCCGAGTCCGGCGAAGGCGTGCGGAAGTTGCTGGCGCCGGTGCCGGCCCCGGAGGGGAGCACGGTGTCCGGCCTGGTCGGACCTTGCATCTTGGAGCCGCAACCGGTCAACAAGCTGAGCGTGAGAAGGAGAGCCAGGGAGAGCTGGGAATGTTTGCGCATGGGAAAAGTGTGTTTATAAAGAGGTTAAGTAGCCCCAAAAGGCGGGGCCGCGCAAGTAATTTTCACTTAATCTTTATACCTGAGCACTCCGGCAGCCAAGCTCGCGTCATGCCAAATTCCCCCACTTTTCCAAAAAAACCGGTGGTTCTGCTGGTGGATAACGGTTCGCTGGAACCGGCGGCGACGCTCGGCCTGCGCGCGCTGGCGCGGCGGCTGGCGGAGACGGCGGGATGCGCGGTGCGGCCCGTTTCGCTGCTGCATTCGAGCGCCATCGCGCCCGAGTTGCTGGACGGGAAGCCGGCGGAAATATTGGAGCCGACGTTGCGCGCGCTGGCGGCGTCCGGGCAAGGTGACGTTGTGGTGGTGCCGTTATTTTTCGGCCCGAGCGCCGCCGTGCTGGAATATGTGCCCGAGCGCGTGCGCCATTTGCGCCAATTATGGCCCAAATTACAAGTACGGATCGCTCCTTGCCTTGTGGAGGCGGCACGGCCAGACGACCTCAGGGTGGCGACGATGCTGGCGGAACGAGTGCGGGCGACGGCGAAGGCAAATCATTTTGTCCAGCCGGCGGTGGCGGTGGTCGACCACGGTTCGCCACAACGCGCGGTCAATGCCGTGCGCGAATTGATGGCAGCGCAAGTGCGGGAAATCTTGGGGAATTTCGCGCGAAACGTGGCAGGCTGCTCGATGGAACGGCGGGCCGGGCCGGAGTATGCATTTAATGAGCCGCTGCTGGCGACGTTGCTCGACACCCCGGAATTTTTTTCGGGCGAAGTTATCGTGGTGCGATTGTTTTTGCTGCCGGGCCGCCACGCCGGCCCCGGCGGAGACATCGAGCAAATCTGCCACGCCGCAGCGGCGCGCCATTCAGGAGTCAAAATCGCGTTGACCGAACCCCTTGGCACGCATCCCAGATTGATTCCGCTTTTGGCCGAGCGGCTGGAAGCCGGGTCGAGGGCCGCACCTATTGCCTGAGTTTGCCCCGCCAGATTGTTCGATTGGTCAAATAGGGGATTGAAAATATTCCTTTCTGCGCAAATGTTGTTTTCACCCCCATGAACCCCAAAAAAATCCCCTGTCTCCATATTTTCATATTTACGCTGGCGGGCTTACTTGGCCTGCTCGCTCCCGTGGCCCACGGGGCGGAGCAAACCGCCGTCACCCTGACCTCCGGTTGGCAGCTGATGGATGCGCCGCGAGTGTCCGTGGGGGGCGAGGTCATTTCCACGGCGACCTATGCGCCGCAAAACTGGTATAAGGCCACGGTGCCCGGCACCGTGCTGACGAGCCTGGTCAACGACGGAGTTTTCCCCGAACCGCTGTATGGGGAAAATAACCGCCCGAATAAAATTCCGGAGTATCTTTCGCGCATGTCGTATTGGTATCGGACGCAATTCGTGATGCCGCAGGCGGTCGCGGGCGGGCAGTTGTGGCTGAATTTCGAGGGCGTTAACTACACGGCGGAAGTCTGGCTCAATGGGAAAAAAGCTGGCGACATTCGGGGTGCGTTTGCGCGCGGGATTTTCAATGTGACAGCCATCATCAAACCCGGTGACGCCAATGTGCTGGCGGTGAAAATCAATTCGCCGCCGGACCCGAGCGACCACGCGGAGAAGACTGTCCAGGCTGGCACCGGCCCGAATGGTGGCATCCTGTCGAAAGACGGGCCCACGTTTCTCAGCACGCAAGGCTGGGACTGGATTCCGGTCATTCGCGACCGCGATATCGGCATCTGGCAAAAAGTGACGATCACCGCGACCGGCCCGGTGGTGTTGCAGGACCCGTATGTCTACACGCATCTGCCGCTGCCGCGCACGGATGCCGCGGATGTGTCCATCGAGGCCACGGTGCAAAATGTCTCGGATGCACCGCGGACCGGCGTGTTGCACGGCCAGTTGGGTAGAGTGGCTTTCCAGTCCGCCGCCGTGACGCTCCAGCCGAAGGAAACCCAGACCGTGAAACTGACCGCGGCGAACACTCCAGCGTTGCACTTGCAGAACCCGCATCTTTGGTGGCCCAATGGTTATGGCGACCCGTATTTGTATCCGCTGCATCTGAGCTTCGACATTGGCAACACGCCGTCGGACGCACGCGACCTGAAAGTCGGCATCCGCGAAATTACTTATGCGCTGCCGGGATCGGACAATCTGGCCCTTTCAGTTAACGGCGTGCCGGTGTTTGCGAAAGGCGGCGACTGGGGGATTGACGAGGCGATGAAACGTGCGCCGCGGGAACGACTGGAGGCGCAAATTCGTTATCATCAGGAGGCCAACTACAACATGATTCGCAATTGGGTCGGACAGAGCACGAGCGAGGATTTTTATGAATTGTGCGACCAATACGGCATCATGCTCTGGGACGAATTTTTCCAGCCCAACCCGAGCGATAGCGGGCGCACCGACCAGCGCGATGGCAGCGGGGACATTCCCGACGTGCCACTCTACCTCGCGAACGCGCGCGAGAAAATCGTGCGTTACCGCAACCATCCCAGCATCGCGCTGTGGTGCGGGCGCAACGAGGGCGACCCCTCGCCGCAGAATCTGGCCGATGGCTTGGCCGCGCTGTTCAAGGAACTGGATCCGAACCGGCTCTATCACCCGAACTCGAACGACGGCGCGGGGGTGCGTTCGGGCGGCCCGTATTCGTGGCGCACGCCGGAATCATTCTACACTTATCCGGCGACGGAAGCCTTCAAGACTGAACTCGGCAGCGTTTCCATCCCGACGCTGGATTCCATCCACGCCATGATGCCGGAGAAGGATTGGTGGCCGCTGGACAACGACGACTGGGCCGAGCACGACCTGACGCGCGGCGCCCAGGAAGGCCGGGGCCGCGGCACGCCGATGTATCTCGACGCCATCAATGCGCGTTATGGCTCGACCACGAGCCTGCCGGATTTTGTCCGCAAGGCGCAATTGGCGAACTACGAAGCTTTCCGCGCGATGTATGAAGGGCGCTTCGCCAAATTGTTTGCGCCGACCTCCGCCGTGCTGACCTGGATGAGCAACCCGGCGCAGCCGAGCACCGTGTGGCAGATTTACAGCTACGATTTGGAACCGTTCGGCTCGCTCTTCGGCGTCAAAAAAGCGTGTGAACAAATCCACGTGCAAATGAACGAGAATAATTTCCACGTGATGGTCATCAACCAACTGCCGACCCCGCTGGCGGGGTTGAAGGCGCGCGTGCGGGTCTTCAACCTTGATGGCTCGGTCAAGTATGACCAGACGACGCCGGTGGCTTCCGCCGCGGGCAGCGCGGCCACCGATGCGGGGGCGATTGCGTTCCCGGCTGATGTCTCCGCCGTGCATTTTGTGAAATTGGAGTTGCGCGATGCGCAGGATAAATTGCTCTCGGAGAATTTCTACTGGCGGGGCGTCAAGCAGGACGACCTGACGGCGCTCGACACGTTGCCGGATGTGACGCTCGGCGCGAAAATCACCCGCCGCGATGCAAATGGCCGCTGCGTGCTCGATGTGGCGCTCACCAACCCAGCCAAGACGGTGGCCGTGATGGCGCATGTGCAATTGCGCAAGCAAAGCGACCACACCCGTGTGCTGCCGGTGGAATATAGTGACAATTATATTTCGCTCCTGCCCGGCGAAACGCACACCATTACCATCTCGGCGGCCTCCGCCGATCTGGGAAACAACCAGCCCCTCGTAACGGTGGATGGCTGGAACGTCACGACCGGCAGCCAAAATTTTTCCGGGGCGAGTATTGCCGCAAATGATGAGGCGCTGGTCAAACGGGCGGCAGGGAATTAAGCCGCCTTGGGCGGGAGCTGCGCGAAACACAAAGCCGGTCCGGACACGAGGCCCAGACCGGCTTGAATTGGAAAACACTCTCATGGCGTCAAGGCAACCGCCTTGGCGCTGGTCGCCAGCGGGCATCCGGAAGGGACGCCACGCTGGATGCAGGGTGCGGGAGACTAGTATTGATCGCCGCCGCCACCTTCGCCGCCGCGATCATAACCGCCGCCACCGCCGCCGCGATCGTAACCGCCGCCGCCACCACCGCCACCGCGGTTGAAGGAGCGTCGACGATCGAAGGACTTGCGTTGGCCACCGCCGCCACCGTAGCCGCCACCGCCGTGACCGCCACCATGGCCGCCACCGTAACCACCGCCGCCGCCGCCACCACCACCACTATAGGGCGCGCGCTCTTCCTTCGGACGGGCGATATTGACTTTGAGGGGACGGCCCATGAACTCTTGGTTCTCGAGCTGGCGAATGGCCTCGGCAGCTTCCTCGGCCGTCGACATCGTCACGAAAGCAAAACCACGCGCGCGGCCCGTAAAACGGTCGCGCATGACAGCCACTTCAGTGACAGTGCCGGCTTTGCTGAACAGTTCCTGCAGATCATCTTCCACGGCATCCCACGAGAGATTGCCTACGAACATCTTGTTTTCCATATACTTCTGAGCTTTTTTTGGGGGGAGGGGTCTTATCTTGTTTCCGTTATCGGATTTCAAACTGTCCCTGACTTTGGATCAACTGACAATTCACCAATGACAAGAGCCGAATGTCCTCCTCTTCCGGGCCGGGATATTGCCACGCGCGCGGAGAATGGCAATAGTAAAAATATGGGGTTATCCCTCAGCATGCTGCAAGCCCTTGGAGCAATTTCACGTAGGTGTTGACGCCGCGTTCAAGGATGTCGAGGGAGAAGCTTTCGTCGGGCGCGTGGAGATTATCCTCCGGGGTGAAGAGGCCGATCATGAGCGAGTCGAGGCCGGTTTGCTGCTTGATTTGGCCGATGATGGGGACGCTGCCGCCTTCGCGCAGATAGAGGGGTTTTTTGCCAAAACATTCTGTGATGGCGGCATCGGCGGAGGCAAAGGCGCGGGCAAGGACGGGAGACTGGTCGGGCGGGGTGTTGGGATGGCCGGGAGGCACGACGGCATAGGGCGAGCCGCCTTCCTTGAGGCCGAATTCCAATTTGATGCCCGGCGGGCAACGGTGGCGCAGCGTCTTTTCCAGCAGGTCGCGGATCACCTCGGCTTTTTGGTCGGGCACGAGGCGCATCGTGATTTTGGCGAAAGCTTTGCTCGGGATGACGGTCTTCGAGCCTTCGCCTTGGTAGCCGCCACCGATGCCGTTGAAGTCGAGCGTCGGCCCGAAGCGCACGGCCTCGAGCGCGGAGTAGCCCGGGGCGGTGTAAAACTGCGAGACGCCGAGGAATTGCTTGTAGTCTTCCAAGGTGCGCGGGTATTTCGCCAGCTCGTCGCGCTCCCACTGGGCCGGCTCGCGCACGTCGTCGTAAAAACCGGGGATGTTGACGCGGCCGTCGGGGGCGTGGAGCGAAGCGCAGAGTTCGCACAGGGCCTGGATGGGGTTGAGCAGTGCGCCGCCGTGGATGCCCGAATGCAAGTCGGTGCGCGGGCCAGTGAGGGTGACTTCGAGGCCGGTCAGCCCGCGCAAACCGGTGGTGATGACGATTTGTTCGGGGTTCGGGCTGCCGGTGTCGGACAGCAAGACCAGATTCGCCAGGCGGAGGCGGTCGCGGTGTTTTTTCAAAAATTCCGCGAAGCTCGGGCTGCCGATTTCCTCTTCGCCCTCGATGAGGAAAGTGACGCGCAGGGGTAGGCGTGGGTTTTCGGCAAACACCCGCGCGAGCGCCGTGAATTGCACGGCCTGCGGGCCTTTGTTATCCGCCGTGCCGCGACCATAAATGCGCCGGCCGCGGACGACTGGCTCGAAGGCAGGCGTCGTCCAAAGATTGAGCGGGTCTGGGGGCTGCACGTCGTAATGGCCGTAGATGATGACATGCGGCCACGCCGGGTCGCCACCGCGTTCGGCGAGGATGATGGGGTGCAGGCCGGTCGGCACGATTTCGACCTTGAAGCCAAGTTGTTCGAGGATGCCGGCGGCGTATTGCCGCGCGCCAGCAAGGCCTTCGCGAAACGCCGGGTCGGCGGAGACGCTGGGGAAACGAATGTAGTCCGAAAGCACCTGCAGGGGGTCGAGCATGGGGGAAATGTAGAATGCCCAATGAAAAATGCAAAGTGAATTGCGTGGACTGAAGCTGTTCAACAATTCGGGGCTGGCCCTCGCGGAAATTTTTGGCTAACTAGCACTGGACATTAATATGGCTAAAAAGACGACCACTGCGCCGATGGCCGCCGACGGCACCCTGCCCTACGAGGCCGCGTATGCGCGCCTGGAAGCCCTCGTCGATTCCCTCGAGAGCGGCGAGGTTTCGCTGGCCGATTTGGTCGCGAAATTCGAAGAAGGCCACCATTTGCTCAAAATTTGCCAGAGCCACCTGCGCGCCGCGGAATTGAAAATCGAAAAACTCAAGCTCGACGACACCGGGGTGCCGGGATTTGAGCCGCTGGATGAGGAAAGCGAGTCTTGACCCGCCGCGCACTCTGCGTTGAACTGACCCGTTTTACCTGATGGCACTCCTCGAACGCATCAAAGGCCCAGCCGATGTCAAGGCGCTCACCAGCGCCGAGCTGGCCGTCCTCGCCGACGAAATCCGGCGCGAAATCATCGAGGTGACCTCCAAAAACGGCGGTCACATCGGACCCAACCTTGGCGTGGTCGAGCTGACGCTCGCGCTGCACCGGGTCTTTGAAACGCCAAAGGACCGTTTCGTGATGGATGTGGCGCATCAGGGCTATGTGCACAAGTTGCTGACGGGGCGCGCGGGGCCGCGCTTCAAGAAAATCCGCCAGGGCGGCGGGCTGTCGGGCTTTCTGATGCGTGAGGAAAGCGAGCATGACTGCTACGGCGCGGGCCACGCGGGCACCGCCCTCTCCGCCGCGCTGGGCATGGCCGCCGCGCGCGACCTAAACAAGACCAACGAACATGTGGTCGCGCTCCTGGGCGACGCGGCGCTGACGTGCGGCATCACGATGGAGGCGCTGAACAACGTCGCCACCTCGACGAAGCGCCTCATCGTCGTGCTGAACGACAACGAATGGTCCATCGCCAAGAACGTCGGGGCGATCTCGACCTACCTCAACAAGCTCATCACCACGCCGGGCTATAACCGCTTTCACCACGACCTCGAGGACTTTCTCAAGAAAATCCCCGGCGGGGAAGAACTCCGCGAACTCGGCTCGCGGGCGAAGAAGGAGGCGAAGGACTTTATTGTGCCGTCGTCGCTCTTTGAGAAATTCAACCTGCGCTATCTCGGGCCGATTGACGGGCACGACCTGCCGCTGCTCATCCGCTACCTTGAATTTTGCAAGAATTCCGACCAGCCGGTGCTCCTGCACGTGTTGACCAAGAAGGGCAAGGGCTACGACGTGGCCATCAAGAACCCGGAGAAATTCCACGGCACCAGCCCGTTTGACATCGCCACCGGCCAGTCCGCGCCCGTCAAGCCCGGCACGCCGCCGAATTGGCAGGACGTGTTCGGCAAGACGCTCGCGCAATTCGCCAAGGCCGACCCGAAAATCGTCGGCATCACCGCCGCGATGCCGTCGGGCACCAGTCTTTCGCATCTGGCGAAGGAAGTGCCTGCGCAATTTTTTGACGTGGGCATCGCCGAGGAGCACGCCGTGCTGTTCGCCGCGGGCCTGGCCACAAGCGGGCTGCATCCGCTGTGCGCGATATATTCGACATTTCTTCAGCGCGCTTACGACCCCATCGTGCACGACGTGGCGCTGCAAAATCTGCCGGTCGCGTTTTGCATGGACCGCGCCGGCCTCTCGCCCAACGACGGGCCGACACACCACGGCCTCTTCGACATCGCCTACCTGCGCACCGTGCCGCGCGCCGTCATCATGCAGCCGAAGGACGAGGACGAGATGGTGGATATGCTGCACACCGCGCTGCTGCACCAAGGTCCGGCGTTCATCCGCTACCCGCGCGGCCCAGCGGTGGGCGTGAAAATCAAGGGCCAGCCCGCGGCGCTGCCCATCGGCCAGGCCGAAGTGCTGCGCGAGGGGCGAGACATCATCATTTGGGCGCTCGGACCGATGCTGCAGGATGCCGCAAAACTCGCGGACAAACTGGCCGCCGAACAGGGCGTCTCCGTCGGCATCGTGAATGCGCGCTTTGCGAAGCCCCTCGACACGGAACTTTTGCACCAGCAGGCCCGCACGGCGCGCCTGATTGTGACCATGGAAGACCATGTCCTCATGGGCGGCTTCGGTTCGGCGGTGTTGGAAGCGCTGAATGAAGCGGGGCTTTCGACGCCGGTCGAACGCATCGGCTGGCCGGATAATTTCGTCGGCCACGGCAGCAGCGTCGCCGAACTCCGCGCCCAGAACGGCATTTCCCCGACGGACATTGAAGAAAAAGTGCTGCGGCGGTGGAAGGCGGCGACGAAGTCCACCCGCGTGCAAACCGAAGTGGCAAGGTAAAATCGTAAGCGTCATATTGCGTGAAACTCGCTGGCTACATCGGGGACGGGCGAACCGTCAAAGAAACCCATGACTTCCGCGATTTGACGGCGGAGGAACTGAAGCAGCAGGCGCTCTACAAGTCGGTGGTCGCCGAGGCGCGGAACCGTCTGGCGCTCTTTCGCGTGCTGGATGAAAACCACCGCGACTGGAGCGAATTCCTGCAATCGCTGCTCCACCCCGGCCCGCTGGATGACGAGGCGGTTGTCCTGCAACTCGAGCGCCGGTTGCTTAATTACCTGACGTGCGCGCATCATATCCGCCAGCATTTTGAGGCGTCGTTCCAGCAACGCTTTCGCACCGACAGCTCGGAGCAGAAGAAATACAAGATGCTGCTCGACGGGCTGACGCAGGCGTCGTGGCCGTTCGCGTTCTTTCTGGATTACCGCAATTGCGTGCAGCACCAGGGGCTGGCGCTCGGATTTTTCAAGCGGAAGCTCTCACCCACGGCGGTCAGCCTCGAAATCACGCTCAACGCCGCCGAGTTGCTCAACACCACGAAGGACTGGCCGCGCTCGAAACTCGCGGCGTCGAAGGGCATCATGGAACTCGTCCCGCTGCTGCGCGAATTCCACACGCAGATGATGCAGAAATACTCCGGCATCGTCATCCAGACCCTCTTCGCCGAGCTGATTCCTGCGTCCGATTTTTACAAAAAACTCGCCGCCGAAGTGACGCAAAAAGACCCCCGCCTCACCATGGCCCTGCGCAGCGGCGAGCCGACCGCCGTGGACAACAAACTGGTCTTCGTGCCGAATGATTTGTTTGCGGAATTGGGGCTGGCGGGCGTGGTGAGGAAATAGTTGCGTGGTTCGCTGACACGAATGATTCTCCAAAACGTCCGCGGACGCCTTGGAGAGGCGTCCCTACCTGCCCTTCACACTAGGTTTGCACTTCCACCTCCCAGCTCGTAACTTCTGTCTTCTGACTTCTGATTTCTGATTTCTGTCCCCCATGCCCACCCTTTCCACCCAACCCCTCGTCCTCGGCGGACGCACGTTTGCGTCCCGGCTGTTTGTCGGCACGGGGAAATTCTCGTCGCCGCAGTTGATGAAGGAGACGCTGGCGGCGTGCCGCCCGGCACTGGCGACGGTGGCGCTCAAGCGCGCGGATTTGTCGGGGAAGCACGACCCGTTTGCGGATATTTTGGATTACCTCGAGCCGGATAAATACCTCGTGCTGCCGAACACGGCGGGAGCGATGAATGCCGACGAAGCCGTGCGGTTGGCGCGGCTCGGCGCGGCGGCGGGGCTGCCGAAGTGGGTGAAACTGGAAATCCACCCCGACCCGAATTACCTGCTCCCCGACCCGATTGAAACCTTGCGCGCGGCGGAAATCCTCGCGCGCGAGGGCTTTGTGGTGTTGCCGTATATCAATGCCGACCCGGTGCTGGCGTTGCGGTTGCAGGATGTCGGTTGCGCGGCGGTGATGCCGCTCGGCGCGCCGATTGGCTCGAACCGCGGCCTCGAGACGCGCGCGCAAATTGCCATCATCATCGAGCAGGCGCGCGTGCCCGTGGTGGTGGACGCCGGGATTGGCCGCCCGTCCCACGCCGCCGAGGCGATGGAAATGGGCGCAGATGCCGTGCTCGTCAACACCGCCATCGCCGTCTCGCCCGACCCGGTGCGCGCCGCCCTGGCCTTCGCCCTGGCCGTCGAAGCCGGGCGCGCGGCGTATGAGACGGGCCTGCCCGCGGCCGGACACCGCGCCGAGGCGACAAGTCCGCTGACGGCGTTTTTGGGGTAATGCGGAATGCGGAACACAGAATATCTGCCATGACCACTTTTTCTGCAATTCTTCCCACCCTGCCGCTCGAGCGCTGGATTGAGCGCAGTCGCACGGCGCGCGAGGATGAGGCCGTGGCCGTGCTGAAAAATGGCCGGGCGCGGACGATGGAGGATTTTTGCGCGCTGCTCTCGCCCGCCGCTGCGCCGCATTTGGAGGAACTGGCTGCGCAGTCGCAAAAGCTCACGCGCCATTTTTTTGGCAACACGATTCGACTGTTTGCGCCGCTCTACCTGTCGAATGAGTGCGTGAACGTGTGCAAGTATTGCGGGTTTTCGCGGCACAACGCCATCCCGCGCATCACGCTGCCCGCGGCGAAGGTCGAGGACGAGACGCGGCTGCTGGCGGGGCGCGGGTTCCGCTCGCTGCTGATTGTGGCGGGCGAGCATCCGAAATACGTCGCGAATGGCTATGTCGCGGAATGCATCCGCCGCTGCCTGCCGCTGACGCCGCAGATTGCGCTCGAACTCGGCCCGCTGGAGACGGCGGAATACGCGCCGCTGGTCGCCGCCGGGGCGGAGGGCTTGGTGGTTTACCAGGAAACCTACCACGAGCCGACGTATCGCGAGATGCACACGGCGGGGCCAAAAAAACATTACGCCTGGCGGCTCGACACGCCGGAGCGTGGCCACGCGGCCGGGTTCCGCCGCCTGGGCATCGGCGCGCTGTTTGGCCTGCACGACTGGCGCTTCGAGGCCGTCGCACTCGCGGCGCACGGCCGCCATTTGCTGAAGCATTGCTGGAACAGCTACCTGACGCTCGCGCTGCCCCGGCTGCGCCCGGCGGCGGGCGGCTTCAACGTCGCGCCGGAAAATGTTTTGGCCGACCGCGAGCTGGTGCAAATTATGTGCGCGTTGCGTTTGCTGCTGCCAACGGCGGGGCTGGTGCTTTCGACGCGAGAACCGGCAAATTTGCGCGACGGGCTTTGCACATTGGGCGTGACGCACATGAGCGCGGGGTCGAGCACCGAGCCGGGCGGCTACAGCCATTTTGACGAATCGCAGTGGACACCGACGCGCGTGCAACCCGGCGAGCAATTCCACATCGCCGACGAACGCCCGCCGCAAGTGGTGGCGGCGATGCTGAAGAGGCGCGGGCTTGACCCCGTATGGAAGGACCATGATTTGGCGCTGACGCGACCACCGCAGGATTGGCCCGCCGGCACGGTGACCGCGACCAGTTTGGAAGATGTGACATCGCAAACGGCGCCCCTGCAGTTTGGCCTCCCCCGCGCCAAGCACTAAGAACCAAAGCACTAAAACACCTTGTTTTGAATTCGATCACCCTCATCGCCAATGGCCAGAAAAAATCCGCGCGGGCGGGCTGCCCGCTACCGGATTTTTTGGCGGAACTGAGCCTCGAACCCGCGCGCGTGGTGGTCGAGCGCAATGGCACGGCGCTGACGCCCGCCGAGGCCCGTGCCACGGTCCTTGCCGAAGGCGACCGGCTGGAAATCGTCCGATTGGTTCCGGGGGGCTGAGGATTATTTTTTCTTCGCGTTCTGCGCGTCTTTGCGGTGCAATGTTTCCCTCCATGGATTCCGCCAAGAGCGAGGAACTCAAAAATGCGCAGGTCGTGCTGGACCGGCTCATCTACCAGCGCGACGCGTCAAACCTGCCGCCGGAACGCCCGCACGCCTTTATTTATTTTCTGACGATTCGCAACCTCTCCGACCGGCGCTTCACCCTGCTCGGGCGCAAATGGATCCTCGCGCACGCGGACGGCAAAACGGAAGTTATCGAGGGCGACAAGATTGTCGGCGAAACGCCCACGCTCGCCCCCGGCGAGACCTTTTCCTACAACAGCTACCACGTAACGGCGGTAAACACCATCGCGCGCGGGTCGTTCCACGGCGTCGATGAAACGGGCCAGCCCATCCACGTCAAAATCCCGCCCTTTGAAATGAACATTCCCGCCCAATCGGCCGACGCGCCGGATGACACCACCGGCCCATGCAACTGACCGACCTTAATCCCGCGCGCGACATCGGCGCCAACTGCCTGCTGGTAGAAATCGGCCCGTTTCGCTTCGTGCTCGACTGCGGGATGCACCCGAAAAAGGCCGGGGCGGGTTCGCTCCCCAATCTGTCGCTGTTGCCCGACGATTCGCTGGACTTCATCATCATCACGCACAGCCACCTCGACCACATCGGCGGGCTGCCGGTGCTGGCGCGGTATCAACCCGGCGCGCCGATTTTGGTGACGCCGCCGACGCAGGTGCTGCTGCCGCGGATGCTGCGCAATTCGTGCGGGGTAATGCTGCGCCAGCGCGAGGAACTGGGCCTGAGTGAGTTGCCGCTGTTTACCTACGGCGAAGTGGAACGGCTCGAAGGCCGGCTGCGCGGGCTGCCGTTTGGGAAGCCGCAGGAGTTTGTCAAAAAGGGGCACCGGCTGGAGTTCACTTTTTTCCCGGCAGGGCATGTCGCGGGCGCGGCGGGGCTACGCGTGGTGTGCGGGAAGGAGCGCATCTTTTTCACCGGCGACGTGCTGTTTTCCGACCAGTTGACGCTGACCGGCGCGCGTTTTCCCGAGGACCAGTTTGACACCGTGGTAACCGAAACGACGCGCGGGGCGCGGGGGCGGGCGCTGGGTACGACACGGGACTCCGAGGCGGCGCGGTTTATCGAGGCGGTCGCGCAGACCCTGGCGGGCGGCGGTTCGGCGCTGGTGCCGGTGTTCGCGCTGGGGCGGATGCAGGAAGTGCTGGCGCTGCTGCACGCGGCGCGGCGCGCGCGGAAACTGCCGGAGTCGCTGATTTTCGCCTCGGGACTTGGACTGGATTTGGTGAACCACTTCGACGAACTCTCGCGCTCGAACCCCACCATTCGCTTCCGCCGCCGCATCCTGCAGGATATGAATGTCCAGCCATTGCGGCAAAAACTCGGGGTCGGGCGCGAACCCGGCCAGCGGGGCTTGTATGTGCTGAGCAGCGGCATGATGGTGGAAAACACGCCTTCGTATGCGTTTGCCGCCGGGATGCTCGCGCAGCCGCGCAATGCGATTTATTTCGCCGGTTATTGCGACCCCGAAACGCCCGGCGGAAAATTGCTGGCCACCAAGCCCGGCGAGAAATTCACTTTCGAGGCGCTGCCCCATGTCGCGCCCGTGCGGGCCAAGGTGGAGCGGTTTGACCTGAGCGCGCACGCCGAACGGGAGGAATTGCTGGCGTATGCCCAGGGCCGCCAACCGCGCACTGTTGTCATCACGCATGGCGACCCGCCCGCGCGGACCTGGTTTGCCGGCGAGCTGGCCCGCGGCCCCCACGCCCCGCGGGTGATTGACCCCGTGCCGGGCGAGACGTTCGAGGTGTGAGGGCGTTAGTGAAGAAAATGAGGATTGCCAGCGGCATCCTTTCGGTAATCATGCTGGATTAGCTGACGCCCAGGTGAAGGTGACCCAGGCGGCCAGCCAACTCCCTGCTCCCTTTGTGTATTTTCCAGCCATGAAAATTTTATCCTCTAACGCTGGCTTGGCTAAGATTATCATTCGTCGGCGCGGCGCTGTTTTCGTGGCACTGTATCTCGCGCTGGCCGGCCTGCCGATGACGCGCGGCGATGACGCCCCGTCGTCCGCCGATTTCAAGGTCATTGACCGCACCAATTTCACGCTGAAATACCCCACGGCCTGGAAGGAAGCCACGGACGACCCGGATTACAAAGCCGAGAGCCATTTCACCATGAATGGCCCGGAGAAGAAGCAGAGCTATGTCTCCTTTGACATCGTGAACAAAACCGAGGATCCCGTTAAATTGCTGGCTTCTACAATCGAAGGCCTCGACGGATACGCCATCAACGCGCTGACCAAGACGAAACTGGAAGAATGGGGCACGTTCAAGGGCCAGGGCATGCATTTGAAGGGCAAAATCCTCGGCACCTACCCCGGCGGCATCAAAATTTTCATTTTCAACAGCGATCACCACAACATCATGGTGATCGAATATTACTGGGCCGAGGAATTAAAGGACCTGCAGGCGGACATTGATTTCATTCAGAACAATTTCACGATGAAAAGTTAGCCGCATCATCCCGATCGAGAAAGCCCCCGCCATGAACCCCCTTGCCCCCTCCCGGCGTCAATTCCGCCGTTTGTTGCCTTTGCCGTTTGTTAGCGCGTTCGCGCTGGCGGTTGCTTTGACCACGGCGCGCGCCGCCGACGCCCCGGCCGCGAGTTCCGCGCCCGCCCCCGCCCCCAGCGCGTCCGTGGCGCAGACCGCCACGGCACCGAAGCCCTCGCTACCGCTGGACTTCAAGGACTTTGCCGCCGACTACAAGCCCACGACCATGTATCCCGACTGGTTGAATGTGGAAGTGGCGGTGATGGAATCAACCGCGGCGCCCCTGCCGAACATGCCGACCGGCTCCATCCCCGAGGAGAAATGGACGCAACAGATGGCGGTGGACTTCAAGCCAATCACCATGACCTGCGTCATCGGGGCCAAGACCCGGTATGATAATGTGATGATGCTCGATGTGGACCGGGCCGGCCACCCGCTCGGCTATTCGCTGCCCCTCGGGCAACTCATCTATTTCCTCGCGCGTTCGGAAACGCCGGACGGGATTTACTATTCCGTGCATGTGTATGACGCGGCGGAAGTCAACTGGGTGGCGAACCCGAACAACCCGGGAACTTATTTTCCGGTGACGAAGGCGACGGTGGTGTCGCGGGATGTGATTGCGCGGCCCAACACGTATTCCTATTTCCTGCTCTCGACGCGCACCGCGCCCCAGCGCCCGGATGTGCCCATTCGCCCGGCGACGTTGTATACCTATCTCATCGTGCATATTCACCGCTTGGATGAGGCACCCGTCGCGCAGCCGACGGGCATCATTGTTCCGTCCGGTGGCCCGGCCTCTACGCCGAGTTCCTAAGGCAAACGCCCGTGGGCGTATCCGCATTCGCCAAGCCTGCCGGAGGCCCGGCGTAAATGAGCCGCCCGCCGGCCACCCCGCCGCCCGGCCCAAGCTCCATCACCCAGTCGGCCTGGCGCACGACGTCGAGGTGGTGCTCAATGACGACAATGGTGTTGCCGGCTTCGCGCAGTTGGAAAAGCAAATCGAGCAGGCGCTGAA
>Ga0265320_10001003_pt1 | contig 20982 bp, 11 predicted proteins | sample 4827metaG_FD_202087 | JGI IMG/M metagenome (GOLD analysis project Ga0265320, IMG submission 202087) | Rhizosphere microbial communities from Carex aquatilis grown in University of Washington, Seatle, WA, United States - 4-8-27 metaG | ecosystem: Host-associated > Plants > Roots > Rhizosphere >...
GAGCGCTACGCGAGGACCGCCGAGCGCATCATGGGGGCCATAGCCTGCATCGAGCCCCCGCAGGCCCGCGTCCTCTAAAGCCCCCGGGCGGGCCTAGTCGAGGCCGGCCGCCTTGCGGGCGCGCCTGATGACCACCTTCGCGACCGAGCGGGCGCGCTCGGCGCCCTCCCTCAGGACCCGGTCGACGTAACCTGGGTCGGCGACGAGCTCGGCGCGGCGGGCGCGCGCGGGCCCGAAGAAGTCCCAATATCGCTCGAACAACGCCTTCTTCAGGTCCCCGTAGCCGAGCCCCCCGGCCCGCAACCGGGCCTCGAAGTCCGCCGCGACGCCAAGCGGCGCGACGAGCCTCATGAGCTGGATGCAGATGTTCCTCTCGGCGTCGGGCTTCGGCTCGGCCGGCGTCCGGCTGTCCATGACGATCGACATGACCTTCTTGCGAAGCACCTTCTCGTCGCCGAAGATCTCGAGCGTGTTGCCGTAGCTCTTGCTCATCTTCTGGCCGTCGAAGCCCGGGACGACGGCAACGTCGCCGCGGATGACGGCCTCCGGCACGGTGAAGGTCTCGCCGTAGGTCTGGTTGAACTTGATCGCGATGTCGCGGGTCATTTCCAGGTGCTGCCTCTGGTCCTGGCCCACGGGGACGGCGTTCGTGTCGAAGAGCAGGATGTCGGCGGCCATGAGCACCGGGTACGCGAACAGCCCGAAATTCGGGGAGATGCCCTTAGAGGTCTTGTCCTTGTAGCTGTGGGCCCGCTCGAGGAGGCCCATCGGGGTCACGCTGCCGATGAGCCATGTGAGCTCGCAGACCTCGGGCACGTCGCTCTGGCGCCAGAACACGCTCTTCTGCGGGTCGAGGCCGCAGGCGAGCCAGTCGATCGCGATCCCGAGGGTCTTCGACCGCCGCTCCGCGGCGTCGGTGACCGATGTCATCGAGTGGTAGTCCGCGATGAAGTAGAAGCAGTCGCCGCCGGCCTGCGCCTCGATGGCGGGCCTCATCGCCCCGAAGTAGTTGCCGATGTGGAGCGTCCCGGACGGGGTGATGCCTGTGAGGGTGCGCATCAGAATCTCCGGGGGACCAGGGTGACCTGCTGGCGGACCCGCGCGATCGTCGACGGGGCGAGCACCCCGCCGAAGGCGATGGCCGGCATCACGAGAGAGCGGGGACCGAGGAGCGTCCCGGGGTTGAGGACGGCGTTGCAGCCCACCTCCGCCCCGTCGCCGAGGACCGCCCCGAACTTCTTGAGGCCCGTGTCCACGGCCCCCCCGGGGGCGTGGATGACCACGCTCTTCTGGTCAAGCCGGAGGTTTGAGCAGATTGCGCCCGCCCCGAGGTGGGCCCGGTTGCCGAGGATCGAGTCGCCCACGTAGTTGTAGTGCGGCGCCTGGACGCCGTCCATCAGGAGGCAGTTCTTGAACTCGGAGGCGTTCCCGAGGACGCACCGCTCGCCGGTGATGACGTTGCCGCGTATGAAGGCGCCGGGCCTGATCTGCGTCCCCGCCCCGATCCATGCCGGACCGATGAGGGTCGCGTGGGCCGGGAGCGTGACGCCCGCGCCCAGGTGGACGGGGCCCTCCAGGTGTACGCCGGCGGGAACCTTCGGGGGCTCCGGGCCGAAGCGGTGCGCCGCGAGGGCCGGCCCGATCTGCCCAAGCCAGTCCCAGGGGGCGGCATCCGCGCTGAAGAAGGCGCGGAAGGCGGCGAGGGAATCGGGGAGGGCAAAGTAGTCGGATGCCTTCAAGGAACCAGCAGCGTGCACAAAAAATCCGCCGGTTGACAGCGGCTTTTTTCGTGACCCCGGGGGCCGTGGGCGCGCCGTCAGGGCTGCGCCACGGGGGTCCAGCCGCTGTCCAGGTCGAACTGCGTCATCGCCGAGGCGATCTCGGCGCTCTTTTCACCCAGGTTGCACTCATAGACCCTGCCCCACTGGTTGACGATGAAGGTCATGATGCCGGACTCCCCCCAGTGCGCGGGATACGCGACAAGCGCGAATCCCGCGATCAGGTTGCCGTTGATGACATAGCTGTAGGCGCCGCCGGGGGCGGACTCGCCCTGCTCGGTCAGCACCTTGAGGAGGTAGCCGTGGAACGGCTGCGGGGCTCCCTCGGCCGTCTTCCGCCCGTATCCCTCGGCGCGGGCCTCGGCGACGAGCGGGCCGAACGGGCTCTGCTCCCCGCCGGCCGGCACGTGCCAGTAGAGGCCGTCCCTCGTCCCGGGCGTGCTCCTGAGCTTCATGGCGTACTTGAACATGCCGCTGCCGTCGCGGTCCTCGGACGCGTACTCGCGCTGGGCCTGGACGTAGGTCCGGCACACCCCGATGGCCGTGAGCTCGTCCTCGCCGATGCGCCTGCTTACGATCTCGTCCCTGCCCGAGGCGGTGTCGAAGAGCCACGCGCCGTCCCTTCGGACCAGGGGGATCGGCATGGGCCAGTCCTGGTCCCCGATGTCGACGACGAACAAGTCGTCCGTCTTCCGGACCAGCCGCGAGAACTGGCTGATGGACTTCGCAAACGCCGCGAACTCGATCGAGTCCTGCTTCGGGTCGCCCGAGAGGAGCCCCTTCACGTCCGGCCCGAAGATCGCGTCGACGGCGGCCCTGTCGCCGGCCTTCGTCGCGTCGGCGAGCGCCTTGACCGCCTCCTCGGGCGAGCCGAAGCGGCGCTGCGTTCCCGCGGCGCTCCCGGTGTCGGCGCGCAGCGGCGTCCCAGCGGAGAGTGCGAGGAGCGCGAGCAGGGCCGCGGCGGATATGATCGTGCGGGTCATCGGGATGGGAGGGTTCATGGCGGCGGGCCAGCCTGGCCTCTAGTGTCGGTCCTTGCCGCCGGCCGGTGCCGGCGCCGAACGGGACGGAGCCTTGCCCGCGGGGGCGGAGGCCCTGACGGGGGCCTTCTGGCTCGCGTGCCCCCTGGCGCTGTTGTCGCGCGCCTGCGTGCCGCGGCCGTAGCCGCCGAAGAGGGGGCTCGCCGGGGCCGGCGAGGACGGCCGCGCCGCCGCGGCAGGGCCGTACCCGCGATAGTCCGGGCGGGACCGCGCCGGTTCTGCCACGGGGCGCGCCATGGGGCGCGATCCGGGATTCGGGGCCCGGCCGGGGCCCCTGACCCCGGCGATGGGGCGCGGCGCCGGCTGATTCCAGGCCGGCCGAAAGTGGCTGCGCACGAGCTCACGCCCGCGGACGGGCTCGGGGCGCCATTGCCTGCCTCCCCCGCGCGAGTCCCTCCAGTCCCTGCGGTACGACCAGCCCGGATGCCACGGGCCGGCCCAGATCCCGAAATCGTCCCAGTCGCACTCGAAGCCGAGCCAGACACCCGCGGGATACCCGACGCCGAAGGAGAGGAACGGGCCCGAGTATCCCTCGGGGACGTCGTAAACGACCTCGGGGTCGTACGCGGGCGCGTAGATCACGTTCTGCTGCGCGGGCACGATCCGGATGTCGTCGCCCTCCATGTCGACCCGCTGCTGCGGCGTGTTCACGAGCGTCCCCGCGGCCCGCGCCCTGGCCCGCATCTGCTGGATCGACTTCATGACGTCCGCAGGCTGCACCGCGAACGCGGCCCCGAGGGCGCCGGTCCAGTCCGGGTTGGCGTTCATCCAGTTCAGGACGTCCGGGTAGTGTGCCAGCCCCTTCACGCTCGGGTCCCACGGCTGGGAATCGATGGCCGAGGGATCCCCGCTGGCCGCGAGGTACCGGGCCGCAAGGGAGATGTCGGCGGCCGCCGTCGCCGCCGGCAGCATGAGCGCGACCAGCGGGTCGGGATAGAGCGCGATGGGGGCGACGAGCTGGTCCAGCTGCTCCGGCGCGTACTCGGAGCCGCCCGCGCCAGGGTCCTGCGCGCCGAGCGGGGCGGCAAGGACCAGTGCGACGAGTGCGGTGAGAAGGGGTTTCACGGATGCCGATCTGCATAGTATGACTCCATTCGGGCCCCTTTGGTTGCGCGCGATGGCCAGATTCCTGCGGAAAAGGCACGAAAAAGCGGCTGGGAACCCTCCCGGCCGCCCTTCGTAAAATGGAGCGGGCGAAGAGGCTCGAATTCTCAATCATGGAATTTCAACCTGCACAAATCCAATGACTAAGGAACACCGTAATCCATCCAACATACGGATTCACATACATCCGTCTTTAGGTCCTGGACGCACTTAAAGTGGCTCGTGAACTGAATGTCCTCGGAATTCATTTTGGCTCACCGGGCGAAGTCCAAGGATCAGATCGATCCCAATGGAGAACCGTAAGGGCGAACGTCGCGCCGGCAGCATTCATAGGCGAACGTCGATGGCAAGTCGCGGGCATTGTCGTAGAAACGGACATGTTGTTCGCAGTGCGCACTCATGACGGGATGCTATTTGCATGGGAAGAATGTGCTCGCGACGCCGCTGACAGGCCTTCGATGATTGATGCGATGAACTCTGGAGGAGCCACGGCAAGCACATGGTCCGCCTGGCTCCGACGACACAGGAGCGAAGTTCTTGATCTTGCGGCGCTTGCCATGTCCCTTGTTTTGGCCCGCGCCTTCCGCGCCGGCATGCCAGCTTCGGCTATCCTGTGTGCGCTCGTCGTGGCCGCGTTGGTGCCCTTGCGCCCGGCAACATCAACGCCAACCCTATGGTCCGAATTCTGGTCGGCGCTGCCTCGCAGGATCGTGACGGTGATCGCCGTAGGCGCCCTTCTCGGGTTTGTCCTCAATCGGTCTCTGGCCGGCTTGTGGTTTGGCGCGATTTGGCCAGCCGTCGGCTGTCTGTTCGGATTCGATTGGCTGCGAATCGTAAACCAGATCCGGATGCTTACCGTCATGGTCTGGATGGCCAGCGTGCGCCTGTGCAGATCGGCGTGGCTGGGAATCGCGAATTGGTTCGAGAATCAGCACTGGATTCGCAATCCGACCTTGGGGGAATTCCTGAGGGTCATTCTCCTCTTTGGGGCTTCATTGTGGCTGATGCGGGGATTCGCTCGGCACACGCTTAACGGCACACCCGATGCGCTTTGGTACAGCAGGATGCTCGCCGACATGGTCGCCCAGGTACGCTCAGGGGTATTCCCGGTCTGGGCGGGCCAGAGCATCTTCCAGTTTAATGGCGCGATATACCCGCTGAGGGTGGCTCCAGCATTCGTCTACCTTGGCGCGTTGCTGGACAAGGTCACGCTAGGGACCCTCGGAGTATTTGAGCTTCAGAATCTGCTCCTTACGCTCATTGCTGTGGGCGCCATGGCGACGGCGTACCTCGGGTTGAGAGCCCTTTTGCCCGGGAAAAGATGGATCGCCGCCGGCCTTGCCGCCCTTTTCCTCTCGTGCCCGGGCGTTCTCGGGATCTCCTATAATACTGACCTTTACATGTCATGGACCACGGTACCGTTGGTTCCCCTAGTCTGGTTCGCCACGGTGCGCTCGTTTCAGGACCGCGGCGCCCTCAGAACGCTCGTATTGCTTGGAGCGTCGCTCGGATGCTGCTGGTGGGGCCATTCGCCGATCGCGCTCTGGTCCACCCTTATCGCCGGCGCCGTTCAGGCGGCCCGAATCTGCATTCAATGGCGCGATGGGGTATCCTGGTCGGCAGCAATTGCGGCCGTCCTCGTGTTCGGCGCAGTCGCCGCGTACCCCGTTGGTTCCGTGCTCCTTTTTCCCCCCGAGCCGGGCGTCGCGGCTGACTCGTTTCAGAAGGCCTCTGCGGGCACCATAGTCTACTTCCTTCGCGTGGCGTTTCCCGCGACATTTCTTCCGTTGAGCCCCGCCGGAAGGTCCCTGGCCGACTTCCAGCTCGGCTATTCGCTATGGGCATTGCTTGTCCTCTCGATATGGTCGCAGCGCGGCACGCGAAAGCCCAATGTTGCCGTGGCGCTCACCGCCGCGGCGGTCTTGGCCGTCCTCCTTCTTCCGATTCCGGGGGTTAACCTTGGCATCTGGTCCCTCGTTCCTTCGTTCGTCCGCAATATTACGGGGAACTGGGTTATGAACCGGCTCTATCTTCTTTTTGCCGCAGCAACGGTGTTTGGAGCAGCGTCCTGTGCGTCCGCAGGACTGTTCGACGGCCGCCGCCGCACTTGGATTCTGGCCCTTTTGATCCTGGGAGGATGCATTTGGAGTTTTTCTGAAGCGGGCAAGTTCGCATCTGGGTCGACAAAGCTGGCCAACACGGTCGAGAGTGCGGTCGACCTTCTCCTCCCGGAGAACATCTATATCACGAGCTATTCCTATCTCGTTTTTCCGGCAACTCCTGGCAGATTCACCCATGGGGTCGCTGATCCGAGCTTGGAGAACCGTCTTTTGGAGAGGAACTCGTTCAGACAGATCGTCTCGAATACGGGAGCGGCCACTGCTGCCGGCCACCTGGAGGCGGCTGGGGATTTTCGCCCTACTCCCGGCGGGCCTCTCAATTACCTTGATCTGAACACGGCGTTTCATGTCGAGCCATCGCGCTCTTACCTGATGGACTTCGATTTTCCGAGACCTGCCGATACAAGTGGAATACTGCAAATACACGGAGCGCATTTTTACCGCGAATATGCCCTTCCGGATTATGGCGGACCGAAGGCATTTGGCTCCGGCGGCGATCATGCGAATGTTCTTTCCGTCTGGTCCACGGCCGGTGCGCAGGACCTTTCCGTGCGATTTGTGCCGTCTTTGCCGTTTTCGGCCAATCAACCGGTCCCGTCCGTGGCGCATGTGCGGCTGATGAGCTATGACCGCGATTCACTTCCCGTGCGCGTCGACTCCTGGATTCCCTACCGGGCACACATCCGGAGCCCGTCGGCCGCATGGCTGGAGACACCGCGAATGTACCAGGTGGGGTACCGGGCAACACTCGACAGGAAGGCCGCCGAGGTCTGCAAGTCCCAGGAGGGACTCGTTTGCGTCGCTGTTCCCCAGGGCGAATCGAATGTCGAGCTGAGTTACATCGCCCCTGCAGGGTTGAAGCTTCTGTTCTGGCTGTCGTTTCTGGCGATCATCGGCACCGCTTTCTTCGAAACTGCGAATTGGATTCGTCACTGCCGAGTAGCCACTCTACCGCAGAGTTAGCGAAGTGTAGAAATTGGTGGCAAAGAAAGTGCCCGATGTACCAATGCTCATTCGACCACGACTGTCCGACAACCCACGCCTTCGGCCCCGTCAAAGCTTGGGGAAGTGCGACACAACATAGATCGACCCTGTCTCGGTAAGGTGGCCATAATCGAACGTTGTCAACCAGTCGGCCGAGCCACCGAGACGAACCAGGTACCCCTCATTCGAGCCCAGAATCGCACACGGCGACACGTACTCAGCTCCAGATTGCTCGGCGATAGCACGCAGCAAGGGATCGATCCGGATCGGTCCCTTCTGAAGCCTTATATACACGAGAGCTGCTTCCCCGGCCTGCCGCATACAAACAGCGGCTCGGGGATTTCCCCGGACGTGCCGGGAAGCTTAACCTTCAATCTCACCGGACCGTAGGCTGCTGGCTCCTCGACTGCGGAGCGTGGCCCCGAGCCAAGGCGGTTGAAGCCAAGTGAAACACAGACCCATGCCAGGCATACGGGCACAACGAAGTCAATCAGCACCAAACGAACTCCTTTCGGAACCCCTGCCCCAAATATGGCGAGTCGAGCTTTGCCTATCATCAACGCCTTATTGCGCGCGAACGGCTGCACCGTCGATGGAAACTTGGCCAAGGTTCGCTCTCATTTACCCGGCGCCCCATTTCGGTGAACGGCAACCAATTGTTAGGTGACATTGCGGGCATTCTAGCGACACCCATCCGAGTTTAATTATCCACAAATGATACAGCCGCATTATTTGCGGGGCTCAGGAAAACGTTCCACGCTGAGGATTCGGCCCAAGAAAATGGATCCGCATGTGGATCCGCCGATCAAATTACGACCGATCGTGATCTGGTCGGCCCTGCTCGGATGACAGACGAAGTTCCCCTCAAGCGCCGCGCGCCCGTCCACGGCGACCCTGACCAGGTCGGATTTGTGGCTTGCGGAATCTCCGGGGTACAACGACTGGAAGGTGATCGCGACCCGGTGCGTGCGCGCATAGTCGACCTCGACCGGGCCGCCTTTCAACCCGCCGATTCCCCAGTGGTCGAAACCGAAGGCAACATGGGTGGCGTCTACGTAGCGCACATACACGAAGTCTCCCGCGCCCGTCAGCCCGGTCACCACAAGAGGCTCCTGCGTGCCCGGCACCCAGGAAGGGAACACCACGCTCATCTCAACGGCACCGAAACCGCTGCGAACAAGATTTGGAATGGCATCGGGACCCACCTGGCGAACTCCCGAGACTATGCCCGTAAACTGGTGGCTCGCCGCCGAGGATCCGTAGGCGTTCAGACCCACCACCGTGGTCTCAGGCGAGCCCGGGAAGAAGTCCTGATCGACGTTCAGGACGGTCCGGCCGTCGAAGATGACGACGAGGCGGTTTGGGATCGCCACACCCTTGTCAGACCCGGGCGACGAAGAACCGGCCATGGAACCCATCCATGCAATCACGGAGTGAGGGACAAAGGGGTCATAGAAAACGGATTCACTTTGGGGACCTCCCGCCCCGTAATGGTCGACCGCAAACCGGACGCGGTTCATTCCGTCGTAGATGCAGTAGAGGAGATCGCTTTTCATGCCGCGGCCTGTAAGCAGGAGCGGATCGGCCCCGGTAGGCATTGACGCCGGCAGGAATAGGGACAATTCGACAGGTGCGGACTTGTTGAAGAACGGCATCACGCTTGCGGGCTTTGCAAGCGGCAGCCGGGTCACGGCCACGATTTGGCCGGAGAACGCCTGAGCCATCCCCCCGGCAAACCACCTCTGCCGGCCGATCGACATATTCGCCGGGGAAGAGTCATAGCACTCAAGGGCCGTCCTCAGCACCTCGGCTCCATTGACCGTCACCTGGACATCCATTCTTGCCGCATCATATTGCTCGCGGGTCCAGCCGGAAAACACCGGATGCCCGAACGGCGGCAGTAGCGATCCGCAACGGGTCTCGACCACCAGCATGCGGTCGGCCGGGATGGCAAACTCCCGGCCTGTGAACGCGCCGGTCCCCGCGTGATAGAGACTGAGTCGTGCGCGGCCGGCAGGCAGATATTCTATCATTAGCCAGTCGCGCTGGTCCGGCTGGCGCCCGGTTTCGAATAGCGGCTCGGGAAGGCGCGGCGGTCGCTCGGGAACCCTCAATTCCAAGCGAAGACCGCCGAACTGAACGCCTTCGGCCCTCTGCAGGGCGTAGGCAGGCCAGTTGGCCAGACGCGCGACGCCCACAAGGACATCCTTTCTGGGAAGCCATTTTGCAAACGCCGCCAGGTTGAAGAATACGGAGATGGCCGCTGCGAGGATGATGACAGGCACGGCGAGCCGTCCCTTTCCAGGCACAGCGCACCGATCCGCGAGCGCAAGGGCCCCGATGCTTGCAAGTACGAGCCAGGCTTGGGCGAAATCGCATGAATAGCGGTACGCCGAGGCGAAAAAGCTCGCGAGAAACACAAGGTTTGCGAGAGAGGCGGCCGCCAGCGCGAGGGCAAACACCATTAGCCGCGTCCGCTCCCGCGACGGGCCGGACCTTTGGCGCACAAATGCCGCGGCTGCGAGCCAGCACCAGGGCAGATAGCGCAGCATGCCGTAGGGTTGGATTCCCTGCTGTGAAAAGAACGGAAAGTAGGACTGCCACAGCCCGAAGTTGAAGAGGTAAAGGGCCAGGTTTGGGAGAAGACGCTCCGGGGACATGAACTTGACGCCGTTCAACCGCTCGCCGGCGAGCGCGTAGTGCATGCCGAATTCCATGGTGGAGCCGAAGCGGGCCCAGTTGAACGCGAGAAGGCCCAGGCCGCATGCCGCGACAGGGAGAAGCGCGGCGAGTGAACCCTTCAGGAGCGCCCAAAGGCGTCCCACATGCGGTGAGCCATTTCCGAATGCATACGCACCGACAGGGACCAAGAGTGCGACGGAGCTCAGCAGGTAATTCGGGCGGGCACCCATCGAAAGGCCGAATAGGAGCCCGGCTGCGCCTATCCAGGCAAGCGCACGGGTCGATGAGTGGACGGAGCGGTATATCGCCGCAAGCATGAGCGCCTGCAGGAAAAGGGCGCAGGAAATGGGAACCTGGTAGAACTGCGGTCCCTCGACCAACAGGATGGCTGGCGTCGCCAAAGCCAGGCACACCCAGGAAGCAATCAGCACAACGGACGATGCGCGGGGAAAATGCCTGCGGCGCACCACGAGAATGAGCCCCATGAAGGTCCAGATCGCACCCGAGCAAAAAAGGGCGACGGACAGCGACTCCGATACGTACCGACCGGTGAGTGCGGCTATCGGCCAGAAGAAGATAACGACCGGCGTGACCCCAAAGTAGAGGTAGTAGTGTCCGTTGAAGAGCGACATGTCGTGTACCCTGTAGGGAGCGTTAGCGACAGGGTCGTAAGGGTCGGCCAGCGCCAGCAGGCCCGGCTTTGGGGCAACAGCCGCATAGAGGTGTCCCGCGCGAAACCCCGCAGTCTCAAGGTGATAATAGCCTTGGGGTTCCTTGGTGGTGAGGACCCACGGGTCTGTCGGCTGGAGCGCCGACCAGACATAGAAGCACCCAACAAGGAAACCCATGAGAACGCAGGCAACGGTCTCCATCCGCTTGACAGGAGGTTTGAGCGCTGGGCATCCGCCCGTGGGGAGGGCTCTCGCTGGCATCGATAAAGAGAATCGTTCCCGAAGACCGGCTGACAAGCCTCCGATTCGGGATGCCTTTGAACATCCCTCTGGCAATCCGGCTTACCGCAATGTGAAGGCTGGATCCAAACTCTAGCAACGGCTCAATGATCCGCTCCAGCGATGGCAAGGCTCTTATTCCGAAAGCGACGAGTCGGAGGCAGGCATCAGATCAGGTGAGTGGATCAGCCCTTTCTTCAGATTTCTCGTAACCAAACGAGTGGCCTAGTGGCAGACCGAAGTATCTGATCGCTGGATAGGCCCGACGCACCGTCCCAATATCGCGTAAATCTACGCTCCAGCAGGGAAAGCCCCTGCGTCACATACACACAGATTCGCACACATCTTTGGGTCGCAGACGGTCCTTTCCAGTCGCAGCCTGGCGCAACCAACTGAAAAATCGGGCTTACGCATCTCCATCCGTCTGTCGCACTTAGACGCAAGAAGACCCCAAGTGTCGCCACCGGGGGCCTTTGCTAGAATGGAGCGGGCGAAGAGGCTCGAACTCTCCATCATGGATTCCCAACAGGCACAGATCTAATGGCCAAGAAGAACCAGCTTCCATCCAACACACAGATTCACACACATTCAATACTGGGCCCTGGATACGAGCTAACCTAGCAGCGATCGACTCAGGTTTGGCGCCACGGCTGCCCAATTACCGAATGGGGACTGAAGGTCCGCGACAAGCGAGGGATTCAATGGAGCAAAGTTCGAGGCCACATCCCTAGACCTGAGCGAAAAGCCCCAATGTCTCTTCGAGATACGCGTGGCCTTGATGCCGATGGCACCCCGCTGTTTCCTCCCGCCGGCCCAAGCAAGAACCCCACCCAAGAAGAATAGTCCTCCACCGCCTTCCCTTTCAGATGCAAGAAGACCCAGGTGTCGCGACCGCGGGGCACCTTTCGGGTTGTCTCCGTCTATCCCTGCGATTGTTCTGAGATCCGGGAAGCTATTCTCGTCCGGGAGCGGATCACGAGCGTCAATCTCCATTCAATGAAAATCAGAAAAGCCCTGATCACCGCCGCGAATCCCCGGCAGCGCGAACTTCCCCTCCAGATGCTGATCGACCAGCAGGGCCAGTCAAAATCAGCCCTGCAGATTATTCTCGAGGAGGCGGCCGATGCGGGGGTCGAGGAGTTCGGCATCGTCGTCTGCCCGGGGGACGAGACCGCGTACGCCGGCGCGAGCGGGGCATTGCGCGGTCGCGTGCGCTTTGTAGCGCAGCACGATCCGCGCGGTTACGGCCATGCCGTGTTGTGCGGCCGCGAGTTCATTGCCGGCGAGACCTTCCTGCACCTGGTGGGCGATCACCTGCACGTGGCGAACGGGAAGGTCAGCTGCGCCCGGCAATTGATCGGCATGGCGGAGTCCGAGGATGCCCCAGTGTCCGCCGTTCAGCCGACCCATGAGAGCCTTCTGACGGCCTACGGAACGGTCGGCGGCAGGCTCGTCGGCGGCGAGCATCCGCTCTACCAAATCGAGACGGTGATCGAGAAGCCGACGCCCACCGTGGCCGAGCAACAGTTGCTGGTGCCGGGTCTACGGGCGGGCTACTACCTCTGCTTCTTCGGGATGCACGTGCTGCCGCCGGAGATCTTCGAATTGCTCGAGGAACAGGGCAAAGCCGCCGACCGGCCCCTGGGGCTGTCCCCCGCGCTGCATGCGCTGGCCACGCGCCGCCGTTATCTGGCATTCAACGTCGCGGGTCGGCGCTACGACATAGGAGCCCCCTACGGCCTGCTTTTTGCACAGCTGGCTCTCACCCTTGCCGGCCGCGATCGCGACCGAATACTGACCCAGATCGTGGAACTGCTCGCGATCCGCTAGCAGGCCGCCGGATCCCGATATAACCCGCCCCATGAGCCTCCGGGTCACCGACATCATCGAATCCGCGGCGGCGCAGACGCGGGACATTTCGATCGAGCGCTGGTGTGCCGGCCGGCCGGCCGCGGAGCTCCTGGCCGCCTGCGCCGAGCTGGAGAGCTATCGCCGGCAGCAGGCGAACCTGTACCGGCGCGTCCGCGCCCTTTTCTTTCTCGCGGCCATTCACCGCTATTACCTGCCGGCCAGGCCCGAGTTTCGGCGAACCGGCAGGGTGCCCTATGACGGCTTCAGCCGCATGCTGGAGCGCCGTTTTGAGGAGGCCATCAGCGGCTTTCTGCGCGAACAGGCTGCTCAGGGTGCCAACGAGACGCTCTCGAGCGCCCTAGCGGCGGCGTATCATGAGCTCGGGTTTCAGACACTCGCCGACCAGGTGCGCCGCACCGTGAGGGCCACGCGGGGCAACGCCTGGATGTTCCGCCTCGGCCACCCGCTGGACCAACCGCTGCGCGTCCGGCCTGAGTTGTTGCGCGCCGGTGATGACGGCGCGCCCTATCCAATCCTGCGCGAGCGCACCCCAGTCAGGATGGACCTGACGCATTGCGGCTGGAGCGACATCTTCTTCCTCGGGATGGATTTCCCCGAGGGAGCGCGGGTCCTCAACATATCGATAGACCTAAGCGTGCATGGGAGAGACTCCGGGCCGCACCCGCCCGTGGAGGCGTATTTTCGCGTCATCGACGAGCCCGTCATTCGCCTTGCCAGCGTGGACCTCGATGCGACCGCCGAGGTTCGCGAGCTGGACGAGCTGTTCGATTTTGGACGCGACTACCTCGGCCTACTGAAGGCCTCGATCATCGCCGCGGGACTTGTGCCGCCTGGCATCGAACGTTCCGGCGCCAGGCTCTCCGAGCTGCTGGGAATAATTTTCGGACCCGGCCGGGGTCTCGAGCTGGTCAGCAGCGTGAACCGCATTCCCAAGGGGTCGCGGCTGGCAGTCTCCACTAGCCTGCTCGGCGCCCTCATCGGGGTCTGCATGCGCGCCACCAGCCAGATCCGGAGCCTTTCCGGGCCGATGGAGGAGTCCGAGCGGCGGATGGTGGCGGCGCGGGCAATTCTCGGGGAATGGCTCGGCGGCTCCGGCGGAGGGTGGCAGGACTCGGGCGGGCTCTGGCCGGGCATCAAGCTGATCGAAGGCGTGGTGGCGCAGCCCGGGGACGTCGAGCACGGCATGAGCCGCGGCTGCCTCCTGCCCCACCACACGCTCCTGGGGGCTGACCGTGTGCCGGCGCTGGCGCGAGCCCGGCTGCAGGAATCGCTCGTGCTGGTTCACGGGGGCATGGCCCAGAACGTCGGGCCCATCCTTGAGATGGTGACGGAGAAATACCTCCTGCGCGGCGAGGTCGAGTGGTCGGCGCGCCGTAAGGCGGTGGCGACCCTTGATGAGATCCTCGGACAGCTCGCCGCCGGCGAAATGCGTGCCCTGGGGCGCTCGCTCACTGACAATTTCTTCGGGCCGCTTCAGACGATTATCCCCTGGGTGAGCAACCTGTACACCGAGCGCCTGATTGAGCGCACGCGCGCCGCATTCGGCGATGATTTCTGGGGTTTCTGGATGCTCGGAGGAATGTCGGGAGGCGGCATGGGCTTCATCCTTGCGCCGGCGCGCCGGCGCGAGGGGCAGGACCGGCTCCAGGAGATCATGGCGGCCGCCAAGCAAGAGCTTGAGACGGCGCTGCCCTTTGCGATGGACCCGGTGGTCTACGACTTCGCCATCAATGAGCAGGGTTCCGTGGGCGCCCTGCTGACGGGTGCAGGCGCGCTGCTGCCCCCCGGGTTCTACCAGCAGTCCGTGCCGCGCTGCCTAAGGCAGGAGGTGCGCAACCTCAACGCGCGCGAGCGCGGCGACCTGCAGCAGTTCACACGCGCCGCGCGGCACAACCCGGAATATGGAGCCGTCCTGCCGACGCTGCTCGACCGCATGCTGCCCTCCGCTGCGGCTGCTCAGGATGTCGGGCAGCTCCACGCGCTTCTCAACGAGAACGGCTTTGATCGCGTCCAGCACGAGCAGATCCGCACCGACCTTCGCAACGGGCGCATCGGCCTAGCGATGAACCGGCTTCCGCCGAGCACAAGGATCGACGACGTGCCCTCCGAGGCGCTGTTCAACCCTGGCTCGGCCTCCGCCTCCGTGCGGCAGCGGGGCGAGGCTGCGCTGAGGGCCGGAGAGGTGGTGGTGGTGACCTATGCGGCCGGCGTCGGAAGCCGCTGGACCCAGGGGGCGGGGGTCGTGAAGGGCCTGCACCCCTTTGCCAAGCTCGGCGGCCGCCACCGGAGCTTCATCGAGGTGCACCTTGCGACGACGCGGCGGGCCGCGCGCGCAGTCGGCACGGAGATCCCGCACGTCTTCACGACAAGTTACCTCACCCATGCGCCGATCGAGCATCTTCTCCGGGAGACCGTCGGCAACGCCTTCGGGCGGTCAGTCTGGGTCTCGCCCGGCCGTTCGATCGGACTGCGGCTCGTACCCACGGTTCGCGACCTGCATTTCGCCTGGCAGGAGACTGCGCAGCAGAAACTGGACGAGCAGAAGGAAAAGTTGCGCGAAGGCGTGCGCGCGGCGCTGACGGCGTGGGCGCGCCAGTCAGGCGAGGGAGGCGACTACACGGACAATTTGCCGGGCCAGTGCCTGCACCCGGTCGGCCATTGGTTTGAGATCCCAAACCTGCTTAAGAACGGCGTGCTTGCGCGCCTGCTAGCAGCGCGGCCCCAGTTGCGCACGCTGCTTGTGCACAACATCGACACGCTCGGAGCGACCGTGGACCCGACAATGCTCGGCTGGTTCCGCGATTCCGGCGCCGCCGTCGGCTGGGAGGTCATGGCCAAGCGGGTCGAGGACCACGGCGGCGGCATGGCGCGCATAGACGGGCGCATACGCCTTGTCGAGGGCCTGGCCCTCCCCCGCGAGGAGGACGAGTTCGCACTGACCTATTACAACACGAACACTTGCTGGGTGGACATAGACCGCCTGGTGGCGCTCTTCGGGCTGAGCCGCGCCGATCTGGCGGACGCCGGCAAGACGGCGGCTGCGGTCCGTCTGCTGGCCGCGCGCATGCCCACCTACGTGACACTGAAGGAGGTCAAGAAACGCTGGGGACACGGCCAGGAGGACGTGTATCCCGTCGCCCAGTTCGAGAAACTCTGGGGAGACATGACGACGCTTTCGGAATGCACCAGCGTCTTCGCTGCCGTGGCGCGCACCCGGGGCCAGCAGCTCAAGGATCAGGCCCAGCTCGACGCCTGGCAGCGAGACGGCTCCGCCGCGTACATTGAATCACTCGGCGACTGGACGTAAGCACCTGGCCCGCAAGGCACTCCGTATTGGGTCCACTTCGCTGGGGAGGCGGACAACACGGCGGGGCGGGATGGGCCGCAAACCGTCCCTCGCACCTTTACGAAGGAAGGCCCAAGGTGCCGCCACCAAGGGCCTTCTCGAAAAATGGAGCGGGCGAAGAGGCTCGAACTCTCGACGTCCACCTTGGCAAGGTGGTGCTCTACCAACTGAGCTACGCCCGCAGCACAGAGGAGGAATCAGACCTCCCCCCCTTCATGCCGTCAACATCATTTGAGGTCCAGGCTGTCGCCCGGGGGGGCCTTCCCCTCACTTGCGTGCCGCCTGCCCCCGTTCTCGGCGTCTCCCGGGCCGCCCGAGTAGTATGAATAGGCCTGGGTGTAGTAACCGTAGTCCTCGCCCGACCCGCGGGGCACCTGGGTCAGCACGGCGCCAAGGATGGGGGTCTTCAGGCCGACGATCGTCTGCTGGGCCCTGAGCACCATGCTCGCGGGGTTGCGCCTGTGCTGGATAAGCAGGATGGCGCCGTCGGCGATCCCGGCCAAGAGGCTCGCGTCGCTGACCCCGATGATCGGCGGCGAATCCAGCAGGATCCGCTCGTAGCGGCCCCGCAGGGAGCCCAGCAGGTCGCGCAGCCGGTTCGCATAAAGAAGGCTCAGCGTGAAGCCCGGCATCCCCCCGCTCGTAAGGAGGTCCATGCCAGGGGCCACGGACTTGCGGATGGCGGCATCCACGTCGCACTTCTCGGCAAGCACGTCGCTCAGGCCGGGCGCCCTGGGGCAGTTCGCTAGCCTGTGCTGCGCCGGCCGCCGGAGGTCCCCGTCCACCAGGAGAACGCGCTCCCCGTAGGCTCCCATCATGTGCGCCAGCCTGCAGATCGTCGTGCTCTTGCCCTCCGCGGGTCCCGCGGAGAAGACCACGAGGACGAGGGGCTGGCCCGGCTTCGCCGCAAGGTTGAGGTTGGTGTGGAGCACGCGGTAGGGCTCCGCCTCCTCGGGCCCGTCCCGGCCCTCCCCCATCGGGTCGCGGTCGTGCGGAATCACGCCGAGGACGGGGATCTTGAGCCGCTCCTCGATGTCGGCGACGTCGCGCAGGCTCGTGTCGAAGTACTCGAGCGTGAGCGCGACGCCCACCGCAAGCACGAGGCCGAAGACGATCGAGCTTATGCTGTTGAGCAGGAAGCTCGGGCGGCTCGGGCGGTGTGCGGGCTCCGCCGTGTTCAGGATCTCGATCGTGCGCTTCGGCACCTGGAAGTCGATCTCGCGCTGCCTGAGCGTGAGCCGGAGCGTCGTGTAGAGGCGGGTCTCGTCCTCCAGCCTCTGGGCGGCCTCCTCGAACGGGCGCATGCGGTCCCGCGCCGACAGGATCTGGTCCACCTTGGCCTTCGCGAGCTGACTCTCCAGCTCGTCGACCCGCGCCTCGGCCTCCTTGTAGGCGCTCTCTAGGCCGCTTTCGTAGCCCCGCAGGAGCGCCTCCAGCTGCTCCTTGATCTTCGCCCGGTTCTCGATGGCCGAGACAAGGTCCGGGTGCGCCTCGCCCAGGCGCGCCTTCAGCTGCGTGACCTTCTGGTCCGCGATCAGGTAGGCCTGGAGGAGGTTCTGGATGTTCTGGTCCGGTATGAGCTCGGAATTGACGAGGCCCATGCGGTCCTCCAGCGGAATGCTCCTGAAGCGCTCCCAGCGGGTCTTGCGCCCGATGGCGTCGACCCGCAGGGCGATGAGCGAATTCTGCATCTGCCTCAGGGTCTCGATCTCCATGTCGGAGTACTTAACGTTCAGGTCCACCCCCGAGATGTTCAGGTCCTTGCGCAGCTTCTCGACCGCGTCGCGCTGCCTCCGGACGGCCTCCTCCTGCAGCGCGAGCTCCTTGCGCAGCTGGGCCATGCCCTCGGTCTGCTGGGAGGTCGCCTGGGCGATGCGGTCCTCCGAGTAGACGCGCGCGATCTCGTTGGCGATCTCGGCGGCCATGGCCGGTTCCTGCGCGTAGACGTTGATGTCGATCAGGGACGAGCTCCTCTGCGACTCGACCCTGAGCATCTTGTTGAGGATGTACTTGTAGGTGAGGTCCGAGGTGAGCGTCGCGCCGGCCGCCCCGGCGGAGGCCGCGAGCCTCGTGTTCAGGCTTAGCTTCTCGATCACCGGGTACAGGATCTTCTCGTTCTGCATGATCTTGTTCTGATCCAGCAGGAAATAGGGGTCGTAGGCGGTGCTGCCCTGGGCCTGGAAGAGCTTCACGTCGCTCTCGGGCTTCTCGACGCGCACCCTGGTCGTCGCGAGGTACCACCTGGGAAGGAACGCCGTGACGACCATGGTCGTCACGAAGACGAGCCCGACGATGAGCGCGATGAGGGGCAGCCGCAGCCTGAGGACCCTGATCAGGTCCGCGAGGGACGCGCTCTCCTTGGAGCCGGACGACGATGCCATTGATTCCTCTTGAATGCCCTCCGGCGGGTGGAGGCGGGCCCGGTCGGTGTCAGAACAACACCGTCGTGCTCAGGGCGACGCGGGACCTGTTCAGGCCGCGGGAGGAGATCCCCGAGGACACAAAGTCGTAGTCGTACGAAGCCGAGACGGTCCAATTCTTGGTCGGCAGGTACGTGAGCGCCATGCCGGCGTGGGTCGAGTCCTCGCTCACGTTCGGCTGCCCCCGGATCCCGTTCAGGACCGCCGGCTCGTAGTCCACCGACGCCGATCCCACGATGAGCGCGGTGAACGCGTGCTGGATGTTCACGAACATGCGGTTCAGCTTCTCGTCCGAGAAATGGGCGGGGTCCGAGGTCTCCTCGAGGCTGTAGGTGTAGCCCACGCTGACGAACGAGCCCTTGGCGTAGTCGTACTTGCCCGAGATCTCGGCATAGGGCGTCGTCTCGTCATGGAGGCCCCCCTCGCGGTGGCGGAACTCGCCGCCCAGCCTCAGGCTCGCCGTCAGCTTGGGCCCCGCGCTGTAGTCGAAGCCGCCCATCAGGAAGTCCGAGTGCTTGTTGTTGGTCGAGGGGTTGTTGCTGTAGTCGACGTCCTGGTGGCGGTACTCCCCCGCCGCCTTCAGCTCCGGCAGGAGCGTGTAGTCGGACTCGATGCCGTAGAGGTTCTCGAAGCGGTTCAGCTGGGTCCCGAGGAGCGGGTTCGTGTAGTCGAAGTAGGCGCTCCGCGCCTTGAAGACCAGCCCGAGCTTCTCCGTCGGCGCCATCGTGTAGCGGGCGTCAAACTCGTTGCTCTGGAGGGTCTGGTCGGAGTTCACGGCGGTGCCGTTGAGGAGCGCCTCCGGGTTCTGGTTGTACGAGTAGGAGTCGGTCACCGTGGCAATCGACGTCTCCGAGAACTTGTGGGCAATCTGGCCGCTGAGGGCATGGCTGTAGAGCGCCTTCTTGCCCGGCCGGTTGTCGAAATAGTCGAGCGTGGGCCTGTACGAGGCCGAGAAGAAGGTGTTGTCGGTCAGGGGGGCGTTGAACGCGATCTTCGGCGACAGCTCGTAGACGACGCTGCTGATGGCGCCCGTCGACGCCCCGAAGATATTGTTGTTGTAGCTTATCCCCGCCTCGAGCGAGATCGTGAGGTCCTTGCCCTGCTCCTGGTCGGGAATGGGCGCGTAAACGGCCCGCGCGCCTGCGCAAAAGCCCAAGCCAACACTTGCGACAATGACCCGCGATAGTCTCATCATTAGCTGCCGGAAATTGATGGCCAAGCTGCCATGTTGCTAACTACTGGCAAGATCAATTCATTGTGCCACGTCCGAAAAGATCCGTCAACGCCCGGATGACATCGAGGAGTTGAAGAGCACATAGAGGTCCTCGGTGACCTTCCTGGGCGTCGAAAGCGGGAATCCCCGCGGGAAGGTCCCGGTCAGGAGACCCCCGTAGACCTCCCCCCACTCCCCTATCCGGGGAATCGACGCCGTGAGGAAGCCCGGGGTCTTCGGCTTCGCGTTCAGGTCGGAGAAGAACGGGCGGTCGAGCGTCCTCGGGGTGAGAAGGAGCTCGCCGGTGGGCTGCTCGATCTGGACGGCGTAGAAGTCGCGGAGCGTCGCGGGCTGGGCCCAGACCCGCGTCTGGCCGTACCACGCGAGGCCCGCGGGTATGTCCGCCATGAGGCCGTAGCGGCCGGCGGCGTCGGAGATGTCCAGCTGGCGGCGCATCCCGCGAAGCAGCTGCGGAAAATAGGGCGGGTACTGGAAGTGCAGCCAGTGGGGATCCAGGGCGTCATGGGCGAGGGGCAGGGCCTGGAGCGCGAGGAGCGCCGCGGCGCAGACCCTCGGCCACGAGCCGAGAAGGGGGTTGCTCGAGAGGAGGACGAAGAAGAATCCCGCCCCGAAGACGATGATGAGCGGGGAGAGCCAGACGACCGCCTGGCGCTCGCTTTCGCCTGAATTGAAGATCGCCTGCGACACGACCAGCGCGAGGAGCGAGACCGTGAAGAGCCACCGCAGCCGGTTCACGGGCGCCGCCTTGAAGACATAGAGCCAGCCCGCGGCGAAGAACGCCACCAGCCACATGGCCCCTCCCGACCACACCCGCGACCGCAGGGTCTCCTGCAGCGTGCTCAGCACCTTGTTGGAGAGCTTGTTCAGCTCGATCGCCGGCAGGGCCGCCGAGAGCGTCGCGCGGAAGACCGAGGGCTCGGCGGTCGGGTCGCCGTACTTGAGGGCGACATTCTGGACCGCGAGCCCGACCGGCAGCCCGGTGACGGCGAGGTTGCGCGCGACCCAGGGGGCGGCGACGACGGCGAAGCCGCCGAGGAGGAGCCCGACCGCCCGCCAGCGCGACGGGCCTGCGAACCGGCGCGCGACCCCCCCCAGCGCGACCAGCACAAGGGCGCCCGCCGAGTACTCGCAGAGGAAGAGCGCGCCGCAGATTGCGCCGAGCGCGGCGACGGGCGCCGCGGCCCGGCGAGGGTCCTCCGCCGACTCGGCGCGCCACCACGCATGGAATGCGCCGAGCGCCAGGACCATCAGGAGCGCCGTGCCGTTCACGGCCACGACCTGCTGCCAGGCCGGCACCGACAGGAACAGGGCGAGCGCCGCCAGCCAGCCCGAGGGGGCGCCGAAGAGCCGGCGGCCGAGGTCGAACGCCAGCCAGACCGCGAGCCAGAACAGGGCGAGGTTCAGGCCGAGGAGGAAGTAGTCCGCCGCGTAGCCGTAGGGGGGCGCGGGCAC